>Ga0118677_10015188_pt1 | contig 10730 bp, 11 predicted proteins | sample AliMusrvi5mmetaG_FD_86154 | JGI IMG/M metagenome (GOLD analysis project Ga0118677, IMG submission 86154)
TGCCCCACCATATCAACCACAAAACGGGCTAAATGATCTTTGGGTAGCAACTCCTGAACTGATGGAGGGAATATAAACGGGGTATCACGGTCTGCTATGATAAAATCGATACTCATAAGGCTAAATCTGACAAGAAAAACGGAAGCTTCAGATAGGAAAGGATTACATTTAAGAGTCTTTAATATAATTACTTATGAGGGATTATACAATATTTGTGGGGATTTTAAGTCCGACAGACTGCTAGAACATTTCTGGACTGCCGCCAGATTGAGATCATCTTTGCTCAGTTCGGGCATGGGCATTTCATCATAGGATATACCCTCTGCCGATCGGCCAAGTTCAGCGATCAATGCAATATCGGCAGGACAATTAGTGGCGCCAATGCGGACATAAACGCCCTGTTCATGGCCTTCGGCTTTCAGCCAGTGGGGCCGCAAAGCGCTCACAAAGACCTCTATCACCAGCAGGGTTGTATCGTGGATGGTGACAAGCTCTATATTAGGAACCAGATGAGGGGTAATGGAATCAGCAATGAGGCTCCGAAGCCTCTCCTCTTCATCGAGAGGAGTTTTCACGCCTACAATCTGCCTGTCGTCTCCAATGCCGATGACAAGGCGCCCACCCGCAGTATTGGCATAAGCAGCCAGTGTTTTCATCAACAGCGTCGGCGAAGCACTATCCCTTTTGAATTCAAGTGTTTTCCCTTCAGACCGGGCAAGGATGTTGTTCAATGTATCTCTCATGGGATATCCCCCTTCAACATGCAGAATTGCACTGGTTTTTCCTTCTCTCTTGCTTCCTTCAGTGCTTTGAGTTATGTTACCTTGTTGTTTTACAGTACCTGTGTTTGTTCATGGAGTACTGATCAAAACAATAATGTACAAATAACTTGTGCTCTTGTAAGCGATTTTACTGGAGTGAACGACGAACATTACTTTATAAACCAATGGAGGAGAGATGGGAGCAAAAGATATCATTCTTGAGGTACTGAAAAAAGAGAGCGAACCACTGAACGCAAGCAGAATTACCGAACTCACCGGGCTGGATCGTAAAGAGGTTGACAAGGCTATGAAAGCTCTGAAAGATGAAGAGCTGATTGTCTCTCCGAAGCGTTGTTACTGGGAGCCAAAAAAGCAGCAATAATGTTTGCACATCTCTTGGGTGCTCCCATCACTTACACTACCCGGAACACGATGGTACTCGGGGGGGACAACGCTGTTTTCTGATGTTATAAATTTATTAAAAACTGTTACATACCTCGACCCATGCACGCAACGGTGACATTTGACAGGAAAATGCCGATTTCCGGCATAAATGACAAAGGCCATGCAACAATGTTTGATGCCCCTCTGGCATTTTCAGGTGCCGATTCAGCAGCCTCGCCTATGGAGACGGTGCTTGAATCGCTTGGTGCATGTTCTATGATGGATATTATCAGCATTCTCCGCAAAATGAAAAAAGAGCCAATTATCCTCAATATAGCCCTTGATGCCATAAGGTCAGAAGAGCATCCGAAGGTTTTTACCTCGATTCATCTCAACTATCGCCTGGAAAGTCCCGATTGCAGTCAGGACGAATTTGAAAAAGCCGCCCGTCTTTCGATAGAAAAGTATTGTAGCGTTGCCGCCATGCTCAGAGGATCAGGGTGCAACATAACTTGGGCAACGGAACTTGTCAGACACAGAAGAGAATAGGCCAGAAGCGTTCAACTGCCTGGAGTTGTTGATCCGTTTTTATTCGGCAAATCCTATGGAACATTAGCAAGCTTCCGTTCCCCATCAGGTGAAATAAACCATACATGACCTGTTTCCCGATCAATCTTGTACGCACAGGCGTTTCCTGCTCCAACAATCTGGTATTTGTATTCAGAGCACCCAGACAGTGATGCAGATAGAGCGGCCATTATCAAAATAAATTTAAGCATAATGATCTCAGATGGTTAAAAGAGAGTTTACTGAAAATTTTGGAGAGAGACAAAGAGTGCTGAGAGCCTTAAGTGGGCAGAATGAAAATCGAGAGCTTGTTTCGCCTGATTTGGATAACAGCAAGGGGAGATAGTTACATCTCCCCCTTTCGTTAACCTTAACAAAAAATCAATCAGTTTCGTTTGCCGCCATCATTTGGTCGATTGTCAGAGGGCTGATTGTTTTTGCTTCCTTCTTTTGGTCGATTGTCTGGGGGCGGATTGTTTGGACTGCGATTATCGTTGTTCCGCTGATCACGATTTTTGTCGTCAAAACGTTGATCCTTGTTATTGCGATTGTCGCGGATTTTGTCGTTAAAACGCTGATCACGGTTATCCCTGTTGTGGTCAAACCTGTCGTTATGCCTACGATATTCGATATCTCGTGTTCTCCTTATATCCTCCCAGCGGCGGCTTTTGATTCTGGAGGGAAGTCTGTTCTCACGAACAATAGCCCATGGCCCACGGTAATTGGGAGAACAGTACCATATACCGTTTTGATTAATGTAGTAGAGGTCTCTATACAAGATAATATCATAAGGACCCCCTACGGATATTGAGAACCCATAATCCGACAGGTTGATAAAATCTGGTCTAGTACTGAGAAAAAATGAGGGTTTTTCCCTGCCTCCGATATGAATGCTCACTTCCGCTCGAGCATCTGCTGCGGGGTTACCGAGTAACATTCCTGCAATTCCAGCAGCCAGCCAAAAGCTTCTTTTCATGTGTATTCTCCTGTAGTTAAATGTTGTTCAGTAATAAGGCCTCTGAATGTATGACGATCTTTTTTTTTATTTCCAGCGTAGCGCATCTCTCAGACCAGAATTTCGTTCTGTTTTTCTCCTGACCGAAGAGCAAAATACTTCTTTATTTGCCCAGAGTTCAACAGTTTTTTTTGCTCTTGTCATACCGGTATAGATCAGTTCCCGTGTCAGAAGTTCGCTGTCAACCGAAGGAAGAAGCATTAGTACGCGGTCAAACTCTGACCCCTGGCTTTTGTGAATGGTCATAGCATAAGCGGTTTCATGCGTGGGCAGTCGTTCAGGCGGAATACTGCGGACTCCGCCTTCGGGATTCGGGAAAAAGGCCTTCAAGAGACCTCCGTTATCAGGATCGGGAAAGAGAATACCTGTGTCACCGTTGAAGAGACGCATGGCGTAGTCGTTGACTATGACAAGAATAGGACGTCCAGGGTAGAAGAGGCTCGACTGAGCAATCAGTCCTTGCCGGGCAAGAATCTTTTCGATAATCTTGTTAAGACCACTTACTCCGTAAGGCCCGTCACGCAGGGCGCAAAGTATCCTGAACCGGTCAAATCGCTCCAGCGCCTCTTCGGGAGATGCTACTTCAAGATAGCCCTGATAACCTTCGGTCACTGTTGATGCCAGGGCAGTCTGCAACTCTTCATGGCTGGGTAACGATTGCCAGAGAATAGTGCCCGCTTTATTATCCGTCAAAAGCTCCAGCGCCTCCATCTCCTGACCGGCGTTCACAGCTCGGCTGATTTCAGCAATGCCGCTTCCCGGCTGAAATCGGTAGTTTTTTTCGAGCACAACCAGTGAATCGGAGAGCGGCGAAGCGGGGCTCCCCTCTCCGGCGCTACAAATATCTCCAAGGACCGCACCAGCCTCAACCGAAGCGAGCTGATCGCGGTCGCCGAGAAGAATAAGGCGGGCAGTTGGCTTGAGCGCAGCCACAAGGGTGCTCATCAGTGGGAGTGCGACCATTGATGCTTCATCGATAATGACGGTGTCAAAAGGAAGCGGGTTACGAGCCGAGTGGCGAAAGAGGGTTGAACCTGAGATGCTGCCAAGCAGACGCTGGATGGTAACGGCATTGTCCGGAATTGCCAGCTTGACCTCATCAGAACAGTTCAGCGTTTGGCGGATATCGTTAACGGATTGTTTCAGCCTCGCAGCGGCCTTCCCCGTTGGGGTCGCCATGGCAATTTGCTGTTTTCTGCATCCATTTTGCTCAAGCAGCAGCGCAAGAATGCGGACAACCGTCGAGGTTTTCCCGGTTCCCGGGCCACCGGAGATAACACAGAATTGCCGCTGGAGAGCAACAATTGCGGCCTCTTTTTGGCGATGATCTGCACTTTCGGGAAAAAGTCTTTCAATCGATTCATGCAGTTTCACCGCATCAATATTGTCTGTAACAGCAGCGGCTTTCTGCAGAATCGTCATGGCAAGTTCATGCTCATATCGCCTGTAGCGATAGAGATAGAGACGAGCCGCTTCATCAAGCACCAGGGGACGGTGATGCTGACCGCTCAGGCTGACGACCGGGCATTTTCCGAGTAGTTCAAGCAACACGTCAAGCCGAGGCAGCAGCAGCTCTCTCCCATTCACCCTGACCATCTGCCCTGCAATATCGGCAAGATTCAGGCAGAGATTACCACGTCCGATCGCGCTGCTGGCAAGAGAGACCAGAAGCCGGAAGATGTCGCTCACCTCACTAGCGTCCTGCTGGCATATAAAGTCCGCAAAATGGCGGTCAATGGCGCGCTCCTGAAACTCAATAGTCATAGGCTTATCCTTCCTTGTCAATCAAAAGATCTGTCAATGCCTCAATCAGCCCTTCGGATGGAAGGTCGCGGAAAAATCCTCTGCTCTCACCATGTTCCCTGCTCACCCCACGCAGAAAAACGTAGATAACCCCGCCAAAATGGGTGTCGTAATGGTAATTTTTAAGCCGTATCGAAAGATAACGGTTGAGAGCCACCGTATAGAGCAGGTATTGAAGCGGATAGAGGTTGCTCTGCATCGCCTGCGTCATGGCGGATTGCCCGTAGTCATCCACGGAGTTGCCGAGATGGTTGGATTTCCAGTCGAGCAGGTAGTAGCGACCTTTCTCCTCGAAAACCATATCGATGAACCCCATGAGCATTCCCTTGACCGGATTGAAGTGGAGAGCCTCTGCAAGCTTGGCAAGGTCAATACCTTCAGACAAAAACCCGTACTGAGCAAGAAGATCACCAAGCAGCGAAGAGTTTATAAACCGTAGAGGAAAGAAAAACTCCAGCTCCGCACTCCAGCTCTTCTTCTTGAGAGTGCCAAGGGTAAAGGCAGCGTCAGGCGACGAGAGCGGCGTCCTGAGCACATTGTGCACCATCCCGGTAATATGCGGTTCCCATTCCGGTTTATAGTTGTACCGTTCCAGACCCTGCACAACCAAATCACGAATCGACTTATCAGAGGGCGAGGCAAAATTGAGCATTTCAAAAATCCCATGTATGAAGATGCCCGCCTGCGCACCCTTCGGAAAGGTAAAGATGCTCTGCTCGCCAGCGGCTGCAATCGGCATCTCGCTGGCCTGACGGGGTTCATCGCGATCCGGCAGCTCAGCGCTCTGCAGCTCCTGAATCGATTCGTGGCGACTGAAAGAGGTGAAGCTTGAGACACGCCAGCCAGTGTCTACCCTTCCACTGAAGCTGCGCAGATATGGCTGGTCAGACACTTTTCTACTATGGGAAAGGAGTGTACTCTCCGCAATATCCGAGCGATTCATCCGGCAGAAACCGATAGTACCCGCTGAACTCCCGGCAAGGCTCTGCAACTGCTCGGTCATCGTTGCTGCGGTCATGGCTTTCATCTCTGCAGCCAGGGCCGTCGCAGGGTTTTCCTTTCCCCGAGTCTCCCCGGAAGCATGGAGCAGATAGTTGATCGGAGAGGTCTTCGCACGGGTTTTGCCGGTAAAAAGGTAGCAGCGGTACTTCGCTCTCGTCAGCGCAACATAGAGCAGCCGGAGACTCTCCGCCAGCGACTCCTTTCCGGCCTGAGAGCGGTGGCGTTCAATATCGGAAGAGCCGAAATCTTTCACTAGCTGCCAATGCTCATTGTGGAACATCACTACGTCGGTCTCGTGGTTTGCTGCACACCAGAGAAAGGGGCAGAAGACCACCGGATACTCAAGCCCCTTGCTGACATGGATGGTGACAATCTTGACCGCAGCTTCATCCGTTTCAAGACGAATCTGGTGTTCCTCCTGCTCATCCTCAGCCCCGAGCCGTTCGCTGAACCAGGCAATCAGCCCTTCCATGCCGACTCCCCGCTCATGCTCCTCCCCGTGGAGCAGCTCAAAACAGTGCAGAATATTGGTGAGCCGCTGCTCTCCATCAGAATAGCCGAGCAGACGCACCCGAACCCCCTCTTTGGCCATCAGCTCACGGCTCATCACCATACAGCTCCGCTGAAGCCAAAGCTCATGGTAGTGGCGGAAGGCTCTGAGGCACTCCGTCCACGACTCTTCATCATCAAGCAAACCTTCAATCTCCTTGCCAGACTTGCCGAGGAGATCGGTCACCAGGGCAGCTCTCACCTTAGGTTCATTCGACGGATCGCCAAGAGCGGAGAGTAGAATGCGCATCTCCTCAGCCTCCTTCGTTGCAAAGATGCTTCTGTCGCTCCGCATCACGCCAGCAATACTGTGTGCCCTCAGGGCGTTGAGCACCATGGCCGCCTGCCGATGAGTGCGCACTATCACGGCAATGTCGCCAGCAGTGAGAGGTTTGCCACCGACAAGAGTTTGGCCATCCTGAAGGAGACGCACAATTTCACTAGCCACCGCTTTGGAGGCAAAAGCGCCAGCATCCTCAACCGTCAACATGCCGCTCTTTTCATCATCAGAGTCCATGAACCAGAGCTGAATCGGCTCACTCTCGCTCACTACCCCACTATCATTCAACTCCCGGTTGCCCGCAGCAAGAGGATGGTAGAGAATTTCATCGTAGAGAAAAGGGTGCCTTGCGTTGTCGAACAAGGTATTGAAGGCATCGAGCAGCGGCGGAGATGAGCGCCAGTTCTCCGTCAGGGTAAAACGATGCTCCTCATTTACCTTACGGGCCGCCCGCATGTAGGCGAAAATATCGGCACCACGGAAGCTGTAGATCGCCTGTTTGGGGTCGCCGATAAGAAAGAGCGGCAAGTCAGAATCTGCGTAGATGTTTCTGAAAATCTCATACTGCACCGGATCGGTATCCTGAAACTCATCAATCAGCGCCGCCCGGTACTTGGCACGAAGCAATCTGGCCAGTATCGCCCCCCCGCCATCCGAAAGGAGCGCACGATAGAGATCTTCAAGAAGGTCATCGAAAAAGCGGACATTGCTGGCCCGCTTGCGCAGCGGCAGGCTCTTCTGATAAAAGCTAACCAGCTCAGCCTTGAGGGCAAGAAAGCGGCTCTGCACCGCATCATGCAGCCGCTGGCAGCTCCCGAAGAGAGGATGAACCGGCGGAGTGTTTTTTAACTTTGTCCCTTCACGGATGGCGCTTACGGTAAACATTTTAAAGTCACCAAAAAGGTCATAAGCGTTGCCAGCAGCAACAAAAGCATCCATTTCGGCAAAAAGCGGTTCGAGCAGATCAGGCCGGTAGGTCTCCTGCGACCGCTTCAGTCCCTTGTCACCGCCCAGAAGCTGAGTTATCGTTTCCCGCTGATCCCGCCACAAGACGCTTGTCTCTGCATAGGCGTCCCTGCACTCCTGGTCGAGCATGGCAATCTGCTCATCACTGAATACAGGGATAACCTTCATCCCTGTACCGGCATGAAGATTTTTCAGTAGCGAGATGAAAGTTTCAGGGGACTGCCGATTTCGCAGAGTATAGCCAAGAAGCGGAGCGGGATCCTTGAAAAAGTGCATTCTCCAGAAATCCTCCACAATATCGCGAAGCAGCTCCGTCTGATCGGTCACCAGCTCGGTATCGTAAAGCGAACCACTCTCAAAGGCATTATCCTGCAACGCCCGCAGGCAGAAGCCGTGAATGGTGAAGATAGAAGCTGTATCAAATGCGCCAAGCGCGCGCTCAAGGAGATCGCGCACCCTTTTCATGCCACTTTGATAGACTTTTTCGTACAGGTTGAGAAGGAATGCGTCCGTTGTCTCATTGCCCTCCATCACATCGAGTGCCTCGCGGATCCGTATGCGGATTCTGGAACGAAGCTCCTGCGTTGCCGTCTCAGTGTAGGTAACCACAAGAATCTGTTCAGGCAACAACTCCTGCTCAATCAGCAGACGCAGATAGAGCGACGCGATGGCGTAGGTCTTCCCTGTCCCGGCGCTTGCCTCGATAAGATTGATGCCGGAGAGTGCGACGGTAATGTGGTTGAGCTGGTTCATTGAGGGTGTTCCACGGCAGCTTAGATGATGCGTTGAAATCGGAAATGCTATGATCAATCATAGCTATCTTTTGAAATGGAAGCAAGAACGAAATCTACATTGACAATGTTCGGGGGTAATCGTCTCAAAAATTGAACAGTGTATTTGTTAACATTTCCGTCAAAAACGAACTAATCTTCACTGAAAACCTTTGGTCATGAACAGTTGCCCTTCAAACGGTTTACGGCAAACGCAGCATGGTATTACATGATGCTGCAGGGAAATAACCTCTTCGAGTCCTTCAAGGAAGATGTCACGGAGGCGGTCATCCCTGTGTCGGTCTATGCCGATACCTTCCGCCGTCAGTTCATCAAAACGGCAGGAAAGATGGTTCGACATGCGGGAAAACTGATTATGAAAGTTCCCAGAGCAGCTTTTGATCGACTGCAACTTGACCAGCTCTTCGAGAGATACCAGAACAGTTCGCCACTACTCTGCTAAACTTGGGTATTGATGCTTAAAAAAACGCAAGAAAACGATGGGATTGGTGCGTCCTGTCGGAAACAGTAAACGCATTAGTGGCGTAATAGCGCTGTTACTAAGGAGCTAACTGAGAGCTGTTGCTGATAAATGCCTGATCAAGATGCGACAAATATCACAAAGCTGCAACTGTAGGCGTTTTTTATCGGCTGAACTGGCAGGCTGAACCCTTATCGCTCAATTTAGGTTCAGCATAAATTCAAACGCATCATGATACGCTTTTCTTCCACCGTTCCACTTAAATATTCCAAGAGCCGTTATTTTTATTATTTAATAGCTTTATTTGTTAAAGAAATTAAATTTTATTGTTCATATTTTGTATTATTATAAGTAATGGAAGTGTGTTTTGTATAAAAAAATGATATTGGATTAATGACTTTATTTTTCTTTGTGTTTGGATAATGATGTTGTGTTTTATTGCATTGTTTTTTAAAGCGTTATCAGAAAGAGTAAAGTTCATTGGTGTTTATCTATAAGAAAAAGGTAGTATACGTAGCATCCTTCCTGGTTGTAGTTCGACGGTACTCGACCAAAAGAGTCCCAATTCATCAATTCAGATTAAACTGGAGAAGAAAATGCTCGAAACCATTGCCGTTATTCTGATTATCCTCTGGCTTTTGGGTCTTGTTTCCTCATATACCATGGGTGGACTTATTCATGGACTTCTGGTTATTGCGATCGTGGTCATTCTGATTCGTGTAATTCAGGGTAGACGTATTTAAATAGTTCTTATAAAACCGGGACATCCGGAAAAATCTAATCAACATGTTAACAGGAGAATAACGATGAAAAAAAACATTTGGATTGCTGCCGGTGTAGCAGGAATGCTTCTCGGTAATCCCGCTCTCAATGCTCAAGGAGAGACGAGGGGAAAAATTCAAACATTGAATGACCACTCGTTTGTAATTGATACACGTCCGAGCTTTATCTATCTGCCAGATCAGGGTTTTGCCGTATCTGTAGAGAGCCCGTACGATATTATCTCCGGCGATGATCACTTCTTCATAAACGAGAAAGGCTCCTGGTACCGTTCTTCGAGCTATCGTGGACCATGGGAACTCATCAAGGAGAAGAATCTTCCTTCCAAGGTTAGACAATATCGTCTGGAGGATATCAAGAAGTACAGGGATACTGAGTATAGCAAAATAAGCAATCGGAGAACTCAAGAGCAGCAGCGTATCGACGAAAACAACCGGCAAACTCAGGAACAGCAGCGCATTGACGATAACAACAAGAGAATCCTGGAGCAGCAGCGCATCGACGATAATCGCTCGCGATAACGACAGATAACAAAAACGGACTCGGTAAAAAAAGTGCCTGAAAATTTTTGAACTTCATGAATGAAAGGAGATTACCTATGAATTTGAAAGAAGCCTACAAAAAGAAAGCTGAGGCGGAGCTGGAGCTGTCACAGGCCAGATTAGTTGAGTTGAGGGCTAAGTCAAAGAATTTTAGTGCAGAAGCGCATCTCAACTATGCTAAAAGTCTTGATGATTTTGAGCATGGAATTACTACCGCGAAGGGCAAGCTGAAGGAGCTGGGTGAGGCTGGCGAAGATGCCTGGGAGAAGCTTAAGGATGGTGTGGAGAGTGCGTTGCGTTCATCAAGTAAGACTCTGAAGGAGATTGCGGACAAGTTTAAAGATTGACGTTGTATTATCATTGTTTTTAACTGAAGCCGCAGTTGTGCTTTGCTGCGGCTTCGTTTGGCGAAAAAGCTTTTTGACATGCTAAGAAATAGATGAGGAGGAGTCTTCTCGCATTCGATAGTGTTCAGAATACACCAATTCGGTTTTCAGAGTTTTAAAAAAGGTCTCAGTAACAGCGTTATCATAACAGTTCCCCCTGCCACTCATACTCTGAATCAGGCCATGTTGCGCAAGCTTCTTCCTGAAAGATTTACTCGCATATTGGATGCCTTGATCCGAGTGAATAACTACTCCTGGAGCTGGTCTACGGTGCATCACCGCCATATCCAGAGCAGGGTTCACCGTTGTTTCAGCCGTCATTCTTTTAGGCCGAAGTTCCCCGTATAAAAAAACGATAACTCTATACAGTACAAGCAAAAGGGCGGAAAATCAACTTCCATCTACTGGGTACAAACGAATCAATTCCATTGCACGTGTCTGAAG
>Ga0118677_10015189_pt1 | contig 10729 bp, 10 predicted proteins | sample AliMusrvi5mmetaG_FD_86154 | JGI IMG/M metagenome (GOLD analysis project Ga0118677, IMG submission 86154)
GATAAATATATAACAAAAAGAAAAATGTCTATTGATAAAATCAACAGTTCAGAGTGGGATGGTTGGTATATAAGTTTTGAGGGTGTCATTCTATTAAAATCTGGTGGTTATGTAAAACAACAACAACGAATTAAGGTTAATCGAAAACGTGATGGTTTCTACCTAAAAATAACTGCAATGGGTGGCGGATTTGCTGGTCTTTATGGCCTTTTTGAGATAAGTAAGCATCTATATCCTCATTTATGTCCTTTTCTCGTTGCTTTTTTGCATAAGATTTATAGTATCTTTTGTTTTTGCTAAACGTTGAAATTACAAGCCCCCAATACAAACAATTAAGCAGTCTAAAATTTACAAGACCAAGATAATTTTATAAAACATTGTAAGGGTTTTATGAAACGGCCTAAGGGTTTTGTAATAAACTGACAGGGTTTTATGAATGCCTGACAGGCAAAGTTAAAACCCTGACAGGCATTTTAGATAACCTGACAGGCATTTGTAAATAAGTTAAAGGGTTTTAAAAAACAACGAGAGGCAAAGTAGAAACAACGAGAGGCATAAAGGAATCTTCTAACTTTAAGTAAATTTTTCGTTACAATACGGTATTTCATAGCCAAGTTTAGTACGAATAGCCGCCATCACACAATGTCAAGCCAATTTGCAAACCCCTGCAAGCCAACCCTGCAACCAAAGTTTGCAAATACGCTTTGCCATTTTCCACGCATAGCCTTTAAAACAAAAAAAAGCCCCTCCCTTCTGTAAAAATTTAAACCCCGACACACTCACCCCCCGCAAGAAAAAACTACCTGACCTTTGACTACAAAACTAAACCCCGAAACTGCTTTTAAGTAGCGAACAACAACCGCCAGCACCTAACAAGCGGTGTATTTAACTGGCTTTAGTATCATTCCATCGAAACGGGAAGTGCTTATTTTAACATGGTAAAAACTTTCGTTTTCAAAAAATAAGTTTTACATTTGTGAAACAGCAGTGGGTAATCACGCCAGCTAAATACACCGCTACTCGTTATGCACTAGCGGAACAAACACCAACACGACGAACAAACAGTAACCAATTAAACAAAACTTGACAGACAAGAAAATTAATCTTATATCCCGACACACCTTGCCAACCCAATGTGTTTTATTTTTTTTCTTGCCGTCCCACAAAAAATTTTGTAATAAAAAAAAGAAATTAAAAAGATTTAAATGAAAGTAACGTTTGACAGCCTACGCTCAATGGCACATTTGCTTTTGCCCCTGCCCTGCAAGCCTGCCCTTAGGCAAAATCAAAAGAGCCATTTTTGGGCTTACCCTCATAAACAAATACTTTAAATAAACGAAATCAAAAAAAAGACAAATAAAATGAAATATAATTTTTGAATTTAAAATTATTATATACTTTTGAACAGTAAATAAAATATGTTTAACAAAAAACAAACTATGTAAATAACAAAAAATACTTAAAATATAGCGTTTAGCTGAAGTCTGTTTTCGTAAACCGACCAAAGTTATATTAAATCTCAGAATAGTAAGTAAGACGCCACGTGAAAGCGTGGTCGTTGCTTTATATCTGAGATTGGGTTCTTGGTCGGACCTCGAAAACAGTGTGGGCGATTGGCCACGCTGTTTTTTTTAAATTAATAGAAATATCCTAAAAAGTCTGAAAGAAAATGTAAACTATAAATAAAAAAATGGAAAAAAAAATAGAAGATGTAAAAATTAAACAAATTTATTTATCATTTAATGGTAAAACTGTTTGTGCAAATATTGATATGAAAGCTCCCGAAGAATCAATTAATAAAGGAATGAATAATATATGGGAATTTAAAATTGAGAAAACAGGAATGATCGTATTAAAATTGTCTGAAACGGAGCTAAATAGTTTTAAAGAGATTTTCAGAGACTCTGATTTAGATACAACAGAGTACCCCAAAAGGATATTCTGTTTTTTTTATCTGTTCGACTGATTCTTTTATTACATTCTCTGTCATGTTATCCTGACAAATAAAATGTCAAAAGCTATTTTAAAAAGGCAACTAAAGTATTTTACTTTCTTGCTCAGGGTTTTTACTTTCTTGCTCAGGGTTTTTACTTTCCTGCTCAGGGACTTTACTTTCTTACTCAGGGACTTTACTTTCTTGCGTGGATATTCCGCGCATAGTAGACCACCTATTCCGCAGTAAACTGTACCGCTAAAGTTAATTGCACAAATTGCCATTTTATACTGCTGTTTTTCATTATACAAATTTAGTTAATTTTATTAGTTAATATTTAATTCTCCCTTTTTTAGATATTTTTTTCTTAATGATTCCCCTGAAAGTTCTAATCTATGAGCATTATGGATTATTCTGTCCATAATTGCATCAGCTATAGTCTTTTCCCCAATTATATCATACCATTTAGCTACAGGAACCTGTGAAGTAATCAACGTGGATGCTTTTTCATGCCTGTCCTCAATGATTTCCATTAACGCAGAACGACTTTGTGCATCGAGGGGCTGTATTCCTAAGTCATCAAGAATAAGTAACTGCTGACGCTCCATTTTAGCAATCTCGTTAATATAAGAACCGTCTGCTTTTGCCATTTTTAGTTTAGCAAAAAGTTTTGTGGCATTATAGTACATCACTTTGTACCCTAAATTGCAAGCCTGTTGACCAATAGCAGAAGCAAGATAGCTTTTCCCTATACCAGTACTGCCGGTAATCATAATATTTTCTTTATTCTTTATAAATGTACATTCTGCAAGACGCATCACCTGATTCTTGTCTATACCGCGGTCTATATTAAAATTCATCTGTTCTATTGACGCTTTGTAATGGAACTTGGCACTTTGCGTGATGCGCGCAATCCTCCTGTTATATCGGTCATCCCATTCTTCTTCTACCAGTTGGGCAATCATCTCATCCTTTGTAAGATTGTTCATTGTGTCTGACACCAGACTTGTCTGAAAGGCTCTAAGCATACCATAGAGCCTCATCTCTTTCATTTTTTTTACTATCTCTTCATTCATCATAATTTTGTTTTTGGGGTTATTTATTTGTTTTTATTTATAATATTCTTCACCTCTGATATTTTCATGATCAGGCATTGGAGGCATAACATCGTCTATTTCATATTGATCATAATTTCTTTGCAGGATGTTTTCAATAGCTTTAAAATTATAATATCCGTACTGATGTGCACGTCTGCAAGCATTGATAAGCCTTTCATTACTGATACGTTTACCAAATGAAAGTATTCCCATACAGGATTTATAAGCCTGTTCCGGATGTGCTTTCTTTGATATTACTAACGCAATATAAAGCCCTACATCTTCATGAATTTTATTCGCCTCTTCTATAAAACGCTGAGGGTTCCAATCTAAAAGTTGATTGTTGTAAGTTGCCATATGAGCGGCTTCAGTAGTATAGGTGTGTGGACTCTTTATACGTTGATGAGTGGCTATCAGCTCATATTTGTAATAAATATCAACTGTACTTTTAGAAAAAAATATCTTTATTTTTTTGCCCACATGAATGAAGGGAACACTGTAATAATGCTTATCACGATGAAGACACACATGTCCGTTCTTCATCACAGTTACCTGAACGTTCTCTCTCATCTCAAAACGCATTGAAGGCAAGGGTTGCAATGTCTGTTGTTCCATCTCCGTAAACTGATCCATGCGTGAGTAAGTGCGCCCTGTAAATGATGCTTTATTGTGGTTTTCAAGATGTTTCATTATAGCTTCATTTAAAGCTGGTAGAGAATTATACTCTTGTCCATGCAGGTTAGTGAAAATCCGGTTATAAGAAATCTTTACAGCACCCTCTACTAATGATTTGTCCTTGGGCTTATAAGCCCTTGCAGGCAGCACAATCATTCCATAATGCTCTGCAAATGCCTCGAAGTTTTGATTAAGAATTGGTTCAAAACGGCTGCTTTTAGTAACAGCAGACTTTAAATTATCAGGTACAATAGCTGCCGGAGCTCCACCAAAGTAATGTAAGGCATTTTCACAACACATTATAAAATCTGCATTATCCTGGCTCTCTATAGCCTGAACATAGGTTAATTGGCTGGCTCCGAGTATTGCAACAAATACCTCCATAGCACTTATTTCTCCTGTTTGTTCATCTATTATCTCAAGTTTCTTCCCCGTAAAATCAACGAACATCTTGTCCCCAGCTTTATGTACCATGTGCATGGATGGATGTGAACGTCCTTTCCATTTAAGGTAATGTTTGTAAAATCCAGTTCTTTGAAAAGCATCAATATTATTCTTTGAATACTCTTTCCATAGCTTTTGGAGGGTCATTCCTGGTTGTTTCATGCGCTTTTCCATCTGAGGAAATAATGCATAAAGTTCTTTTTCTCTTTCAGGAGGCTCAGGCAGCTCTGGATTAGTATGAAATAAATCATGCAACTCTTTGTCGCTCAGCAATGATAGCTCATCCCATGGTATCATTAATTCGCGGAACTGTGTGATATACTTTTGAATTGTCGTTCTTGAAACACCTGTCATATCTCGTATTACACGTGTTCCCTGATGGTGTTTTAAGGTAAATTTAAGGATTTGTCTTAGTTTGCTCATGTCGATGTTTTTATTTGCCATATTAGTATTGATTTATGGTAAGATACCATATTAATCTTTACAAGATATGGTTTGAAAAACAGCTGACTTTTTGTGTTTTAGGTGGTACAGTTTGCCGCGGAATAGGTGGACCAGTTTAGTGCGGATTGGGTGGACCACTTTGTCGCGGATTTAGTGGTACAGTTTGCGCGGATTCTCCACACAAGGGCAAAAGCCAAAGTTGCTACTATTGCCGACAACTTGGCAACACCCGAAAACGAATCACAGAAAAGTATTTCCGCTTCACAAATGAGTTACGACAGCCGTATAGAAAACCTATCAAAACTCATAATCCTCTTAACCAACGAGCCGCTTTACGCACCCAACGAAAACGACTTAAAAGTAGTAGCTCTTAACACACTGCTTAACCAATTAAAAATTACAAATACCGCCGTAATCAATGTTACAACACCAATAAGCAATGCACGTTTAAACCGCAACAAAATTCTTTACCTTGCTGTAACAGGTCTTTACGACATACAAAATGAAGTGAAGAAATATGTAAAATCGGTTTACGGAGCAACCAGCCCCGAATACAAACAAATAAGCAACATAAAATTCACAAAAGCAAGATAATTTCTTGAAACACCAAAGGTTCTTTTGAAATAAATTGACAGGGTTTTAAAATTCCTGACAGGCATTTAACTTTGCCTGTCAGGTTTTTTAGCTAAATTGAAAGGCATTTGTATTTCTTACGAAGCGCTTTGACTTTCTTGCAAAGCACTTTAACTTTCTTGCGAAGCGCTTTGACTTTCTTGCAAAGCACTTTGACTTTCTTGCGAAGCACTTTGACTTTCTTGCAAAGCACTTTTACTTTCTTGCGAAGCGTTTTTACTTTCTTGCAAAGCACTTTTACTTTCTTGCGAAGCGTTTTTACTTTCTTGCAAAGCGTTTTTACTTTCTTGCATCCTGACTTATGTTTTCTACTCTGACTTATGTTTCTTCAATCATGACAATAGAAACAAGCAAGTGCAAAAGAGAAACAAGTAACTGACAATCCCAATCGCACAATGTCAAGCCAATTTGCAAACCCCTGCAAGCCCCCCCTGCAACCAAAGTTTGCAAATACGCTTGCCATTCTCCAAGTTCATCGGTTAAAATAAGAAAATAATACCCCCTCCCTTCTGTAAAAATTTAAACCCCGACACACTCACCCCCCGCAAGAAAAAACTACCTGACAGTTAACTACAAAACCAAACATCGAAACTGCTTTTAAATAGCGAACAAAAACCGCCAGCACCTAACACGCTGTAAATTTAATTGGCTTTAGTATCATTCCATCGAAACGGGGGAGTGCGTATTTTAACATCGTAAAAACTTTCGTTTTCAAAAAATAAGTTTTACATTTGTGATACAGCAGTGGGTAAAAACGCCAGCTAAAATACACCGCTCCACGTTATACACAAATGCAAGGGTCAAAAAAGCAGACACTGACTGGACAAAACAGCCTTTTAAAAAGTTTGACTGAAATAGCCAACCCTAACTGAAAAAACTTATTTTTACTGAAAATATAAACTGAAATTTACTGACCGTTACTGAAATTTACTGAAATGGCTATAGACAGCAAATATCTTCATTCTGACGTTACCAACATAATTCTTCAAGCCTTTTACACTGTTCGCAATGTTCTGCCGTTACAGTTGACTTTAGAGGTTTATAAACGAGCCTTGACTGTGGAGATGGAATTGCTCGGGCTGAATGTTTTGTGCAACAAGCAAGCGGACATCGTTTATAAAGACACTACTGTAGGCTCGTTGCATGCCGACCTTTTGGTAAACGACTGCGTTGTGGTTAACCTGACTTATAATGAAACGATAAGCGAACAGTCCGACCTTGAGTTGAAGAATTTCCTTAGGTTTACTGACTATGAAGTGGGCTTGATATTAAACTTTGCACCTGACAGCCAACATAAGCGACTCGTTTTTACGAATAACTTGAAGAAAAACTGATAATTACTGATAATTACTGAGTCGCTCCCTGACTTCTGTTGTGCTGTTGGTATTTGCTGTGCCCCTATACGACTTTTACTGAATTTTACTGTAAGTTTTTTTCAGGCCGACACTGTAGTTTTTATAGAAAAGGCTGTTTTTAAGTGCTACTACTTGACTGATATTGACTGACATTTACTGAAATTTACTGATCGGTTGATTTAGGTGCATCTGTGCATAACACGCTGTAAATTTAATTGGCTTTAGTATCTTTCCATCGAAACGGGGAGTGCGAATTTTAACATCGTTAAAAACTTTCGTTTTCAAAAAATAAGTTTTACATTTGTGAAACGGCAGTGGTTTATCACGCCAACTAAATTCTACAGCTGTCCGTTATCGGTTATTTTAAAAATTTTGAAAAATCCAGATATGAAGAAATATTTATTATTTGCAGCCATTATTTTTAATTTATTAACATCTGCTAAATCCCAAAATTATTATGTTGGGATTCCTGTTTATGATACCGTCGTTCAGGGTCAAACAAGTCATATAAGTTCTGGAAATTATTTTGAACTAGAAATCAGCAATCAATTGATCAGCTCTATGCCGACTGGTGTGAATTTATATTTAAAATTCAAATCATCCCCTTTTGGTCCTGGCTGCCTACACATTGACGTCTATGGAACTGCTATGCCAGGCGATTCAATTTTTCTGACTACAGTTAATAGTCATATGATTTTTACTGCGACTTGTAACTATGGTTTTGTATATTTCAATATTCTGGCTATTGGAACACCTACTGTTATTGCAGACTCCTTTTATTGCCCATCGCAATGGAATAATGTATGGTGTACCTTTCCAGATGCTGGTTATACTGCTTCATATTATAATCCTTCAGGTCAACTTTTATGTTTTGTGGACTCTTCCAATATAGTATCGACTGATAATTATAACAATTACACTTATTTTATCCATCCTAATCCTGCGACAGACAATATATCAATCCAAAAATTAGGAAATGGCTTTAATTCAATAATTAGTATTTATAATTTATCTGGAGAATTGCTTTATAACACCTTGACAAGAGACCAGCAAATTGACATTGATGTTTCAACGTTGACAAAAGGTTTTTATATTTTAGAGATTAATTCATCAAATAAAATTGAAAGATACAAATTTATTAAAAGCTAAAACAACCGATAACACCAGCTTAGCTTTATCCTTGCAGCTCATCACTTCTTGACATATTGAATTTATTTGTATATTTGGGGTGCAGTTTGACGGATTAGTGGGTATAAAAGCAAGTCCAAAGCCAAGCTGTCGCCGTTAGCACCAATTTTAAACGACAGACAAAACAGTGGAAATAGTAACTAAAATAGACTTAACCGACCCAATTCTTCCAGGACAAGGAATTGGACAAATCCGACTTTTAGAAAATGCGTTTTCCCTAAGACAATATATTTTATCTAACACTTTATCTGGAAAAAAAATTGAATGGACTTTTACAACTAATCCACAATTTCCAGACTGGTTGACATTAAATTATATGGATAATTTGCTTGTCGGTATAAATATTTATACTGGTAAAATAACTTCATTGACAGTTAAGAATAATTATAAGGGAAAAGTATTTGGGACAATAGGAATCGGAAGTTTAGTTTCTGACCTTTTCAAAAAGGACGACAGATTTTATTATGACGAGTTAGACGAATATATTTTGCATAAAGAAGACAATAATATTCAGTTTGACCTTGACCTAATGAACAGATTGACGTTTACTAAAGACGAAATTTTGAACTCAAGAATTACAGAAATAACAATACTAGATCACGAACAATCCTCGACAATTGTTGGGGCGACAGAATTCCCAAAAGAATGGACTAAATAAAAAACTGGTGCTAACAAGCGGTGTATTTAACTGGCTTTAGTATCTTTCCATCGAAACGGGATGTGCTTATTTTAATATGGTTAAAAACTTTCGTTTTCAAAAAATAAGTTTAAATTTGTGAAACGGCAGTGGTTTATCACGCCAGCTAAATACACCGCTCACCGTTAGCGGCAAGTTTGGGAAGTGTATCGGGAAAAAGAAAAATTATGTACAGTTAAAGAGTAAAAACACAAATAAACTACAAAAAAAGTTGAGAATGTTAGAAAAAAAATGGATTATACTTCTTCTTTTTTTAACGCAATATATTTTTTGTAATGCTCAACAAGAAATCATCACATCGTATCAAAATAAAGAGTTTAAAAAACTCAATATTGTCTTAAAAGGAAAGGTAAAGAATATGAAACAAATTTCATATTCACCAAATAAACTATGCGATACAATATCATCATTCATAGATGATGCATATTATCAAAATATGCGTTCTGGTGAAGTAAACGAAATTAAATGTAGCTGTGATACAATTATTTATTTTTTTGACAACTATTTGTCTCCTAAAATAATAAAGTATATAGATTTTTATATTGACGTATCAAATAGAAGGACACATAGTGAGACAGTTTATATGTTTGAGAATGGTAATTTAATTTCTGAAATTTCTTCACGAAATGGAACAGCACTCAAGGAGACTGCATATAAGTATGATTTAAACAATAATTTGATAGTAAAAGTAAAAGACTTATCAAGTGTAGTAATGATAGATTCTTTAGAATATGATAACAATAATAATCTTATCAAAATACGCACATTTAGATATGGATATACGTTTAAAAAAAGTGATTTCAAAAAAATAAAGGGGCAATATGTTTTGAAAAAAAACAAAAAAATAATTTTGGAATCAACGTTATATGATAGTGAAGAATATCAATATGATTCTTTTGACCATCTTATATCTAAAACGTGGATTAACAATAGTAGAAAAGATATTTATATCTATGATACACTTGGCAATAAAATCGAGGAAGGAAGATGCGAAAATTATAAGGGAGCTGAATGTAAATATACTCCATCAGAAGGTTTTGTTTATGATGAAAACAATAGAAAAATAAGGACTTTCAGTATTGGTGATTGGAAACCCAGCAATACAGATACTTATTATAAATATGATGAACACGGACAAGAAATTGAATTAAAAAGTTATGACATATATAACAAGAAGGATACTGTTATAGGGTGTCATTGGACTTATGAATATGATGAACATGGACAACAAATAAAAGAAGTATTGTTAGTAGGAAGACCGTATTATCTTAGCAGTTTGGTAAATACAAATTACAAAATACTCATTACGACTTACGATAACTACAAGAATATTACTAAACAAGAATATTATACTGCCGATAATCAGATAGGAAATGTTATTCGTTATGTTTACACCTATGATTCCTACGGAAACTGGATAAAAAAAGAAGAGTATAGAGGAAAGAATGAAGATGAATTGGTGAAAACGAAAATTAAAGAACGTAAATTGGAATACTATTAATTGAGGGAAAATGTACTAAAAATGAAAAAAACCAGCCGCTAACAAGCGGTGTATTTAACTGGCTTTAGTATCATTTCATCGAAACGGGAAGTGGTTATTTTAACATGGTAAAAACTTTCGTTTTCAAAAAATAAGTTTTACATTTGTGAAACGGCAGTGGTTTATCACGCCAGCTAAAATACACCGCCCACCGTTAGCGGTAATTCAAATAAATCGACGACTATGACTAAAGAATTTAATATTCTCAATAATTTTAAAGGTTTTGGAAATCCAACAGGCGACTTATGGTTTGTTGGTTTAGAAGAATCTCTTGAATTTGAAACTATTGGACTGAATAAAATCGTTAATGAATACAAAAACGACTTTTTGGCAACAAAGCCAAACGAAATAGTGCAAGATAAGGAGAAATTTGCAAAATCATATACACAAGTGTATGACATAATGAGTAAAATCATTGCTGAAAAAGATTGGAAAAAATATAGAAACAACAATTTACTACAAAGCAATTCAAAAGAATTTCAAATGAATTTGTATCCGTTGGGTAAAAAATCAATATCTGAATGGCCGAGTAATTACAACCAGTTATTTGATTTTCAATCCTATTTAGATTATATCGCGACAGTGAAAAATAAAAGATTCCCAATACTGCTAGACTACTGGAAAAAAAATAATCCTCTTGTTACGATTTGTTTCGGAGTTAGCTATTTGAATGATTTTCAGCTTTTGTTTGAATTAAATGATTCTTCTGAAATCAATTATAAA
>Ga0118677_10015190_pt1 | contig 10729 bp, 8 predicted proteins | sample AliMusrvi5mmetaG_FD_86154 | JGI IMG/M metagenome (GOLD analysis project Ga0118677, IMG submission 86154)
ATTCCGTAAATTTCAATTTTTTCAGCCTGAATTTCTACGTTTTGACCTTGTCCGAGCGATTCAACCAATTTTCCGGTTACGCTTAAGCAGGCACCTGTTGTAATCGGTTTCAGATATTCGTAGCCAAACTTTTCATTGTCAGCCACAACCTGAATATTATGAATGGTTGAACCATCGTTCAATGCAATAAAGCTAACGTTTTTATTACCACGGCGGGTTTTTACCCAGCCTTTTATAGTCACTTCTGCACCAAAATCAGTACGTTTAAGTGCATTAACAATAATAGTTCTGTTCATTATATTTTGTTTATTGGGATTTGTTGAAAATATCAAAATGAAATTTTTAGACTGCAAAAGTACTAATTTTCATTGGAAAATCAACCAATATAAAAACAAAAAGCACCATATTCATACTGAATAGGTGCTTTTTAAAATCTTTTCGATTTTTATTTTTTTGTTTGCTCTATACTGCCAATCATACTCATGGCACAACGGAAACCAATATCATTTGTAGATTTGTCCTGATCCAAGAAGCGACGTGTTGAAGGATTTAGCCAGTAAATACGGTCTTTCCATGAGCCACCTTTGTAAACGCGTGTATTATCTGTGACTTTGGGACGTAAAACATCAGTCGGATCAATTTTTTTATTGTTTTTTATATTGGCATAACCAGCAGAATCAGTAAGTTCGAAATCAATTTGTGACATTGGATCGCCGTCTTTGTAGTTGCGAACATCGTCGTTTTTAGCAACTTCAGTGGCAATTCTACCAAGAGAATCTACTTTGAATATTTTATTTCCGGCTTCATCAATACTTGAAGCGATAGGAGTTAAGTATTTATTTCCTCTGAATGAGTTATATTCGGCAACATCATCGTATGTAGTGGAACGGTAAACATCTAACACCCATTCATTTACGTTTCCAGCCATATTGTACAATCCGAAGTCATTCGGGAAATACCAGTTTACCGGTGCGGTAATTGTAGCTTTATCGTTTAGTTTACCCGATGTTCCCATCATATCACCTCGTCCACGTACAAAGTTAGCTTGCATTTGACCCAATTGTTTTTTTGTTGGGTTGCGGGTTTGGGAACCTAACCATGGATAAAGTTTTCCTTCGGGAACTAATCCATTATTACTTGCTTTTAAAGCGTATGCTGCAAATTCCCATTCTGCTTCGGTAGGTAATCTGTATTCTGAGAAAAGAATTCCATCTGACATATCCACTTTTCGGTTTTTGCCATTAAGATCTTTTTTCGGGTTTTTACCTTCAGCAGGTTTATATCCAGATTGAGTCAAATATTTTTGTGTATTAAATACAAAAGTATTTGCGATTGAATCGTGGTTTGTTTTTTCTGCCAGTGTTTTAAAATTTGGAGGTGAAATAATTCCTGCGTCAACTAAGGCTAATTCGTTAACACGGTCGGTGCGCCAGGTGCAATAATCCATTGCCTGTTGCCATGATACACCAACAACCGGATATTGCTCGAAAGCTGGATGTATAAAATAGTTTTCGAGATATGGTTCGTTATAAGCTAATTCTTCGCGCCAGCATTTGAAATCCGGTTGCATTTTATCCACTAATTTTGGTGCTGTTTTGCCAAAAACAACTTTCATCCAGTTGGTATATTCACGCCAGTCAATATTACGGATTTCGTACTCATCCATATAAAAAGAACTCACAGTAATTCTACGTGGTCTATTGTCGCGTGGGGCTGTAATAAATTCTCCTTTTTCACCAATGGTAAAAGATCCACCTTCAATTGCTACCATTCCACTTGGAGTTTTAGAAAAGTAGTTTTTCTTTACAACAAATCCGGTTCCGGTTTTATCGTTGTAAGCCCATCCGGTTACGCGGGAATAACTTTCGTCAGTCGTCTTGTTAGAGCAGCCTGCCAGAGCCAAAACAAAACACACTGATGCTAAATTAGCTATGTTTTTTAATTTCATAAAAGTGTAGTAAATTTAAACTGTAAAAATTGTTTCAAAACAACTTCACAAAAATAGTGTTTTTTTTGAGTAAAAAGTCAATGTGAATTATTTTTTTTATTTTTCGACCTAAAAGTTACATTATAATAACTCATTTTGGTTTGAAAACGTATATTAACAATTAATATTTTCTATTTTTTAGGATAAATATCACTCGCTCGCTATATTTTCTTACTTTTGCAATTGTATTATTAATCTGTATTAGTGTGATTTTTGAATTATGGCAGACTCTGTTTTACAATTAAAATTAAATAACCGGTTGGTTGATTTGTCGGTGCCTATTGTCATGGGTATTGTGAATGCAACACCCGATTCTTTTTTTAAAGGGAACAGATTTACAAGCGATAAAGGGATTTTAAACTGTGTGGATAAAATTTTATCTGACGGTGGTGCTATTATTGATATTGGAGGTTACTCAACTCGCCCTTCTGCAGAAATGATAACACAAGATGAGGAAATTGAAAGGGTATCACATGCACTGGAAATTATACTGAAAAAATTCCCTGAAACTATATTATCTGTAGATACATTCCGGTCAGGAGTAGCGCGACATGTAGTTAAAAATTTCGGTGTAGCTATGATAAATGATATTGGAGGTGGAACGCTTGATGATTTGATGTTTGAAACTATAGCGGATCTGAAAGTGGCTTACGTCCTTATGCACACACGTGGCACGCCTCAAGTTATGCAATCGCATACCCAATATGACGATGTTGTTTCAGAAGTACTGTATTTTCTAGAGAAAAGAGTTGCCCGGCTTCACTTATTGGGTGTAGACGATGTGGTAGTAGATCCGGGATTTGGATTTGCCAAAACCATGGAGCAGAATTTTCAGTTACTAAATAGATTCTCGTATTTTCAGGAGCTAAAAGTACCAATTTTGGCAGGACTTTCCAGAAAATCGATGTTGTATACCTTGCTCGGAACTGATACACAAGGTGCATTGAACGCTACAACAGCGGCTAATATGCTGGCGCTTATGGGCGGAGCATCCATTTTACGGGTACATGATGTAAAAGAAGCAAAAGAAGCAATTTCAATCTATCAAAAATGCTGTAAATGATAAAATTATAACTTTACGATATGGGATTTCAGGTAGGATTTAAAGATATAATCGATGTTTTTTTAGTGGCAATATTGCTATACCAAACATTTAAACTGCTTAAAAGAACAGGGGCAGTGAACATCTTTATTGGTGTTCTGGCATTTATAATTTGCTGGTTTCTGGTGACATATATTTTTAAAATGGAATTGCTTGGCGGTATTTTTGATCGCGTGGTAAGCGTAGGGGCTTTTGCTCTTATTGTTCTTTTTCAGGATGAAATAAGGCGCTTCTTTTCCCGCATTGGAACGCGAAGAAACTGGAGCACTTTCAGTTCTTTGAAACGATTTTTTGGAAGCAGTTCGACTTTATCTGAACAAACCGAATATGATTTAGTTCAGATTGTATTGGCTTGCAGTGGGTTGGCTAAAAATTCTACAGGTGCGCTAATAATTCTTACCCGAACAAATAATCTGGATTTTTACTCTCAGTCAGGCGAGCAAATCAATGCAAATATCAACTCCCGACTTCTTGAAAGTATCTTTTTCAAAAATAGTCCGTTGCACGATGGTGCTTTGATTATTTCGCAACGAAGACTAAAAGCGGCAGCTTGTATTCTGCCTGTATCAAAAAATCAAACCATTCCCAGGCGTATGGGCTTGCGCCATCGGGCTGCATTGGGAATCACGGAGCATTCTGATGCCATTGCAATAATTGTTTCGGAAGAAACCGGACATATTTCATGGGCTGTTAACGGTCAGCTTACTGTAAATGTAAAGCCTGAACAATTGGAGCACTTTCTGTCAGAAGAGTTAGCTAATTAGAGAGCTGATAACAAGTGTATAGGGATTTATCTCGTGCAATTGAAGTGCTTTCATTTCAACTTTTTCTATATCTGTTTGTTGTATAACCATTGTAAATAATTAAAAACAATTTAATAATAGAAAATTATGAGTAAAATTTCAGATGCAGTAAAACCCGGTGTGGTTACCGGATCAGATCTGCAGTTTATTTTTAAAGTAGCCAAAGAAAACGGATTCGCAATTCCTGCCGTGAATGTAGTTGGATCTTCTACCGTGAATGCAGTTTTAGAAGCTGCAAAAGTGGCCAATGCGCCGGTAATTATTCAGTTCTCGAATGGTGGAGCTGCATTTAATGCCGGAAAGGGATTGAAACTGGATGGTCAACAGGCTGCCGTTTTAGGAGCTGTTGCAGGTGCAAAACACATTCATACACTAGCAGAAGCTTATGGTGTACGTGTTGTTCTTCATACCGACCATGCAGCTAAAAAACTCCTTCCCTGGATTGATGGATTGCTAGATGCCAGTGAAAAAAACTTTGCTGAAACCGGAAAACCGCTTTTCAGTTCACACATGCTCGACCTTTCGGAAGAACCAATCGAAGAAAATATCGAAATCAGTAAAAAATACCTTGCCCGCATGAGCAAAATGGGTATGACGTTGGAAATTGAACTTGGTATCACCGGTGGTGAAGAAGATGGTGTTGACAACAGTGGTATTGACAATAGCTTACTTTATACTCAACCTGAAGATGTTTATTATGCATACAAAGAATTGAGCAAAGTGTCTCCAAACTTCACTATTGCAGCTTCATTCGGTAATGTACACGGTGTTTATAAACCGGGTAATGTAAAACTGATGCCGGTAATTTTGAAAAATTCACAGGATTATATTAAAGCGAAAGATGGTTTGGATATTGCACATCCTGTAAGTTTTGTATTCCACGGTGGATCTGGTTCAACTCACGAAGAAATTCGCGAAGCAATAGGCTACGGAGTAGTAAAAATGAATATCGATACAGATACTCAATGGGCGTACTGGGATGGTATTCGTGCCTTTGATGCAAAAAACCATGATTACCTGCAAGGTCAAATCGGAAATCCTGAGGGAGCCGACAAACCAAACAAGAAATTCTACGATCCACGCGTTTGGTTACGCAAAGCTGAAGAGTCATTGATTGCCCGTTTGCAGGTTGCTTTCGAAGACTTAAATGCTGTTAACAGTTTGTAGTTGATAGTTTTAGTAAAAAGTGCGAGGAAGGATTTTTAAATCCGTTTACTTGCGCAAAATTTACAATCACAAAACGAATTAAAAATAAAGAGTTGCAAGCCTTAAGCGGTTTTGCAACTTTTTTTGTTAACTAAACACCGTTATGCCAATGAGTTTTTGAAGAAAATCACATGGGATCAACGTCCAAATTTACCCACAGTGCTTTGAATTTCGGTTCGGCAAGGAGATTATTAGTTACCTGACGGAGAATATCTTTAGCTTTTTCAGCCGAAGCTTCCACTTCGAATTTGAGAAGAATATTTTTGATGTAAAGATTTTGAATACGCGAAACTGCCGGAATGTTCGGTCCGAGTACCCGATTATTGAAAACGGCTCGTAAATCGGCAGCCATGCGAGCCGATGCCTGATTCAAAATATTAGGATCGCGATGGCGAAGTACGATTTGAATCATGCGGAAGTATGGCGGATAGTTGAAAAGTTTTCGTTCTTCACATTGGGTGGCAAACATAGCCTGATAGTCATTACGAATCACTTGACCTATAATCGGGTGTTCGGGCGATGAAGTTTGAAGAATAACCGTACCACGTTTATTTTTGCGTCCGGCTCGTCCGCTCACCTGCGCCATTAACTGGAATGCTCGCTCGTGCGCCCTGAAGTCGGGGAAGTTGAGCATATTGTCGGCATTGAGAATTCCAACGAGCGAAACACACTCAAAATCAAGCCCTTTCGACACCATTTGTGTGCCAATCAGAATATCTACTTTGTGCTGTTCAAAATCGGAAATCAGTTTGTCGTACGATTTTTTGGAACGGGTGGTATCCAAATCCATACGACTCACTCGTGCATCGGGAAAAATCTGGCGAATCTCATCCTCAATTTTTTCAGTTCCAAAACCTTTGGTGGAAAGTGTTCCTGGCATTTTACAGGCCGGACAAGTTGTTGGAATAGCTTCGGTATAACCGCAATAATGGCAAGTGAGTGTATTGAACGCTTTGTGAACTGTAAGACTCACATCACAGTTTTTGCAATGTGGCACGTTGGCACACGCTTTACATTCTATATATGGTGCGTAACCGCGCCGATTCTGAAAAAGAATCACCTGCTCTTTATGTTCAAGTGCTTTGGAAATTTTCTCAAGCAAAGTATCCGTAAAATGGCTCTCCATTTGCTTTTTTCGGTAGGCTTCTTTGGTATCAACCACCAGAATTTCGGGCATATCCATATCTTCATGACGCTGGGTCAGCTCCACAAAACCGAATTTCCCGTTCTGTGCATTTTGATATGTTTCGATAGCCGGTGTGGCTGTTCCGAGCATGGTTTTAGCACCATGCATAGAAGCCAGCACTATGGCTGCATTGCGGGCGTGATAACGAGGTGCGGGATCGTATTGCTTGTAACTCGACTCATGTTCTTCGTCCACAATGATTAAACCCAGTTGGCGAAAAGGCAGGAAAATAGACGACCGAACACCGATAATCACGTCGTAACTTTTATCGTTCAGCACGTTATTCCAAATTTCGACACGCTCTGCATCAGAGAATTTAGAATGATAAACGCCAAGTCGTTTACCAAAAACACGCTTCAGTCGGGTGGTAAGTTGGGTGGTAAGGGCAATTTCAGGAACTAAGTAAAGAACCTGTTTCCCTTCAGCCAATGCCTTATTTATGAGGTGAATATACAACTCCGTTTTGCCACTGGAAGTTACGCCATGCAATAAAACAACCTGTTTTTCAACGAATTGTTTTTCAATTTCACGAAAGGCAGTTTGCTGAAACTCGTTCAGTGGATACACTTCTGAAGTTTGAACATCTGAGACATCCAATCGTCCGATTTCTTTTAGATACGTTTCCAATACACCACGTTCCACCAATCCGGTAAGTATCGCAGCCGAAGCTCCCGATTTTTCGAGCAACTCCTTTCGGGTAACTTCACGTTGTTTCGTTGGAATAAGGCATTTGGACAAATCGATATATTTCATCAGTATTTCCAACTGCTTTTTGGCACGACCCAAGTCATCAAATATCTTACGCAAATTTTCTTCCTGCAACGATTCAGCAGTAATCTTAACAAAAGTTTCTGTTTTTGCGCGGAACTTATCAGTTAATTCCTCGCTGATTTCGATGGCACTTTTTTCCAGTAACTTGTTCAAGGTGGGCATCACGTCACGCATTTCGGTGATTTTATTTAGCTCGGTAATAGTTACCGACTTACCTTCTGCCAAAGCCATCAATACCTTTTCTTCTTTTTCCGAAAGAACAGTTTCAGCTTCAAAATCCGGATTTATGCACACCTGCGTTTCGCTTTGCAACTTCAACCCCGCCGGAACTGCCGCCTGATACACATCACCCAAAAAAGCCTGATAATAGGACGAAATCCATTCCCAAAATTTCATTTGCGGACGACGCAGAATAGGTGCATTATCCAGCAAACATATAATATCCTTGGCTTCGTAAATTGTAGGCATAACGGTGTGAACCAGATACACCACCGCTGTGTACATTTTCTTTTTACCAAACGGAACAATCACCCGCATACCAATGCGCACTGTGTCCGACCATTCGTCAGGTACGGAATAGGTAAAAGTGTTAGCCAATGGCAATGGAAGTATGACGTCGACGTATTTCATGCTATTAATAAACAAGTTGATAAGTAAACTAGTTGACGGGAAATTCAGAATTTCAGGATCTGAAGGCCGTATATTTGTTATCGCAAAGGTAACAAAGAATTGATAAAAGACAATTATCAAATATTGGAATTGGGAGGAAAATAACTGTTGAAAACAATTGAGGGATTCTTTGAGTTCGAAAATATTTGACTGGATATTTTGCGTTCTTGCTTCTTGCCCAATTTTTCATATATTTGCTTATCAATTCTAAAACTCAGATATGCAACTATACCTTGCCCCGCTTCAAGGCCTTACCGATTGGATTTTCCGTGAATCGTACGCTGAACATATTGGTCAGTTCGACAAAACTTTTACGCCTTTTGTCCGAATGCAAGGTGGTGAATTTTACAGACCAAGCCAGTGTAATGATTTGCTGCCGGCACATAACACTTTTCAGAAACCGGTTCCGCAATTTTTGGGAAAAGATGTCGAATCGTTCAACCGCTTTGAAGAATTGTGTTTGGAATATGGCAATGCAGAAGCCAATATCAATATGGGTTGTCCTTTTCCAATGGTTACCGGCAAGCGATTGGGTGCAGGGCTGTTGGCACATCCCGCTGAAGTGGCGAAACTTTTGGAAGATATTTTTGACAAAACCAACCTTAAAATTTCCATTAAATGCCGCTTGGGACAAGAAAGCACGGTCGAATTCGAGCAACTGATTCCGATTTTCAATGCGTTTCCATTGGAAGAAATCATTATTCATCCACGCGTTGGCAAGCAACAATACAAAGGCGAGGCGGATATGGAAGCTTTTGCTCTGTATGCAAAAAAGTTGAATCATCCGGTTTGTTACAATGGTGATATATTGAATATGGCTGATTTGGTGCAAATTCAAGAGTTGGCTCCACAAGTTGAGCGAGTGATGATAGGTCGGGGAATTTTGCAAAATCCATTTTTACTGGCAGAAATTCAACAACAGGAACTTACGCATAAGGAAAAAGTGAAGAAACTTCGAAACTTCCATATCTCGCTTATTGAACACAGTAAACAAAAGTATTCGGGCGATTTACATTTTCTGAAACGATTCGAAGAGTTGTGGAGTTATCACGCTCAGGGTTTTGAAAACGGACATAAGATTTATAAACTGGTAAAGAAATGTAAAACACTAGCTCAATATGAGGTAGTTGTTTTCAAAGCGATAAATGACCTGGAATAAAATCAAATTATGATTGAAGAACAAGTAAAAGTACACGATAAGTTTTCGATGGAATTCAAGGTCGGATTTATTGCTCATAAGGAGCAAAAAACCAATGATTTTGCCATGAATATATGGATGTTTATTCCTAATAGTCTGGATATTAATCGATTTACCTATAGTAAAACGAATTTCTATCGGGATTTGAAATCAAATATCCGACAAATTACACCGGTATGGAAACTGAACGAAATGGACAAAGGTGGAAAATCACCTCTGAACTTACTTCGAAAATCATTGACAAACTTCGCACAGCAACCTACCGATACAAATCAGCAAGACTATGAGTTTCATGTAAAAATGTTTCAGTCCATCCTGAAAAGTTCCCTGCGTGAGGAAGTCCGCCTGATAAAAGACGTAGCACTTTCTGATACATTATATTTTACCGAGGAATTTTACCGGTTAGTGCTCGAAATCTCTGCCCAGTATCGTCAACTTCTCAAAATAATAGATATCCCTTCCATTGATAAATCCCTTCGCGAATACTTTCTGTTTGGCGATGAATTCATGAGCAATGTAATTGAATTTCAAACATTCAGGTTGATGGACCGACTAAAAAAGAAGGATCTACAGATATTTAAACTCGTCAAAAAGGATTTAATGGAGATTATCAGTCAAGAAATTGCGTATCGGAAACGAATGGGTTATTTGTTGGTGGAGAAAAACGAAGAAAAAAACAATCACGAACTTGTAAACCGGTTGAGTTTACTCAAGAAATACATTGAAAGCCATTTGTATCTGAATATCGACAAACGTAAAGATGGTGTATTGGTTGAGCAACTGTTGTTTAGTCTGGCGGCTGGAATTTCTATGATTTTTGCTACAGGAATCGGTTTTTCCATCCAGCTACGATACGGAAGTTTTACCATGCCATTATTTGTTGCTTTGGTAATCAGCTATATGCTAAAAGACCGGATCAAAGAAATGACCCGTTATTATTTTGCACACAAAATGGGGAAGCGCTATTTCGACCACAAAGCCACTATGAACATAAACCAGAGCGATATCGGTTGGGCGAAAGAAAGTATGGACTTCGTGTCTGAAACAAAATTGCCATTTGAGATAATAAAAGCAAGGAATTGTACTTCAATAATAGAAGCAAATAACCGTGCCAATAGCGAGAAAGTATTACTTTACCGGATGCAAATGCATATGGATCGCGAAAAACTAAATACTAACAGTGAGTTCAATACAGATGGCATAAACTCAATTATACGGTTCAATTTTTCGGAGTTTATCCGCAATATGGACAACCCTGAATTTGCACTTTATTACCCTGATGTTGTAGAGGGTTTTGAAGTTATTGAAGGTGAGAAGTTATATTATCTGAACTTTATTGTAGAAAAAAAGAACGATGCTCAAAACGAAACAAAACGGTACCGAATAGCTATAAACCGTAATGGTATCAAGAAAATTCAAAAGTTTGAATCGGATCAGCCTTTTTTAGTACAACCTTCCAAATGATCGTTCACCATGCCGGCAGCTTGCATGAAGGCATAACAAATTGTAGAACCAACAAATTTGAAACCGCGCTTGAGTAAATCTTTGCTCATAGCATCTGATTCTGCCGACTTAGCAGGAATTTCGGCATTGCATGTGGGGTGATTGACAATAGGTTTTCCTCCGGTAAATTGCCATATATATTTATCAAATGTTCCGTATTCCGCCTGAACTTGAAGGAAAGCTTGTGCATTTACTACCGTTGCCCGGATTTTAGCCTGATTACGAATAATGGAAACGTCCTGCATCAGCGTTTGAATCTTTTCTTCATCAAACAAAGCCACCTTTTCCACCTCAAAATTGTCGA
>Ga0118677_10015191_pt1 | contig 10729 bp, 7 predicted proteins | sample AliMusrvi5mmetaG_FD_86154 | JGI IMG/M metagenome (GOLD analysis project Ga0118677, IMG submission 86154)
CCCCTCAGCTTGCTCAAGGGGGACTGTCAGGCGGCGGTGAGGCGGCTGTCGATCACCGACAACGGGTCATTTTCCGCAGCGACCCTGCCGGTAGATTCCGGGCGACGTATCATCGTTCACAATGATAGCCACGATCCCCGCCGCCAGCGCGGGAACCTTGCGCATGAGTTGGCCCACCTTCTGCTCGGTCACCCTTTTACTTACCCCATCGATCCATCGGGATGCAGAAATGTGGACCGCGACATTGAGGACGAAGCGAGCTGGCTTGGCCCCACAATTCTTGTATCCAACGAAGCGGCCCTGCACATAGTGAGACAAGGGTTTAATGAGGATACCGCCTGCGAAATGTATGGCGTGAGCCTGCCGCTACTCCGAATGCGCATTAATGGGAGCGGCGCCCGAATTCGACACCGCCGATCCTACTACTGAGTCATCCTTGATCCGATCCTCAAGGAGTCGCTTCTCCAGAATCGGTCTTCATGAACGCCGATCTCTCCCCTGATCCTCAAAAGCCCTGACGGTGCAGGGATCTCCGGCTGATTTTCAGGGTATTTGACAGGGCGCTGACAATTCACGATTCAACCAGGCTTGGGCAGAGGTTAAAGTGCCGGGAGCTGCGACATTGCGGGTCGTTCAGGATCGAAGTTGCCCCCGCACCTCCTGAGTGATCGGATTCGAGGGGCCTAACCCACCCGCGGCCTCTGCCCAAAAGCAGAGATCTGGGCAGAGGCCGTTGGGGCAGAGGTCGTGGGTCCGTTAAGGGTCCAATAACGGTTCCGCACCGCTCCTTTTAGCGCCAAAAGTGGCCATCAGTGGCGTTTGGTTTCAATAAGTTACACGTTTCCGACTCGCTGTCACGGCAGAGGTCGCGGGTTCGAATTGGCCCCGTTAAGTTTCATCGGAGGAGCCGCATAAAGCTGTCGAAGTTCCTATCCAATCCCGATTGTAGCCCGGTCAAACCACTCAGGCCGACCGTTAACGCGCTTGACGTCGGTAGCCGACTTTCCGGTGCGCCGAAATAGCTCGTTGACCGCATCCAGGAAGCCCCATGGACCTTGAGGTTCCACGGGAATGTAACGGTCCAACTTTCCCGCTGCGGCGAGTGCCGCCTCCTCTTCCTTAAAGATTGGATTTTCGATCCAGTACCAGTCTGGAGGTGCTCCTTCGCGGAGCACGAAAGCAGCTTTACCATCAGGATGGTCGCGATCCCACTCCGCGTACCGGAAAGTATCGTTCACGCGAGTGCCGTATAAGCACCTCATGAGCGTCACGACCGACATTCGAGCTTCGCGCGACCGAGGGTGCTTTGGTTCTGTGTAGGGCCACGTGGTGAGCCAGCAGCAGTCGTACATCCTGCCCAAAACTGCCAGCTGCGTTAACACGCATGGCCGCAGATCGAAGCCTGAACCGGGCAGGATCTGCGCAATGATCGTGTCGTCGATATCGATGTACAAAGTAGTTCCTCGCGGCATCTGCGATCTCTTTCGAACTCTGGGTTCTGCCTAAAATGAGCATTCCGATTCATTGGTAGAGTAGCCAACTTATACCGACAAACTCAACTTGCTAAGTTCGATTGACATTGGCCTTGCCGGCGGACGATTCGCCAGACGGCAGTTAGACGAATTACCGTTTGGCTACGTGCGCGAAACTGGTTGCGGAGAGGAGAATCGAACTCCTGATCTCTCGATTATCGATCGAGTGCTTTGAACCAACTAAGCTACTCCGCAATGGAGCCGAAAAGCGGACTCGAACCGCTGACCTCCTGCGTACCGAGCAGGCGCTCTTCCAACTGAGCTATTTCGGCCATAACATTGGTGCGGACGGCAGGACTCGAACCTGCGATGAACTGGGTGTAGGCCAGCCGATTTAGCCGCTAATCTACGTCCGCGAATCTGGTGCGCATGGGCAGACTTGAACTGCCATCTCAAGCTTCGGAGGCTTGTGCTCTTTCCGTTGAACTACACGCGCGCAAACCTGTGGTCAACCCGCCCGGATTCGAACCGGGAACTATGCTTTAGGAGAGCATCGTGATCTCCAGTTTCACCACGGATTGATGGAGAGCCTACTGAGAGTTCAACTCAGATTCACGGTTTAGAAGACCGGCGCCTTGTGCGTTAGACGATAGGCTCATGGTGGGTCCGGTGAGATTTGAACTCACGTCTCTTCGCTTAAAAGGCGAGTGCAGATAGCCGCTATGCGACGAACCCAAAGTGGTGAGCGCGGCTGGATTTGAACCAGCGTCAGCCTGCTTAAGAGGCAGGTATAATCAGCCGCTATACGACGCGCTCATGGTGTACGTGCCGGGAGTCGAACCCGGAATCGGTCCCTTATAAGGGGACTGCTACATGCCCGCTAGCAGCTACACGTACGTGGTGCCAGCGGCTGAATTCGAATCAGCTACAACAGGGTTATGAGTCCTGCGACTATCCACTTCGTCTTCGCTGGCAAAACTTGGCGCGGGCGGAGGGATTTGAACCCCCAAGTTCGGCTTTGGAGACCGACAGTTTGACGTTGAGCTTACGCCCGCATTTTCAAAGAGCAACAAAAAACCCGGCACTAGGCCGGGTCCGGTGCAGAAACAAATACACTCAGACCCTCAAGACACGACTCCCCAAATGACCCGCTTGGTCATTCTAGTTATCACGTGTTTGAAGGTCTGCAGCATAAGTCTCACTCGCTGTTAAAGCGTACATCGATTCGTAATCCGTTGCAACTCAGTCCTTATATGGATCGAATTCTCTTGCCGAGGCCATCGCGACACCGACAGGCGTCAGGCGGTGCAGGATACGAACGGAGTCCGACACCGACGCGAGAACTTCGTCGAGCCGCTTGTAGCAATCGGGAGACTCATCGAGTCCACCGCCGCGCAGCTCGATTCCGGAGCGGTCTATCCATGAGCGCATCATCTCATGGGTAACCTTCCCTGCGCGCTTGCACTCGCCGGTCTTGCGGTCGAATACACCGCGCGCTTCATTTCGGCCCATTGCGCGGCCTGCGCCGTGGACCGTGGAGTAGAGACTGTACTTTGCATTCTCGTTCTCCACGCCTTCAAGGATGACGGACTGCTCGCCCATGGAACCTCCGACAAATCCCTTCTCTCCAGGAAATGCCGGCGTAGCGCCTTTGCGAACGACCCAGAGCAATTCTTCGCCATGCTTCTCGTGCCAGGCAAAGTTGTGATGGTTATGAACGGCCTCCACAACCGCAGCGCCCAGGATCTTCGCCACGCGGTTACAAACCCAGTCACGGCCTGCGTACGCGTAGGCACCGGCAAGGCTCATTGCCAACAAATACTGCGAACCCAAATCGCTGTTCACGTCCAGAACACAAGGCTCAACATCCATACCGTCCTTTGCGCCGGCAGCCTTGAGAAACCATGTGGCAACTCCATGGCCGAAACCGCGCGACCCAAAGTGAACTCCGATCCAGACGCGATCCTCCTCATCGGTGAAGATGTCGACGTAGTGGTTGCCTGAACCAACAGTTCCGAGTTGCGCCTCGGCCTTCTGGTAGAGAGGACGAGTGGCATCCAGATTCCAGCCGTCGAGCGTTTTGTCCAACACGGCGCTGTCAACGCGCTCGGCGTTCTTGCGGCCGATGCCGAAGCTGATCGTGTTCGCGACCTCGTCCATGATTTGACCGATGTTCGGACGCAGGTCGGCGCCGGTCATATCCAGACGGACCGCCTTGTTTCCGCAGCCGATGTCATATCCGACACCGGTAGGGCTGATGGCGTTTCGGTAAGCTACGACGCCCCCGATCGGCACTCCGTAGCCGAGATGGTTGTCAGGCATCAGGGCAACTTTGTCCGCGGTCCGCGCGCAAGTACGTATCTGCTTCAGCGTCTTCTCGTCCGCTTCGCCAAACACCGGAATCGTTCCATCGATCAACTGCATTCCCGTTCCTCTTTCTTGATGGAGCACCTGGCAGGACTCGAACCTGCATAGAAGTTATTCACTTCAATCCGCGTTCGTAGCGCGGCGGCTAATCCAGTTCACACCACAGGTGCTCAAACTTGGTCTGCGCGGAGAGATTTGAACTCCCGTCATCTCGCTCCCAGGGCGAGTGCCTCAAGCCAGGCTAGGCTACGCGCAGACAACTTGGTGGCTTCGGCGGATTTCGAGACCGCGACACTCACGCCTTCAACGTGATGCTCTACCCTCTGAGCTACAAAGCCAAATCTTGGTGGACCTGGAGAATGTCGAAATCTCGACCTCCGCATTGCAAGTGCGGCGCTCTGCCAACTGAGCTACAGGCCCACGTAAAGGTTGGAGGGAAGGGAGGGAGTCGAACCCTCTAAAACGTGATCCACAATCACGCGCCGCACCGTTTGGCTTCAATCCCCACGTCTTTGTTACCAATGTTGGAGCCGGCAGAGGTAGTCGAAACCCCAACTGGCGGTTCACAAAACCGCCGGTCTGTTCTACCGGCCCACATTCATCCTCGAAGAGCAAAGCGCCGATCGCCATCTCCGTCGGCGTACAAGTACCTACGCCACTCGTTCACTTCGAGACCCATCGACCGCAGAATGAACCTTCCAGTGTGAACGCTTGATGGAAACGGCCTGCGCAACAGCGGCATGCCTGCCTCTTCCGGCGTCCTGTCCGCCTTGCGGTGGTTGTCCTTCCGGCAACATGCCACAAGATTCTCCCAGGAATTCTTTCCACCTTGCGATCTGGGAATCACGTGGTCGAGCGTTAGCTCACTCCCGTGAAATTCCTGGCCGCAGTACTGACAGCGATATGCATCCCTCAGAAGGATGTTACGGCGTGTCGTGACCTGAAGCCGGACGGGAACATGTTTATACACATTAAGCCGGATAACGCTGGGTAAGTGGATGCCAGGATAGATCAACCTATTCGTGGCTAACTCCACTGTGGCTTTCCCTTTTGTGACAAGCTTCAGCGCCCGCATTGCCGGAATGATGCGCAAGGCCTCATATGACGCGTTAAGTTGTAGAACAGGTCTTCGCATCAAACTCATTGCGATTCTCCTTGTGCCTTTCAGTGGAGGCCCATTGACGCCTCGAACGCCAATCTTGTGATTACGAAACACACGCTCTTCCGGTTGAGCTAATGGGGCGACGCGTCAAAGTTCCTTTCTTTCAAAACTGGAGCGGTGAGCGAGACTCGAACTCGCGTGTGCGGTTTGGAAGACCGCCGTACTTGCCGCTGTACGATCACCGCCTGTTGGCTCTCGGAGGGGGAGTCGAACCCAATCCATTCGAGGCTTCAAAGGCCCCTGGCTTGCCATTAGCCGATCCGAGAACAATTCAATGCTGGCTCCCGGCGAGGGATTCTAACCCTCATCAGCAAGTTCAGAGCGTGCGGTCCTCACAGTTGAACGAACCGGGAACAAATCAAAACTTTGGCTCCGAGAGTCGGATTCGAACTGACATCTCGCTTCTTAACAGGAAGCCGCTCTACCCTTGAGCTATCTCGGAGTAATGCCAACTTACACAACGCCGCTCTACCGCTGAACTATCTCGAATCAGCGCGACAAAACTAAAAACCCTCTGGCCAATTGGCTCAGAGGGTAGATGGAATCCAGATTCAGAATCCCCTGAGCTATCACATAGGAACACCATGCCGCGGTTGCGCCGTCGCTGGTGTAAATCCGTGATTGACTCGGTTCATCATTGCCTTTACAACTTACCGCGGATTTGATTGCATGTCAACTGTTGTTCCGCGAATTATTGTTCGTTCTACTGAGCAGACGAACAATCAAGCCTCTTAATCACCAAACGAGCGGGCCATAAGAATAGCGCCGGCGACGAGAATCAAACCCGCGAATCGATACCTTGAAATAGCATCCGCCAAGTCAGCGTGTGCTTATCACAACTCACGAATGTGAGGAGGAACGCTTCGACATTCTTAGCGACCACCGCACCCGCTCTGCGATGAACTTGGCAAACTGGCTCGCATCCAAATCGATGCTCGCGCGGTCGAGAGCGTTCAAATACTCTGTGCGATCCTCAACGCGAACGACTGTCCACGGATACCCTCCCGACGCAAGAAGGGCATTCATCAGAAAGCGAGCCATACGGCCGTTGCCATCGGGATAGGGATGAATATAGCCGAGGAGCCAATGGCCGAGTACAGCTCGGACCGATGGCTCAGGTTCCGCTTCAATCAAATCGAATAGTGCGGGCATAGCGTCGCGCACTGCTTCCCAACGTGGCGGGACATACCTGGAATTGCGTAGAAAGACTGCATCACTGCGATAGCCTGCCAAGGCCGATGCCGGGATCAAACCGGATGCAACACATGGCTCGAAAAGCTCTCTGTGCCATTCCCTGTGGTCTGTCCGGACGATCGCTCCCGCGTTTCCACCGGCGAGGACTTTGGACACGGTACGCTTCACTCTTTGGAAGGCTTGCCAATATCCGCGTGCGGCCAGTGCGTCGCGGCTTTGCCGGTCTGCCTCGTGGTGCGCTGGGTCCCATGCCCCCGATATGACCCTCTCAATCAACTCCGGACTTACGCGGTAGCCTTCGATGGAGAGCGAATGGTACGCATCGCTTTGATAAATTCCATCGACAAAACCCAGATACTCTGTTTGGTTCACGGGCAACCCCGGTGGCTTGGGGAAGACGTCGATGACAGCATTCCGCGATGCTGACCAAATAGCGTGAAGCCTGCCAACGATGGGCGCGTCTGTGGTTCCGTTTATTGCGAAAACAAGCTGTGCAGTTTCAAACGGGTCCGATTCACGAACGTCATACCCCGCGGTCTTCATCGTCGAAAGGATTTCGTCCGCTTGCTCTGCTTTACCAACGCGCCGCAGTGCACCAGATAGACGGCCTGCAACGGCAGAGTGCCCCCCATCCAGAAGAGGTCCAAGCAACTCGGAAGCATCGCGGACGCTGGCAAGCACAACTTGGGTTTCAATCGGGTTTCGGACAAAGAAGGACTCTGGCACTCGAAGCAGGGCGGCGCCAGGAGAAAAGAGTCGTAGGCCATTGCGAACGACCAAATCTTTGGGCGCAGGGAGTTGCTGTTCCTTCAGATCGTAAAGCGAGGTCCGAAAGAGAAGGCCGATCGTATTGTTATGGCCTTTGGGGCTATAGACAATCACCTGAGAAGGAATGATGGTGTTTTCCGCGTGCAGCAACAGGGACTGTTCCGGCGAAAGATGCCATTTTCCGCCGAAACGCACTTTGCAATATTGAGCGCAAAATTCCCAAAAGGACGCGAACCACGGCGTGCTGTCTCCGGCCTGAGCACCGGGGTTAGCGGAGATAAGCCAGCCCTTCATTACTGTCAGCAGGAATCCATGTTTCAGCAGGCGATCACGATGAACACGGCTCAGCTCGTTCGAATGAAATACGCGCCGCCCGTCCTTCTGCAGTCCTTGCAGAATGCTGAGTGATGCGGCGAGCTTTTCATTCGGGGCCGCCATATGGGTACCTTCGGGTTACCGCAAGTTTATAATGACGTGCTGGTACAAGTATATAGCGCAGTGCGGCGACAAGTATATTGTGCAGTGAGTGTGCGAGTGTAATTGGCCGTTGACGGAGAATTCAAGGTCTCCCGGATCCCATTTCAACTGCATCACGAAACAGAAGAAGCCCAGTACGGTTCATATTGCCGCCTGTAGATTGTCTTTGCCAGCCGCCGCTGAGAGGCGGCTAAGTCTGACGAGAAGTGGGAAAAGTGGCACCAAAAGCGGCACCAGAGATCGTTCGCTTATCCCTGTGATTTGTTCAACTTCCATGTTGTCGTTTCCCCGCGGAAAGAGATATGCACTCAAGACACATGGATCTGCCATCTCTGGATGCATTATGCGTGCTTCGCGGACGCCGTCTCTTCGCGTTCATGCGTCCTTCCGTGAATAGCCTTGCACACCGATGCGATTCGATCTTTGCCGGGACTTCTTCTCGCGCCAATAGGCAGCTCGACAAATCTTGCATCGCTTTGTGATGCCCCCACCGGGCCGTTTCTCGATGATCGTGTTTCTCGGCACGAGCCGATGTTGATTCGGGCACATCTCCCATATCGGTCCATGGACATCGCGGATCTCAAGATGGTCCGGGTTGCAGCAAAGAGGGCCGATGCATCGGGGTGGTTTGAGCCTCTGCCGTAAGACTTGCCCTTCCTGGATTTCGCTTCTGAACATCAACCAGAAGATGCGGCGAGCGACCACTTGCTTACCTTCAACACGCAGGATGCCGTACCCGTCTTTGCTCTTTGCGCCGGTCCATTCCCAGCATCCCTTGGGCAATACGACAACCCTCCCGAGGAGGTATTCGGCGGTGAGAAACATGCGGCGATTCTATCGTGAAAAAGTGGGGAGTTTGGGGAAATGTTGGGGGGTATAAACCGGAAAAGTTCTGGTGCCACTTTTGGGGCCACTTTGTACCGTGATTCTGTACTTTTTCGTGCTTCGGGGTGCGCCTGTGGATATCTAGTCCATCTACTTGTATATAGGGTACTTATTCAGCATCGTGCAAGGCTACTCGCGAGGGTGCCTTTTCCAATTTTTGGGCCTTAAAATCCGCAGATCGCAAGATCGTGGGGGTTCAAGTCCCCCTCCGGGCACCAATAAATTCTATAGCTTATATCAAGTAACTCTCTGAGCAGGAACCTAAAACAGTACTGGTGCCACTTTGCTCCTATCCTGCAAATGTCGCGCCAGGAGGACAGTTTCCATACCGAGAAAGGTGGTTCGCAAGGAGCGCGGCGTCTTTGAGAATGTGCCAGGCTCAGGCATCTGGTGGATTCGCTTCAAGGTCCAAAGGCGTCGAGCACCGCGAGGAGGTTGGCCGGCGGGGGATGAGATGAAGCTGTATGCAATGGGGAGGGTAGGCGTGGTTCGTAGCGTGAAGATGCCGGCCAACATGAAGCACAAGGGTGTCAAATTCTCCGAGATCGCCCAGGAAGCGGTCGACTGGCACACCAATCACGAGCGATAGAGCCTTCGCAGTTTCAAGAGCAGGATGAAATACATTCTGGAGGCACTCGGCGACTGGGCCGAGTTCGCTAATTCAGTGAAAGTGCCGGAGCTGAATCCGGCACTCATCTCCGGCGATCCGTTAGTGGCTCGTTGCTCTCGCAGATCTCTCGTACCGGAAGCTACGAACCAACAGCCAGCGGCTATATTTCCTCCAGCACCGCGCAGAGGTACTGCCAGAAGGGCTCAACCGACGAGATCTGCACCCGCTCATTTGGGCTGTGTGGGTTCTCGATCTGCGGGCCGAAGCTCACCATCTGCATGCCTGGATATTTCTCGCCGATCACGCCGCACTCCAGTCCGGCGTGCATGATGACCAGCTTCGCGGGTTCGCCGTAAAGATTTTTGTTCACTTCCTGCAGCTTGCGCACAATCTCGCTTCCGGGTTCGGGCTTCCATCCCGGATAGCTGCCGCTGTGATCGGTCTCGAAGCCAGCGAGCCGGCACGCGGTGGCCACCAGGCTCGCTGCTGCCTGCTTGCTGCTCTCAATGGCGCTGCGCTGGCTGGTGACGATCTCGACCAGGCCGTCGCTCAGGGAGAGCGTAGCCAGGTTTGTGGAGTTCTGCACCAGACCCGGGACATCGGGGCTCATGGCGAGCACCCCGTGAAGCAGGCTGGCGAGCAGGTCCACAACACGGCGGGCATCGCTCTCGGCCATTATCTTCGCTGGTAGTTCGGCCTGCTCCACGGTGAGGGTGAGCTCGGGGTCGAAGGCGCCGAGGTCGAGTCGCTGCTCGGCTTCGCAGCGTGAGACCACCTGGCGCAGCTGTTTCTGGCGATCCTGATCGAGCGCGATGACCGCAAAAGCCTCGCGCGGGATGGCGTTCTGCGCGCTGCCGCCCTTCAGATCGCCAAGTTCGGCGGGCAACTCGTCGATCACTGCCTGCAGTGTGGCGCCTAGAATGCGAATGGCGTTGCCGCGGCCGAGGTGGATGTCCACGCCGGAGTGACCACCGCGCAGGCCGCTGACCTTGATGCGCCACGCCGCCGTGGCCACTGGCGCCTGCATGGAGGCGCGGCGACGCGCCTCGGTCAAACTGCCGCCGGCACAGCCGATACACAGCGTGCCCTTTTCCTCGCCGTCAAGGTTGAGAAAGTACTTCGACTTGAGTACGCCGCCGAGGAACTCGGAGGCTCCGGTCAGGCCGGTTTCTTCGTCAATAGTGAAGACGAACTCAAGCGGGCCGTGCTTGATCGCAGTGCTCTCCATCACAGCCAGGGCGGCGGCGACGCCGACGCCGTTGTCTGAGCCAAGTGTGGTTCCGTCGGCCTTCAGCCAGTCGCCGTCGCGTACGATGCGGATGCCGTCGGTATCGAAATTGAAGGGGGTGCCCTCGTTCTTCTCGCAGACCATGTCGAGGTGGCCCTGCAACAGCGCGGGCGTGGCGGATTCGCGTCCGGGGCAGGCGGGCTTGCTCACCACCACGTTGCCAGCCGCATCTTGTGTGGCCTTTAGGCCGAGTCGAGCGGCCTCGTCAAGTACGTACTGGCGAATCGCGGCTTCCTTGGTTGAGGCGCGGGGGATAGCCGCGATGCGGTCAAAGTGCTTCCAAATGCACTTCGGTTCCAGACCTTGCAATGCTTGTTGCATAAGGGGCTCCAGAGAGATAGATTCGCAAACGACATGGTACAGCAGAAAGGCAGCTGGTGCGGCCCTGTCAATCCCCGATGGAGGCGAATTCACGCAGGACGCTGAGCAGACGCTCCACCTCTTCCAGCGTGTTGTAATGAACCAGACCGATGCGCAGCATTCCGCCTTTTTCCTCCAATTGAAGG
>Ga0118677_10015192_pt1 | contig 10729 bp, 7 predicted proteins | sample AliMusrvi5mmetaG_FD_86154 | JGI IMG/M metagenome (GOLD analysis project Ga0118677, IMG submission 86154)
AAGTGTTTAAGCTGTTTGTTCAAATAATGATAAACTAAAAATAAAAGCGAAAATAACAAAAAATATTTTTAGTGCCGCAAAATGGGTGGTTAAAGATTCTTCGGTAGTATTGTTTTTGCTTTGTTTTTTTGTACTAACTTCATTTGCTGTTGATGTATCAACTCAAAGCTACACAGTAAAATCTGGCGATACCTCAACTATTTCAAAGCTTGTGGTGCCAGAGTTTGTTTGGCGTACTGAGAATAATAAAGCTTTTAGCCAGAATGAAAAACTAGAGTTTTCGGTTAATTGGAAATTTATAAATGTAGGTTCAGCAAAAATGCAGGTAAGAGGTATAGACGAAATCAATGGAAGAAAAGTATATCACATATATACAGAAGCCAATACTGCCCAATTTTTTGACACATTTTTCAAAGGAGCCGCTCCTGTTTTCTGAATCTGTCTGAATTTGTTTTGCGGCATCGGGTTGGGTGTCCACAAACGCAAGAGCACAAGAATCTTCACATTGTGGAAGACTTTCGCTGACGTGTTTGTCAGATCTAGAGCCGAAGCCGAAAACACCATTCCGAGCCAGACGGACAACAAGATCAGAACATAGGTGATCCTATGCATTCTTATTCCCTCCTGACCAATGACAGGGAACGAGGCAAGATTGTTTGCGTACCATATTATCTCCTTCCCCCTTGGGAAGGAGATATGAACTTTCCCGTTCGAGACGGCAAGAATAAAACCCAGGAAAATATCACCCGGTAATCGCTCTACCCGATTGCGACGTGGCCGGTCTCGCCGGTCCTGATCCGCAGGCATTCCTGCATGTCAAAGACGAAGATTTTGCCGTCCCCGGTTTGCCCGGTCCGGGCACCCTCGATAATGGCATCCATGGTGGGCTTGACAAAGTCGTCGTTTATGGCGATTTCCAGTTTGACCTTTTTCAGGAGCGTTCCGGCCTCGCGATGGCTGCGATATACCTCGGAAATGCCCTTCTGGCGACCGCGGCCGACCACATTGGACACGGTCACTAGATGGATTTCCTTCTTGGTCAGGAGATCCAGAACTTCGTCAAGACGATCCGGCTGAATAATGGCAATAATATATTTCATGATATGGGCTCCTAATCCAGCAATGTATATCCCGCCTCGCGGTGTTGCGTGAGATCGAGGCCTATCGCCTCCTCATTTGCCTTCACCCGAAGTCCCAGAACAAAATCAACAACCTTGAACAGTATCAACGACATGACAAACGAATACACCATGGTGATCACCACCGCCTTGGTCTGCAGCCAAAGCTGATGGGGATTGCCATAGAACAGGCCGTCCACACCCGCGAGGTTGACCGTTTTCGTCCCCCAAATTCCAACCGCCAGGGTGCCCCAGATGCCGCCTACCCCATGCACGCCGAACGCGTCGAGGGAATCGTCATACTGGTATCTGGCCTTGAGCGCCGTCACCGCGAGCCAGCAAATGATGCCGGAGAAGATACCAATCCAGATGGCGCCGGAAACCGCCACATATCCGGCTCCCGGGGTCACAGCAGCCAAGCCTGCCACCGCCCCCGTGATCATGCCCAGCGTTGTCGGCTTGCCGAATTTCAACCAGTCCAGAATGGACCACACCAGACCGGCGGCGGCACCCGCGATATGGGTCGCCAGGAACGCGCTCACCGCGACATGGTTGGCCGCCAGGGCGCTGCCTGCGTTGAATCCGAACCAACCGAACCAGAGAAGGCCGGCGCCCAGGACGGCGACCGGCAGGTTATGGGGCGGCGAAATGGCATCCGGGAAACCCTTGCGCTTGCCGAGGACCATCACTGCTGCCAATGCGGCCATGCCGGCGTTGATATGCACCACGATACCACCTGCGAAGTCAACGGCCCCCATACCGCCCATGCTGCCCAGAAAACCGCCTTTACCCCAGACCCAATGCGCGATGGGGTCGTAGACCAACGTGGTCCAGAGCAGGCTGAATACCACGAACGCGGCAAACCGCATCCGCTCCGCGAAGGCACCGATGATAAGAGCCGGGGTAATCACCGCAAACATCATCTGAAAGATGGCGAACGCCGTATGAGGAATGGTCGGGGCGTAATCCGACGGCCCCATCCCCACATTCTTCAACCCGATCCAATCGAGGCTTCCTATGATCCCCGACAGATCAGGGCCAAACGACAGGCTGTACCCGCAAAATACCCATTGCAGACTGATCACGCAAAGCATCATGAAGCACTGCATGAGAATGGAGAGCACATTCTTCCGGCGAACCAGACCGCCATAGAAGAATGCCAGACCGGGAGTCATCAACATCACCAAAGCCGCTCCCAGCAATACCCACACGGTATCCGCCGCGTTGATCCCGGAAACCATGCCCAGGGACGTCGTGGCAAGTGACGTCTCATCCGCCAGCACCAGCGAGGGCATTAACCCGACTGCCACAAGACAGAACCCTTTGACCCAATTACCCCGAACTCTAGTCATGAACGACCGTCCCTTCCATGTTTGTCGCATTTGGCCCAGTTAAACACATTCAGAACTTTATTAGCAGTTTGCATACCAGAACAGCCAAACAAAGACCGAAGATTCACAAGAAAGCACAGAGGGACGAAATAACTTCCTCTACACAAATACATTACATAATTCTGAATCCGCAGAAAAAAAATTACGTTGCCGCGAATACATCAGAAACAGGACAATAAACGAAAACAATTCTGTAACATGGAAACCCATTCCGACATTCTTGTAATGCCGCTACTGTCAACCCTTCGTGAAATTCAACAAGCCGCCCGCCAGAACAATGGCCCGTTGGCGTTCTGTAAGAACTGCTTTCGCCGGCAAATCCACGGCGCGGGTGACATTGCGGATCATCAGACGCTCGCTGCCGGCCTTCAAGGCCTCACGGACACCGTCCATAACCAGTTCATCACCCTGGGCGATGGCATCGTAATCGGCCGCCGTCTCGAACAACAGCGGAAGAATCCCGAAGTTCACCAGGTTGGCGGCATGAATCCGCTCAATGGACTTCGCCACAACGACCTTCACGCCCAGATACATCGGGCACAGCGCCGCATGCTCTCGACTGGAACCCTGGCCATAGGACTCCCCGGCCACGATGATGTTGTGCCTGCCTGCATCGCGTAACGCCGCCGCCCGTTTTGCGAAGCCAGGGTCGGTGGGTTCGAAGACATACTGCGAATAGGCCGGCACATTCGATCTGTATTTCAACCGCGCCCCCGCGGGCATGATGTGGTCGGTTGTGATCTTGTCGCCCACCTTCAGAGCCGCCACCCCCTTGATCGCTTCAGGAAGGGGCGTGTTACGGGGTGGCTCGCCGATATTGGGGCCACGAACGATTGTCACCGACGCCGGATCGGACGCCGGACGAACCATCATCGTATCGTCCACCGTGAACGCCTTCGGCATTTTCACGCGGGGGTATTTGACATCGGTGATCGTCATCGGATCCACCACCTTCCCGTACAGGGCGGCGAGGACCGCAACAGGGGGGCTGACCAGATAGACCTTTGCCGACTTCGTGCCCGAGCGCCCCTCGAAATTCCGGTTATTGGTCCGCAACGACACGGAGTCAGTCTGGGGCGACAATGAATTGCCAATGCAAAAACCGCAGGCATTTTCCAGAAGGCGTGCGCCGGCCGCGAGAAGCGTCCCTATCCCGCCGTCATCCGCCAGCATCCTCAACACCTGCCGGGAACCCGGCGCCACGCCCAGGCTCACTGTTGGCGCCACCGTCCGGCCTTCCAGAAGCTTCGCCACGGTCTTGAGATCCGTGTAGGAAGAATTGGTGCAGGAACCGATGAGCACCTGGTCCACCTTCGTTCCCGCCAGCGAGGCCACGGTGACGATATTGTCCGGTGAATGAGGCGCGGCGGCCAACGGCTCCAGTTTGGAGAGATTGATCGTCACTTCCCGGTCATACGTTGCATCAGGATCGGCAACCAGTTCACGCCAGACTTCGCCGCGCCCCTGTGCATCCAAAAAAGCCCTGGTCACCTCATCGCTGGGAAAGACCGATGTGGTGACACCGCACTCGGCGCCCATATTGGTTATCGTGGCGCGTTCAGGCACGGTCAGGTGCGTAAGGCCAGATCCGGCATACTCGAACATGCACCCGACATTTCCCCTGGTGGTAAAACATTGCAGGACTTTCAGGATCACATCCTTGGCGGTAACCCAGGGACGAAGCCTGCCTGTAAGATTGATTTTCACAACTTCCGGGGCCGTGAGGAAGAAAGGGCCGCCGCCCATGGCGACGGCAACATCGATGCCGCCCGCGCCGATGGCGATCATGCCGATACCGCCGCCGGTGGGAGTATGGGAATCCGAACCCAGCAGGGTCTTGCCGGGCGCGCCGAACCGCTCGAGATGAAGTTGGTGGCAGATGCCGTTGCCGGGTTTGGAATAGATGATTCCGTACTTCGACGCCACCGTCTGGAGATAGCGATGGTCGTCGGCGTTCTCGAACCCGACCTGGATGGTATTGTGGTCCACATAGCTGACAGCGAGTTCATTGCGGACGCGGTCAAGCCCCATCGCCTCGAACTGCAGATAGGCCATTGTTCCCGTGGCATCTTGGGTCAGTGTCTGGTCAATCCGGATCGAGATTTCATGGCCTGGCACCAAATCTCCGGCGACCAGGTGTTCTTTCAAAATCTTTTGTACAACGTTCAAGCCCATTGTCGTATCCTCCTGAAAAATGCGTCCGGAAGAATAGAAACAACACGCTCCCGGCGCAATCCTGAATTGGGGCGTCGGCTGCCGCTTGTATCCCGGACCATCCCGTGATACGCTCCCCGACAGTTCAGTCGAGGTGTGGATATTATGGAAAAGCAAGACTCCGATAAACGGCCCGTTCCCCCCACGGGGAGAAGTTCGACCACCATGCGTATCGACCTCACCCCCGATATGCTAGGGGAGAAGATCGCCGGGCATGTCCCGGTCACGGTTCCGCACCGCCCGACCATCCGTATGACCAAGGCCAAATCCAGTGCCAGCACCATCGGGGACTCGGATTTCCAGCAACTTCTCCAGAACGTCTATGATGGCGCCGTGATCACCGACTATTCCGGACGTATTGTGGACGCCAATGCGCGCCTCATCCAATTCCTCGGCTACGAGCATGATGAACTCTGCCGCATGGAGGTGTTCGACCTCCTCTATGGCGCCGACGAAACGCTCCTGCCCCTGATCCGGGAGAACCTGGCCAATACCCGCTTTGTCCTGCTCCAAGCCTTTTTCGTGCGCAAGGATGGTTCCGTCCTGCCGACGGAAACCGCCATCAACAGGCTATTCCTCTCCGGGCAGGATTACCTCTGTTTCTTTGTGCGGGATATCACTCTCCGCCGCCAGTCCGAGGAACAACTCCGGACGGAACACACCGCCATCCAGTTGGCCGGAAGCGGGATCGCCATCGCCGACCTGCAGACACGGCTGATGTACGGTAATCCCGCCGTCCTCCGCATGTGGGGTTTTGAAAGCCAGGAGGTCGCACAGACCATGACCCTGTCCAACCTGTTCAGCGACGCCACCCTGGCGGCAACCATTCTGGAAGCGGTTTCGGCGACCCAGACCTGGTGCGCGGAAGTCGAGGCCTCCCGGCCGGATGGAACGATCTTTTTCGTCCAGGCGGCGGCCACCGGTACCTTCAATGCCGACGATGAACTCGTTGGCATCGTCCTTTCGTTCAATGACGTCACCGAACGCAAGATGGCCGAGGCTGAACGCGAGCAATACGCCGAACAACTCCGGATCCGGAACACCGAGATGGAAGCCGACCTGGACATGGCCCGGGAAGTCCAACTTGCCATGCTTCCGCGCGAGTACCCCACCTTTCCCGCCGGAGTCGCCCCGGAGGACAGTTTCCTCAAGTTCAGCCACTTCTACCGCCCCAGCACTACGCTGGGCGGGGATTTTTTCTTCATCCTGCCGGTTTCGAACCATCAAGTGGGCCTGTTTGCCTGCGATGTGATGGGGCACGGAATGCGCGCCGCTCTGATCACCGCCATTATGCGAAGCATGGTCGAGGAATTGAAACCCGTTGCCGACAATCCCGGTGAATTCCTGTCGCGCATGAACCGCGAGTTCATGACCATTCTCCGTGACGCCGAGGAATTCATGTTCGTCTCGGCCTCCTACATCCTGTTCGACTTGAAGGCAAAACGCCTCGTTTTCAGTGACGCCGGGCACCCCAATCCCCTGCTGACCAACCGCACCCTGCAGACCGCCATTCCCCTTCGCGACAAACCGGAGCCCCTCGGCCCCGCTTTCGGGATTGTGGATAAATATCATTATCCCAGCATCGAGAGGCCTCTCGCCCAAGGAGACGGTGTTCTGATCTACACTGATGGCATCACCGAAGTGGAGGGAGCAAACCGGGAGCAATACGGGGAGGAACGGCTCTTTAAGAGCGCCGGCCATCATCTGGCGTTGCCGCCTGACGAATTACTTCCTGCCATGGTGGCGGAGGCCGAGAAGTTCGCAACCAATTCCACCTTCGACGACGACGTCTGCCTGGTGATGGCCGAGGTGATAAAATTTCCGAAGGTTTGATCATGAATATCGGCATTATCGGCTGCGGGATCATCGGATCCCGGATCGGGCAAAACTGGAAAAAGGCAGGCCATTCCGTGATCGGCTGGAACCGTACGCCTGCCCACGCTCAAAATCTCGGATTCCCCCTGGCCGACTCGCCCTCCACAGTGGCCGGACAATCCGACGTCATCATGATCGTCGTCGCCGATCCGCCTGCCTTGATTTCCGTGACAGAAGGTCCGCAGGGCCTTGCCCGTGTTTCGCTCAAGGGAAAAGTCGTCCTGAATGCCAGTACCGTCGGGCCTGCTGATAACCAGCGTGCGGCTCGCCATGTCCGGGAAGCGGGAGGCGAATTTCTGGAGGTTCCCTTTACCGGAAGCAAGGGCGGTGCGGAAGCCGGCAAGCTTGTGTTCTATGTGGGTGGCGACAAGGATCTGGCAGAACGCATACAGCCGTTACTTCTCCAGATTGGCCAGAAGTGTTTTTATTTCGGGGATGTCGGAGCGGCCGCAGATGCCAAACTGATTATGAACATGATGCTGGCCAATCTCATGGCGGCCATGGCCGAGGGACTGGTTTTTTCCGGAAAGGCCGGACTGGATAGCGCCACCTTCATTGAGGCCTACAAGATGAACGCGGGGTATTCAGTGCTGGCTGACATGAAAATCGGGAAAATGCTGGCTGGTGACTATTCCACGCATTTCTCCCTCAAGCACATGGATAAGGATATCCGTCTCGCCCTGGAACGGGCCGCTGAGCTTAAAACCGCCTGTCCCTTGACCGAACGGCTTAAGGAGATTTTCTCAGAGGCAATGAAAACCGGATGGGGCGAGGAAGACTTCTCGGTCCTTTACCGCCTGATTACCAAACAATCCCTGTGATTTTTCAATAAAGGGAAATCTGGCATGCGTTGTGCTGACTAAAAGCACAATGAAGAACATACCACTGATCATTAAGCGGACGAGATGTTTTGTTTTGCTGATCGTGGCGGTGGTCATGGGGCTGAGTTCTCTGGACGGATGGGGACAAGTCCCGGTCGCGAACTGGACGAAGGGGCACAAAAGAGTACTTGTCATTCCCGTGCGTTTTACAGATGCAAGCGGCCCGACCAATGTGCCTGATGCCAATGGGTTCTCGGGCTGGGATAACTTCATCAATGGAACCACGCCCGCCGAGATCAATGAGTTTTTCATCCGGCAGTCCTACAGCCAGTACTCGTTGGAGTTTACCATACTTCCGGAAGTTGATCTGGGGGTTCCTACGAGTTACTACACGAATACCATTCCCGGTACATCCACTACGAAATGGACAGACTGGGGAGCCCAAGGGTCGCTGGCCGACGATGCGCGAGCAAAAGCCCGGGCGACGGGTCTGACCAACGGTATGGCAGCACTGTATGAGAGCGCCAACTATGATCTGGATCTCATTGCCGGCGGATACAACACCACTATGTCCGGGGCCGCTTCTGATGGTGGACGAACGGTTCTTGCCTTTAACTTCAATGCTTTGCCCCATGAATTTTGCCATTGCCTGGGGCTTCAGCACGCCAATGGGACCTCTCGCGCCACAGGTTACTCGCCTGTTAAATATGGTTCTTTCTTCACTAGCGTCTATGGCGATGTCTATTCCCTGATGGGTTACAAGCCAAATACCTATACGGCATCGCCGCCACCCAACCGGGACGCCGATGCTTATTGTAAATATCAACTGGGTTGGTTGACAACCAACAACATCAGTACTCCTGCGGCCTCGGGCACCTACCGGATCTATGCCTTTGACCAGGGTTCGGTGGAGGCCGGAAAATGCTACGCCATGAGGATTGCCCGGGATTCGAGTTACACCTATTGGTTTAATTTCCGACAGGCGATTACCAATTTACCCGATTCCAAGTGGTCCCAGAATGGCCTTGAAGTCCATTATGGTGGCGAGTCGATGCGGGCCACCAGCGGAACCACGATGTTGTGGGACATGACTCCCGGAAGTCGCGGCCCGACCGGCACGGTTCATGCCACCATGCACGATGCTCAACTCCAGATCGGACGCACCTACACTGATGCTGAGGCCGGTATCCACGTGACGCCAATCCGGAAAGGCGGTACCACCCCCGAATCACTGGATGTGGTGGTCAATTTCGGGGAATTCCCCGGTAATCAGGCTCCCGCACTGTCTCTTTTCCCGACCAACTTGTCCCTCTCCGCAGGCGTCCAGCAGACCTTCACCGCATCAGCTTCAGATCCCGATGGAGATACCCTGTCTTATTTCTGGGAATTTGACGACAATACGACATCCGGGGGATCCGACTTCGGTGGGGTGAATGCCGATGCCCGGGTTTCGACGAATGGCGCCCATACCTGGAGTCAAAATGGCGTGAATTTCGTTCGGTGCACGGTCTCTGACATGAAGGGTCACACACGGACCGTTTCCGCCAAAGTGACGGTGACCAATGGCATCGACGCCCCCATTACGATCAGCGGTGTGGTATTGGATGAGTTCTGTCAACCGCTGGAGGGTGCTATCGTCAATAATTTCAATCAAGTGGGGGCTTACGGTGGAACGAACTTTGCCGGTTCAAGCGCGACTGCCGCGGATGGAAAATTCCAGATTTCCATCCCGAGGACCAATTTCACCTATACGCTGGTCGTCATGTACAAGGGATATTCATTCAATTGTAATTATTCCGGGGGCAATGTCTGGGTGGGGTCCGGCAATATTTCCGGCGTGACCTTCACGCGCGTCCTGCTGACACGAACGGTTACATGCTGGGCCTCAGGAGCCCCTGTAGCCGATAGCAATTTATGGGTGAGCGATGGTTCACAAAGCGTTCCGATCGTAAATTGGTGCTGTCAGTTAAGCGAAACGGACGGCTCGCTCGTGACGTTGAGAATGACCTCCGCCGACACCAATTATGTCATTTCGTCAGATTTTCCGAAGCCTTACCGGGTTGTGGGCGACATTGACCTCACGTTCTTCGTGTCCAATCCGAATGTGGAAATTCCCCGGGCGGCTTTTACAGCCCCGGGTGCCAGCAGTGACGACACGGTGGGTTCCCTCACGATTCCCGTGATCATGACGCTACCCGCCGGCATGACAAACTGGCCCGTTGATCAGTACTTCTCCTACATGATCGATGGGAGCAGTACTGCCGAATATGGCGTGGACTATCTATCGCATCGGGGGGCGATCATCTTTTACAAAAATAAAGAGCCCGCCCCGTATTTGATTCCACTCACGGTGTTCCGTGACTCGATTCCAAAAAACAAAACCATCGTATTCAAGCTCGCTCCTGGAAGTTCCGTCGTCAACGTGGGCTCCCCAGACACCTATACCTATACGATCAGAAACGCGCCCTATAAGACGTCTCTGAAGGGGATGTCGATCTCAAATGGAGCCGTATCCTTCAGCATCACCAATCTGACCGCCTACGCGACCAATTATGTACTCCGGTGTCATGACCTGATGGCTCCCCACTGGGTCACCAGCCATGTCTTTACGGGAGTATCCGGAAAGATGGAATGGGGTGAGCCGATGAGTAATGGCTGGCAGAAAGTATTCTACAAAGTCAGCAGTGAATGACGATGGAACGGACAGTCAATATAAAATCAGGTGCCGGTCGAACTCAGGAAAACTCCTCGGCATCGACATAAGGCTCCACCTTGTGCCCCAGAACAGCAATCACCTTGCCGGTGATGAGTCCGGCGACGGCGGCAATGATGATGGTTGCCAGGATCCCTTTCAGTTGGGCTCCGAAATTGATGCCGGAGACAACAGCGAGAGCCGCAACCCCTCCGAGCAGGCCCGGCAGGCCGTGGAGATAGAAGACTCCGCACGTGTCGACCTTCCGGGTCAATTGAGTCAGTTTTTCCTGGATGATGGCAAAGCCGAAGGTGGATACAACACCGGCCAGGATTCCGATGGCAAAGGCGACTCCCGGAGTGGCCAGTTCACAGGTCGAGCCGATCGCCACCCCGCCCGCCAGGGTTGCATTGGCGATATCCGCCGCTGAGATCTTTCCTCTCAGCCTGACCGATGCGAAATAGGTGGCAAGCGTTGAGCCGCACAAGGCCAGAATGACATTAACGGCTGTTCTGGGCACATCAGCGGGGGCAACAAGCGCCGAGCAGAAGCTCGGCCAGAAAACCCATAACACCATGCTGCCCAGCAGGGAATATCGGTCACTGGTGTCATCACACT
>Ga0118677_10015193_pt1 | contig 10729 bp, 10 predicted proteins | sample AliMusrvi5mmetaG_FD_86154 | JGI IMG/M metagenome (GOLD analysis project Ga0118677, IMG submission 86154)
CCTGATAAGGTACTCGCAAGAGCAGAGCTATCAGTAAAAAACGAAGCCAGGTTGTTTTGACTTTCTGGGTTGTGGGCACCGCTCACGTTAGGTATGCTTTCGACTCATGCGGTAAGTTACATGGGGGACAACAAATCGTGCTCGTACTCGTGCTCGTAATCGTAATCGACTGCTAATTCACTATGCCTTTTCGAGCACGAGCACGAATACGAGCACGAGCACGATTTGTTGTCCCCATAAGAATTGCCGGGTTAGCTGGGCATTATTCGAAATAGTTATGAATAATGCAGGCTAATTAACGATCAACAAAAATTTCATCCTTCATCCTTCATCCTTCATCCTTCATCCTTCATCCTTCATCCTTCATCCTTCATCCTTCATCCTTTAAAAGATACTCCCATTGATAGAGCCGAGAATCCACCGAACAGGTGATTGCCTCCCATTGAGAACATGTTACGATGTTACCAGTTCAATATTACTCCCGAGAAGGAGACAAGGTTGCTGATCAGACGGCTTCCTCTCGCGAGAAAAGATTGAAACTTTAGCCATCGGATGTTGCGGGAAATAATAGACACCGCAATGTCGGAGAAAAGGAACAAAGATGAAGAACTGCTTGTACAAACTCGGAATCATCGCCACTGTGCTTACCTGCGGGAGCATGGCGATGGCGTATCCCACTTTCAACGCTGAAACGGGGATCGTCGCGTTACCCAACGCGCTCACTGCTAAGGACGGGAGCCTGGCCATCGCCGCGGATGTGATGTTCACCGACACCAACACCGTGAAAGCTCGCGTGATCTATGGACTCAACAACCGGATCGAGGTTGGCGCATCGCTCACCGCCGGCAACACCAATGGCGGCAGCATCAGCGCGAAATACCGTATCACTGACGATGTCTCCCGATTCAATTTTGCCGCCGGCGCCTCGCTCACCTTCGATAACCACACTGATAACGTGCTGGATGCGTATTTAGCCGCCACGCAGGCGTTCGCCACCGTCACTGACGCACGTCACCCGATACTGGGTACGCTTGGCGTGCACCTCATCAACGTCAATAGCGACAACACGCTTCGCCCGTTCGTCGGCGTGCAGATACCCATGGGGAACCGTACGCAACTCGGCGCTGAGTATCAACTCAAGGGTGGAGATTTGTTCACCGATCCGCTCACCTCAGTGGTTCTCAGACACAACTTCGACCAAGCCTGGACCGGGCAAGTCGGTGCGACTAACGCCATTGGCGGAGGGAGTGGAGACACGCACACTTACCGCCTCTTTATCGGCGCCCAATATACTTTTGCGAAATAGCGTTGATGACGCCTAAAAAACCGAATAAGCCAGTGACCGGCCTGAAGCAATGATTTGCTTCAGGCCGGTCTATTTTTAGGCGCTACAGGGGGGGTGTGAGTGGGTGGCGAGCGAAAATATAAACTGAATCAATACCTGTGACTTAAGCATCGTGCTATTTCCCTTGGCGCGTTCACCTAACCCCCCGGCCCCCTTCCCTGCGAAGGAAGGGGGAGTGGCTTGTTTGTTCCATTCCGAAAATGATGCTCCACACACGTTCTCCCCCTTCCTTCGTAGGGAAGGGGGCCGGGGGGTTAGGTGAACGCGCCAGGAAATTTAGTCACAGGTATTGGAACTGAATCCCTTGCAGGATAGCTGTTGTTCAGAGTAACAATAGAGCCTACTCCTATCCATAGATCATAACATCAATCGAACAGGCGATAGCAAACAGATGGTGATATGCTATCATATTCTCGGTACAGTCCTATCTCGAGAACGGGCCAGGACTTGCGGACCAACAGAGAGCGGAGCGCAACCGAGCGATGGAATGCCGGTGTGGTCAATTGCTCCGTCGGGTTCGCAAATGCCGAAGAATGGAACAATGATGAAAGGCACATATTTACCAGGGATCCTCGCAGTATTGCTCACCCTTGGGAGCATAGGGATGGCATATCCCATTTTTAACACCACGTCGGGTATCATCGTGCAACCCAATGCGCATACCCTCGATATAGGTAGTTTTGTTTTTACCGCAGACCTGCTTGCTCATGAAAGACACTCGGTGAAAGCTCGTTTGCTGTATGGGTACTATGAACGGGTTGAGGCGGGCGCATCGTTCGCTCCTAACATTATGGACAAAACCAGTATCGCTGAAATCTGTCATTTCGTACATTCCCTGACCAATTACCAATTGACAAATGACAGCTCCCTCGCCGTCGCAGCCAACTTGCATGGATCAGTCAATGTTCGATACTCACTGCATTATTAATACCTTATCTCTTCGGAACGGGCAGGAGTAGCGGTCACTTGCGTTAAGCGGGAGGCGCTATAGGGTTTCATGTGGGTAGATGGTGAGCGAAAATGAAACCTGACTCCCGTGTAGGATACCCATCCTCTTAATCTCGCTGCTTAATCTCCATGCTTAATCTCTCTTTATTCTCTGCTCTAACCCGGATTATTCATATAACGTAAGGACTGCCGGGTTAGCTGGGCATTATTCGAAATAGTTATGAATAATGCAGGTTAAGGAGAATGCAGATGATGCTGCAAGTAGTTGAAGAGTTGAATCTCAACATAAACATCGCCGTCGCGATCTATCAGAGCCATCTGGACGCTGAACTCGCCATCTGGGAGTTAGAGCGATTGGCCGGCCCGCTATTCACCGCACTCGTCAGCGGACAGGAAGATGCGGCATCCAGTGGCGGAATGAGTGTATTGGGTGGAGCCCTGGTCAGTCTGGGTGTACCCACGCATAGCGCCATCGTGTATGAGATGGAACTCGCGGCAGGTAAGTTCGTCCTCGTTGTCCGTGGGACACAGGAGGATATGACGAAGGCCAGAAACCTTCTGCAACTGACCAGGCATGAGGGGGTAGCCGTGCATGCGGCATGTGTCATGGCAGCAGGTGCGAGCTATAGCGCGATAGGCTCGCAAACCTTCCAGGCTGCCAGGCATTACCACCAACCGATACGCGTCAATGAGAGATCACCCGGGCAAGCGGGAAGCCAGGATCATGAACAAAGCATGTCTTAGGAGCTAAGTAGATAGGCAGTATTCATAACTATTTCGAATAATGCCACGCTAACGGGAGCATGACACTGCCTATACAAAAGAGTATGATGAGAGATAGCCTGGATTACTGATCACTAATTATTGATCACTGATCACTATCCGCTTGAGATACGGGCAAAGTCCGCCTTAGCATAGGTGGACAGGGGAGAGCGTAAAATGACGCTGCATACATCAGCTAAACGAGCAGTGAGAGATATAAGATGACTGAAGCTTTCGCGGTGCAAAAAAACATCGACAATGCCAACGGCGCGTATTGCGATGGGCAGGATATTACCAAGCGCAATCGGACGGAGGCACAACTTCGCCTGAGTGAAGCGCTGTTCCGCACCGCCTTCGAGTCGGCCGTCATCGGCATCGAAGAACTGGACCTGGAGGGACATTTCCTGTTGGGGAACGCCAAGTTGGCGGACATCCTGGGCAGGTCGCTCGAGGAAATTCGCGCGCTGACGTTTGAGCTGGTCACCCATCCGGATGATTTACTGCGGGAACGCCCGTTGCTCGAGCAATTGCTGGCAGGTGAACGCTCGTTCTATTCCATGGAAAAGCGCTATTTGCGCAAAGACGGCACGCAGGTATGGGTGCGAGTCACCTCATCATTGACGCCAGCTAATCCGCATAGAACTCGCATCTCTATTGTCGAGGATATCACCGAGCGCAAGGAGATTGAGGAAACACTGCGGCAGATCGCCGCGGAGCGCACACAAGTCGAGGAAGCGCTGCGACAGACCGCCGCCGAGTTGGTCCGTTCCAACACGGAATTGGAATTGTTCGCCTATGTCGCCTCCCACGACCTGCGGGAGCCACTGCGCGCGGTGTCCGGTTACGTCACGCTGCTGGAAGCACACTTGCGCGACCAGTTGGATGACAAGGCAAAACATTATATTGACGGCGCCATTCAAGGGGCGGCGCGCATGCAGCAGCTTATTACCGACCTGTTGGCATTATCGCGTGTAGGTACGCAGGGGAAGGACTTTGCGCCGGTCGATCTCGAAAGTGTGCTCGAGCTGGCCGTGCAATGTCTCTGCACAGAGGTGCGACTGCTAGACTCTACATTGCGCCACGGCGCCACGCTGCTGGAAACCGATGCGCAAATCAGTCACGACCCCTTGCCCATCGTGCATGCGGATGCCGGGCAAATGCTGCAACTGCTGCAGAACCTACTTGGCAACGCCCTCAAGTTCCGCGGTGCACCACCACCGCGGATTCACATTGGGGTACAGCGCCGGGATGACGGCTGGCAATTTTCTATAAACGATAATGGTATCGGCATCGAACCGCAATATTTTCAACGCATCTTTCAGATCTTTCAACGCCTGCATACCCGGACGCAATATCCCGGCACCGGCATTGGCCTGGCGATTTGCCGGAAGATCGTCGAGCGGCACGGTGGCACGATCTGGGTTGAATCGCAACCGGGACAAGGTACTACTTTTTACTTCACTATCACAAACAAAGGAACACCAACGACATGATGAATCTTACTCAGGTCCTTCCCGTAGAAATTTTGCTGGTGGAAGACAGCCCCAGCGATACCGAACTGACGGTGGAGGCGCTGGCGGACGGCAAAATTTGTAACCACCTCAGCATTGTCGATGACGGCGTGAAAGCTTTAGAATTTCTGCGCCGCCAGGGGCCGTTTGCCAATGCACCGCGTCCCGATTTGATCCTGCTGGATTTGAACCTGCCGCGCAAAGACGGGCGCGAAGTGCTGGAGGAAATAAAGACGGATGCGAATCTGCAAACGATTCCCGTGGTGGTGCTGACCACTTCCGAGGCCGAGCAGGATGTGATGCGCTCGTATTCGGCCCACGCCAACTGCTTCATCACCAAGCCGGTGGATTTTAAACAATTTCTAACGGTAGTGAAAGTCATCGAGAGTTTTTGGCTCACGATCGTCAAATTACCGCCGCATGGATAGTGATTAGTAAGCAGTAAGCAGTGAGCAGTCGTCCTGCTTTGCGGAAAAAGTGATCCGTCGCAATGCCGGTGACTTCAGGAATTGAAGCGCCGGCGTCCCGTCGGCTGAGTCCCTGAAGTCACCGGTAGTGAGTTCGTCGGTTCGAATAATCAGAAAGAGAGAGAGTAAGCGTATGAACGGTGCGACGATGAAGATCTTGCTGGTGGAAGACAATCCTTCCGATGCCGAGTTGTTGCAGGAAGCTCTGCATCATACCGGGTTGGCGCCGCTGGAGATTACCTGCGTGGAGTGTCTGGAAGCCGCATTGGCGCGCCTGCGTGCGGAGGACTTCGATGTGCTGCTGCTGGACCTGTCGTTGCCGGACAGCAGCGGGGCGGAGACCTTCCACCGCGCGCGCAACGAAGCGCCCCACCTCCCCATCGTCGTGCTCACCGGTGACAGTAATGAAGATATCGGCCTGGAGGCCGTCCGCTACGGCATCCAGGATTACCTGCTGAAAGGGCATGCGGATGGACTGCAGATGGCGCGCGCCATCAAGTATGCCATTGAACGCAAGAAGTTGGAAGACGCGCTCAAACAACTGCATGATGAGTTGGAAGTCCGGGTGCACGAACGTACCGCCGAACTGGCGCAGGCCAATGAGGCGCTGCAACGGGAAATGACCGAACGCATTCGCGCCGAAGCCCAGCAACTAACGGCGGTAATGGAAGAACGGACGCGGATTGCGCGCGAAATTCATGATACTCTCGCGCAGGGACTGGCCGGCATTGTCATTCAGTTGGAAACCGCGGACTATTGCCTGGAGCACGATGTGACGGCCGCGCGCGAACGGATACACAAGGCGCGCGAACTGGCGCGGGACAGCCTGATCGAGGCGCGCAATTCCGTATGGGCCTTGCGCCCGCGCGTGCTGGAGGATGGCAATCTGCAGACTGCCATCGCGGCGCTCATCGAGCGGCTGCCCCATGAGGACTCGGTGACCATTGATTTTGCACCGCAGGGAATCATATACCCGCTCGCACCCGGCACGGAACACGACCTGTTGCGCCTGTGCCAGGAGGCGATCAATAATGCGCTGAAACACGCGAACGCGCGCCAGATCCATGTCGCGCTGCTCTTCACACCGGCACAGGTGGAATTGCGCGTGGAGGATGATGGACAGGGCTTCGATACCTTCCAGCGAGGCGCAAAACGCAATAGTTTCGGACTGCTCATCATGGAGGAACGCGTGGCGCACATAGGTGGACAACTGGTGCTCACCAGTCAGGTAGGGCAAGGTACCTGTGTGGTGGTGCAAGTACCTCGAGAAGCGGAAAGGCAGACAGACCATGGCATCGAGATCGTTGAAAATTCTCCTCGCGGATGATCACCCGGTGGTGCGCGAGGGACTGGCAGCGTTAATCAGTTCCGGCACGGACATGACGGTAGTCGCCGCGGCGTGCAACGGGCGTGAAGCCGTGGAATTATTTCTGCAGCACCTGCCCGATGTGACGCTGATGGACCTGTCTATGCCGGAGATGGATGGCGTGGATGCCATTACCGCTATCCGGAAGCAAATACCGGGAGCGCGCATTATCGTGCTGACCACGTTCGACGATGATGAAAACATTTTTCATAGTTTGCGCGCCGGGGCGCGGGCTTACCTGTTGAAAGATACCCCACGTCTCGAACTGCTGGCATGCATTCGCGCCGTGGCCGAAGGACAGAAGATCATTCCCCCGGCGATTGCCGCCAAACTCGCTGACAGGATGACGACCTTTCCACTGTCGCCGCGCGAACTCGAGGTGCTGGGACTGATGGTCGATGGCCACGCCAACAAAGAGATCGCTGATTTGCTGTCTATCTCCGAAGGCACAGTAAAAACCCATGTGGTCGCCATCCTGCGCAAGTTAGACGCCACCGACCGCACCCATGCCGTCGTCATCGCTTTGAAACGCGGCATTGTACGGTTGGTCTAATACCTTCTCCGGCACATGCGACACAGGACGTGTCGCATGTGCCGGAGAAGGTATTCGACAAGGCCAGAGTGGGAATCCATCATCCTTCATCCTTCATCCTTCAATTTCCCTCCCATTGATAGAGCTAAGAATCCCCCGAACAGGTGATTGTCTCCGCTGGAGGACATGTTATGATGACACCAGTTCAATCCTGCTCCCGTGTAGGATCAGGGCCACCGTTCCGGCGGTTCCCTCTCGCGAATAGAGATTGATACTGTAACAATCGGCTGTTGCGGGTAATAATAGAAACCGTGATGCCGAGAAAAGGAACCATGATGAAAAAGATACTCACCCTCGGGATGGTCGCAGCGTTACTGGCATTTGCCTGCGCGGCGCATGCCTATCCCACACTCGCCGGGCCGACCGGACTCATCCAGGCGCCGACCGCAATGGTTGTCGCTCCTGGCTCGTTCGATCTCGCCGTTGACTACGACGCCTCGAAAAACAAAGAAACCTTCGAGAATGACAGTTATCCTCTCCGTGCACAGTTTGGTGTGGGGGGTGGTTTGGAAATCGGCGGGGGCTATGATGTCAGCGCTTTCGACGGCAAAGGTTTCTGGAACGTCAATGCGAAGTATCAACTCCCGTATAGCTTCTGCGGCATGACCACCGCCGTGGGCGCTCTCTATGGTGAGGCGCGCGATATCCCGGTATGGGGCGGTGGGACTACCGAGATCAAGGCCACCCAGGTGTATTTTGCCGGCACGAACCATTTCGACTGTATCATTCCGTTGAGCGTGACCCTTGGCGTGAACTGGACGCAGCTCGAAGAGAATAATAAACAAAGCGGCGTGCGCGCGCAAATCGGCGTCGAAGCGAAGGTTTTCCAGGATCTCGCACTCGTCGGCGATATCCAGAGCAGCGCGAAAAACATGAATCCGTATCAAAAAAACCTGTGGAGTGCTGGCGCGCGCTATGCATTCACCCCGGAGCTCAAAGCTGAAGCCGGTGTGACCAACGGCCTGTTTAATGGCATGTCCAGCAGAGCCAATTTCTTTGTCGGCATGAATTTAGCCTTTGGCAATAACGCGAAATAAGTGCACGGCGCTGAACAAGTAACCGAACAACGGGCGTCCCGCGCAATCGGGACGCCCGTTGCGTTAGTACCTTATCAGGTAAATTCGACACAGGACGTGTCGAATTTACCTGATAAGGTACTCGCAAGAGCAGAGCTATCAGTAAAAAACGAAGCCAGGTTGTATTGACTTTTTGGGTTGTGGGCAAGGCTCACGTTAGGAAAGGGATGAGTAAGATATCCTTCCTATTTCTTTCACCTTTGTGCCTTAGTGGCTTTGTGTCTTTGTGCTGAAAAGGTGTAGCCTCTGAATAAGGAGTAACCCCCAATGAAAATCACCATTTCCATTCTCCTCACCCTCGCCTTGTGCACCGCCGCGCTGGCGGCGCCGCAAATTCCGGCGTTGCACTGGACGCCCTGTTCTGATTGGGTGAATGTGAAAACCGACATCACACCAAAAGCCGTCGGGGACGGGGTGGCGGATGACACGGCGGCGCTGCAAGCCGGGTTGAATGGCATGACTCATGGCGCCACCCTGTTCCTGCCGGCGGGAACCTACCGCATCACGAATTCTCTGCTTTTCAAGCCTCACGGCCGGCTGGAAGGCATACTTATCATCGGCGAGGGGCGCGATACGAAGATCGTGTGGGATGGCAAGGCAGGGGGCACGATGTGGCAAGACTACGCGGCGGCCAACAGCAGGTATGCCGGTTTGCTGCTGGATGGCAAAGGCGTGGCTGCCAATGGCCTGCACCATGCCGGCGGAGAATTTGAAACGGAAGTACAACACCGGGACATGGCGTTTCTGAACTTCACCGGTACCGGCCTACTCGCGGATAAGGAACCCGCCACTGCTGAGACGATAACGGAAAACTGCCTTTTCGAGCATTGCGGTCGCGGCATCGGCATGATGACGTTTAATACCTATGACTACACCATTGATGGATGCGAATTCCGCCAATGCGGCACCGGGGTGGAATCGCAACATGGAAATTACTACCTGCGCAACTGCCACTTCGAAGGCAGCCGCGTCATCGACGTGCTTTCCAACTCGGAGCACGGTTCTTCCATCCGGCGCTGCACCTCGCTCGGAGCTAAAGCTTTCGCGGCACAGATGAATCCCGCGTCAACGCTGACGATCCAGGACTGCCGGATCTCCGGATGGACGGATGCCGCCGCCGCCATTGTCTGTGCCGGCGCGCCGGTGACGCTTTTTGATTGCGTTTTTGCTAACCCGCCAGGGAAAACTCCGCCGATCGCGATACGCGATGCCGGGCAAATATTGCTGGTCTCGGGCAACTCTTCACCGGCAACCGGGGACGTGGTGGTGCAACCCGGCGCCGGCAAGGTTTATAGCATCCCCGCCGGTAAGCGCACCGGTACGCTCACTTCAGCCACTCAGAGTTTCCTGCGTGAGACCGAATCTGTACCTGGCGTTGTCTTCGACGCCAAACGCGACTTCGGCGCGAAAGGCAATGGCGTCGCTGACGATACCCTGGCTGTCCAGCATACCATTGACGCCGCCCGCGCCCAGGGGCACGGCGCACTCGCCTACTTGCCGACAGGACGGTACATCATCACCAGCACGTTGCTGATCAGCGGCGCGGACTATCGCGTGGGCGGCAGTGGATTTGGCGACGGATTGCACTGGAAAGGCCAGGCCGGCGGCACCATCATCGAAGTGCGCGACCCGCTGCGCGTCACGCTGCAGAATATTAATGTCGGCAGCCACGACGTGGCCGTGCCGATGAATAACGCCATTGATATCTTGCAGACTGATTCCGGCAAACCATCATTTATGAGCTATGACAACGTCACTGTCTTCGGCATGTACCAGAAAAAGCCGCTCATGAAAGGCCTATGGCTGCGCGGGCTGGGCAAAGACGCGGTGGTGGTGGCGCCGCATATCGAGGGGAATATCCACCTGCTGGATTGCGCGCGCGCCACCGTGCTGCTGAATAATACCTACGAAGGCGCGATGACCATCGAAGGCAAAGGCAAGCTGCGCGATGGCTTCACCGGCGCGCTCACCCATCTGGGCACCATCGTCACGCACGCGCTCTACGTGAAAGATAACCAGAGCTTCACCGCCAGTGACTTTTACGTGGAACAGTCGGATAACGGTTACCTCTTCCAGGGCGCCGACGATGATCCTCCGGGCCGCATCACCTTGCAGTGTCCTAAACTGCAGATGCCCAAACCGGACGCGGTGGCATATGATATCCGGAATTATGGCGGACAAATCACCTGCGCTCCTGTGCAGTATTACTGCGAGCCGGCCACCATGCAGCTCAACCAGCAGGGGACGCGTCCGGTGAATATCATCCTGGCCGGGTGCAGCTTCTACAGCACACGACTGGTACCAAACCTGACTGGCGCCGCACATCTATCCACCGTGGGCAATTACTCGATCAATGGCAAATTGGAAAGCACGCCGGCAGACAATCACTACTCGCCGGAAACGCTGCAAGCGTTAGCAGTGGCGCTGGACGATTTGCGTAAGCTGGGTGATATTGATGTGCGGTTGAATCACCCGGAGGCGATGCCGGCTGGGCATGCGAAATAGCAGTGAGCAGTGATTAGTACCTTAAGCCTTCGAAACTGCGATAAAAAACGATTATTATTACGTACTGTTGATTCTATCGCAGTTCCGAAGGCTTAAGGTACCCGCAAGAGCAGTGCTATCTGTAATAAACAAAGCCAGTTTGTATTGACTTTTTGGG
>Ga0118677_10007820_pt2 | contig 10728 bp, 8 predicted proteins | sample AliMusrvi5mmetaG_FD_86154 | JGI IMG/M metagenome (GOLD analysis project Ga0118677, IMG submission 86154)
CGATATTGCCTATGGCTGATAAGGGAGCCTGGGAGGGTAAATATCTCTTTAATAAGCCAGCCGAAGGTTGGGAAAAACCGATATTCGATGCTGCGAAATGGAAGGTAGGCAAAGGGGCATTCGGAACCCCAGGAATGCCGGTCATGTCAACCCTTTGGGAAACTTCAGATATCTGGGTTCGGCGCGAGTTTACCCTGAATTCCAAATTGCCGGAAGTCCCGCTTTACCTGATCTATTCCCATGACGAGAATTTTGAATTGTACCTGAATGGTCAAAAGCTTGTTGATACCGGTTATGCTTATAAAAATAACGTAGTACTTCCACTGGAAGGCAAAATTCGTAAGTTTCTCAATCAGAAAGGTAAAAACGTGATTGCAGCCCACTGTTCAAATAAAGTTGGGGGAGCGTATGTCGACTTTGGTATTTACCAGGACAGTGATCAGCCCGCACTGTTTTCGCAGAATGCTGTGCAGAGATCTGTAGCTTTGTCTGCCACTCAGACCCATTACAATTTTTCATGTGGTCCTGTTGACCTCGACCTTACGTTCATCTCCCCGCTATTGCCTGATAATCTTGATGTTCTTTCGCGACCAGTCAATTATATCAGCTATGATACGCGTTCAACCGACGGTAAAGAGCACAATGTCCAGATCTATTTTGAAGCTACCCCGGAGTGGGCAGTCGATCATATTTCACAGGAGGTTTCCCTGGAGAAAGGAACAACTGTAGGACTTACTTATTTCAAGGCAGGAACAACCGAACAGGCCATTTTAGCCAAACAGGGTGATGATCGCCGCATTGACTGGGGTTATTTTTACATCTGCGGTAAAACGAGTCCTGAGATGACCTTTGCAACGGGAAATTACAATGTTATAAAACAGGAATTTGCAACCGATGGCCTGCTTAAAGATTCTTCGAAAGAAAAAATGATTTCCCGGATGACCGAAAATATGCCAGTAATGGCGTGCGTTCAACAACTTGGCAAAGTGGAGAGAAAAGCGGTTTCGGGTAATATTATGGTGGGCTACGATGATTTGTACTCGATTCAATATTTTGGAGTAAACCGTATGGCCTGGTGGAAAAAAGAGGGTAAAGTTACTATGGATGATGCCCTTAAAGCGGCCTCAGCGGAGTTTGACCAACTGAGTGAAAGTTGCTCCCGGTTCGATAACCGGCTTTGGGAAGAGGCAGTGAAAGCGGGCGGTGAAAATTATGCTGAACTTTGCGTCCTCGCATACCGTCAGTCTATTGCTGCCCATAAGCTCTTAAAGGACAAAGAAGGAAATACCTTGTTCTTTTCCAAGGAGAACTTCAGTAACGGATCAATAGGTACTGTTGACGTCACTTATCCTTCAGCGCCACTTTTTTTACTGTATAATCCCGATTTGTTGAAAGGGATGATGACTCCCATTTTCTATTTTTCAGAAAGTGGGAAATGGACCAAGCCTTTTTCGGCTCACGACGTAGGAACCTATCCCCTGGCGAACGGTCAGACTTATGGTGGTGACATGCCAGTTGAAGAGTGCGGAAACATGTTGATTCTTACGACCGCCATCGCACAGGCTGAAGGAAATGCCTCTTATGCCGAAAAGCATTGGAAGACATTGACGATCTGGGCCGATTACCTGCTTCAAAATGGTCTTAACCCCGAAAATCAGTTGTGTACCGATGATTTTGCCGGACACTTTGCTCACAATACGAATCTTTCCATTAAAGCGATTATGGGAATTGCCGGATATGGAAAACTTGCCGGTCTATTGGGAAAAACAGAGTTAGCCGAAAAATACAATTCAAAAGCTAAGGAAATGGCATCCAAATGGATCGAAATGGCCAGCGATGGCGACCATTTCCGACTGACTTTTGATCAACCCGGAACCTGGAGCCAGAAATACAACCTGGTATGGGACAAAATCCTGAAGTTGAATATATTCCCCAAAGAGGTGGCAGAAAAAGAGGTTGCCTATTATCTCACGAAACAAAATACTTATGGATTACCGCTGGATAACCGGAGGACCTACACCAAATCTGACTGGATAATCTGGACGGCTACCCTGGCGAATGACAGGACGACTTTTCAAAAATTTATTGATCCCGAGCATAAATTCGTAAATGAAACGCCCAACCGGGTCCCGATGACTGACTGGTATGAAACACCCGATGCTCATCAGGTCGGTTTTCAGGCGCGTTCGGTGGTTGGCGGGTACTTTATAAAAATGCTAGAACAAAAAAACCAATAACTTATGAGAATCATCTTTTTGATACTCTGTTTGCTCCTCTACTCAATTCTGCTTCAGTCTGCCACCCCTAAAAGCTTAAAGTCTAAAGAGCTAATCGGGCATCGTTTTCTGACGTTCAATACGGTGATTCGGGTAAACCAGATTGAGGTGGCAAGAGACAAAAATGTTGGTCAGGATGAACGCAAAGACCATACTCCGGCACGCGTAATTAAATTCAGGAATTCAATTGAGGCGGGATTTCCCGGAGCCAGAATAACCTGGGCTCTGAGCTGGCTCGCCTTGCATGACACCACTGCCAATTATAGAAAAATAAGGGAACTGGTCGTTGGTTATCATTACAAATACGGTGATGAAATAACTTTTATACCCGGTGCCTATTTTGCAAATGCTTATAACTCAACCGAACAGGTTAACAAGGATTTGCATGAAGGTCTCGCAAAAGTGTCCGAAATAACGGGAAAAGGGTATCGTCCCAATAGTATCGTAGCCGGATTCCTGTCGGCCAAAAACCTGGAGTTCCTTGCAACGAAAGAGAAGATCCATGTTTGCCAGGGGAATATCTGGAGCCAGTATGCCATTGACAATCAAGATGGAGACGGTTCGGTTTGCTATCCCTATTATCCATCAACGGAACATTTTTGCAAACCAGCACAAGGGAAAAACGATTTTATCGATTGTGTGAACCTGGATGGCTGGACCATGGATTTTTTGGCAGCCCGCAGAGCTGGTGGTTCCGGAGGTTTTAACAGCAGGATGGGAGTCGGACCGATCGAGACCCTGCATAAATACGGTGAAGAAATTGGTGTAAGAGAGATGCTCCACTCAACCGCCATCCAATTTGACCGTGGATTTGAATTGAACGGATTTGCATGGGTCACCAATTGCTGGGAAATCTCCTTACCAATTGAAGTTTCAGGATTAACCAGGTGGTTGAGTGAAATCAAAAAACGGTGGCCGGATACAGAGTTTATCACGCAGGGCGAATTTGGCCTGATATGGCGTAACCATTTTAAAACCAATGATTTTAATTACCGGTTCGAAGAGAAGGGCTCCGGGATCGGGGGCTCTGACGCAGGAATGAAAATCAGTTGGATAATGAATAAAACCTTCCGGCTCGCACTCTTGTCTGAGGACAGGAAGGGTTCTGAGGAAAATGTCATTGATTTTACCCGTTATGATTTTAAAGCTGAAGAACCGGTATCAGCCAGTACCCGGAATTGGAGTCTCATGGGGGAGATTAACCAGAAACAAATCCGTCCGCAGGATAAACCAGTCCCGTTGAGAAATCTTGACAAAAAATCAAAATCTGTAATTCAAAATTTTTATCCGGACTTATTGAAAACCAAATAATAGTAGAAGGTAATTCATTTTCAGGAGTGACCAGGTGACTTGTTGATGATTTTGAAATAGTCATCAGGTTACTTTAAAAAAATCTCACCAGAAACCTTTACCTTTGAAAATGGAATACGAATCGCATTATTAAAAGATATCTGTCTGTCTGGTCAATAGATTTATGGCAGAAAAACCTAAAATAAAGAATATGAAAAAGCTATTGGTTATCGCCCTCATTTTCATTCTGTTTTCTTGTTCAACGCACCAGGAATCCAAAATTCCCTGTTATGCATGGATGGGTGGTCCGGAAAAATTGACAGACGCCGAATTAAAGACCCAATTTCTCGATCTGAAAGCCAAAGGAATTGACGGATTAATGTATTCAGCTGGTCAGCAACCTGAAACCTACCGGCGGGTAGGGAAGATTGCCAAAGAGGTCGGATTAAAGTTTTATTCCTGGATTCCAACCATGATCCAGGGAGTTAATCCTAAACTAAAACCGGAATGGTATGCTTTAAACGGCAGGGGAGAATCGGCCTTTGACAAGCCTGCCTACGCGAGTCATTATAAATTTTTATGTCCAAACCGCGAGGAGGTCTATCAGTTTCTTGCTGATATGTATGGTCAGGTTGCAGATATTCCTGATGTGGATGGTATTCATCTCGATTTTATCCGTTTCCCCGATGTCATACTGGCACCTGGTTTATGGAAGAAGTACGGTTTGGTCATGGACCGGGAATTTCCACAGTTTGACTACTGTTATTGCGACAAGTGTGTTGCTGATTTCAAGGCTAAAACCGGCATTGATATCAAATCTGTAAAAGATCCTTCCCAGGTGGAAGCGTGGAAACAATTCCGTTATGACCTGATCACAAATCTTGTGAACCGGCTGGCCGCTATGGTTCATGCCAAACATAAGGAGATTAACGCTGCAGTATTTCCCGGACCGAATTCCATCGCCCGGAAAATTGTCAGGCAGGAGTGGAACAAATGGAATCTTGATGCGTTCTATCCGATGAATTACAACGATTTTTACCTTCAGGGAACATCCTGGATTGGAAAGATGTGCAAGGAATCAACTACAACCCTGGAAAATAAAAAGCCGGTGTACAGCGGATTATTTATCTGTCCTGAACCTGAAAAGAAGATCAGTGAGCCAGATCCTGAGAATCACGGTCTTTTACCCGAAGAGCTTGAAGCTGCAATTCGCGAATCGGTTGAAAATGGCGCAGCAGGTATCTGTCTTTTTACACCTGAGCGGATGACCTCAAAAGATTGGGTGATCTTTGACAAGGCAATACACACTGCATATCTTAAAAAATAACCTCAAAACAACTGGTTATTCTCAGAATTTTGCTGTTCGTGAAGTAACAACCATTTCTTCCGTTCCAGACCACCGGCATATCCGGTTAGTTTTCCGTTGTGTCCGATGATCCGGTGACACGGAATTATGACAGGAATAGGATTATGGCCATTGGCCATTCCCACTGCGCGGCTTGAACTTTCAGCGTTCAGGCCGCGTGCAATTTCAATATAGCTCATAGTCGAACCATAAGGCACCTCCGATAACTGTTTCCATACTTTTTGCTGAAAGTCAGTGCCATCCGGATCAAGGGGCAAATCAAACTGGCGCCGGGTGCCGGAGAAATATTCTTCAAGTTGTTTCTGAGCTAGGGACAAAACCTCCGTGAATTCCGCAGGTTCCCCGGAAATTTCCGCATCAAAAGAAATTGACTTCAGATGATAATCGTCCGACGTCAGCTTTAAGACACCGATCGGGGAATTCATCGTTTTAGACCAGGTTGCCATTTTTGATAAAAAATAAGTGAAAGCTGGTAGAAAAATAATTACAACTCCTTGATTTTAATGTTCCTGAATGAAACTTCATTTCCGTGATCCTGTAACAGGATGTATCCGTCTTCGAATTCGCCGAATCCGGGGGCTTTGCTGAATTTGCTTTTAGCAATAGCTTCCTTGAACTCGTTTGAGCCTTTTGTGATTTCAAGAACTTTAACACCATTCAGAAAATGGGTTACTTTGTTCCCTTTTACCTCGATTCTGGCTCTATTCCACTGACCAATTTCGTTTACTCTTTTTACAGGTTGGCTCGGATCGAAAATCTGCGAATTGGCTGGGATCAGATCGTAAAGTGAGGCCAAGGTCCGATTCCCATTGGTTCCCAGTTTGGCATCGGGATGTCTTGCATCATCAAGAATTTGATATTCAAATCCCACTGTATTTTTCTTTCCCGGTTCGCTTTGAATAAAATACTTTATCCCGCTGTTAGCAGCTTCAGTAATTTTGAAATCAGCTTCAAGGATGAAATTCTTATATTTTCTGAGCGTGACGATGTCTCCGCCACCTTTATTTTCTCCTTTATTCGGGCTGAGCATTCCATCCTCAATGGTCCAGCCTTTTTCAGGAAAGGTTGCAAGTCCTGCTCCGCGCCACCCCTGGGTAGTTTTTCCGTCCCATATCAATTTCCATCCGTTTTCTTTCTCGTTGTCAGTCAACACGTTATTCAGATAACTTACTTCAGTTGTACTTTTGTCCATCGGTGTCCGGTTCTCCTCAAGATTCCTGGTCATAATCCGGATATTTCGGAAATAGATTTTTCTGCCGGCGCTTTTTTCATTATTTCCGATGCCGTGGACCTGCAGCGCAATAAATCCCGAAGGAGTCATATCGTCGACCAGGTTAGCACAGGGTGTACCATTCAGCCAGGTACGGATTGAATTGCCGATCGCTTCAACCCGGAACTTATTCCATCGGGAACGTTTGTAACTTTTCTTAGCTTCCTGGTTATATTCAAGCGGATAGAGCCATCCTCTGCGCGATTCATCATAAATGCCGGCCGACCACGCACGTGGCGAATCATCACATTCAACCTGGTAACCATGAACCCGACCATTGTTATATTCTTTATTGCTCTCTGATCTGATCTGGACTCCGGAATTAAGCCCTTCATCCATTTTTATTTCGTATTCCAGGATGAAATCTCCGAAAGTTCGTATCGTAGCCAGAAAAGTGTTTGAGGTATTCATCTGTGTGGTGCCCACAATCTCCCCTTTGACCACAGTATATTCAGCGGTGCCATTTAGTCTTTCCCAACCGGATAAATCCTTGCCATTGAAGAGTTTCTCCCATTTGTTGCCGGTGGCAAATACTCCTAATGAAATAACCAGCATGATTAAGGATAGAAAGATTTTTTTCATCTTTTTTAAAGAATTTAATGGATAAAATGATGTTGCTAAGTTAGACTAATTTAGCAAATACCGTTTACGAAAACGGAAATTATTATGCTTTGATAATCAGGTATATATATTAATCAGCCTATGACAGTAAACTAAACGTCTCAAGTTGAACATTATTCCCGCACACTAATTCTTCATAAAATCTTTTTCAGATGTAGCTGGGATAGGCGCAAGATTAGTATCTATCCATAGGTATTACAGGCAACTCAAGCATAAATTGCGAAAATCGCTATATTTGCACAGCATAAGTAATGAAATGGAAGACAATAAACTTAAGTATAACTGGTACGCAATTCGTGTAAAATCAAGATCGGAAAAAAAAGTATTTTTTGACCTTGAGGAACAGAAGATTGAGGCATATCTACCCATGCAACGAAAACTGAGGCAATGGAGTGACCGTAAAAAATGGGTCGAAATGCCCCTTATCTCTGGCTATGTATTTGTTTACATCAGTCGTAAGGAGTACGAATCGGTGCTTAAGATCTACAATGTTGTGAGTTACATATACTTTGAAGGGAAGGCTGCAGTTATCCGGAAAGAGGATATAGATCTTTTAAAAAGGATGCTTGGACAGGTTGAGGTCGGAATTGAAATCACTGCAGCGCAATTTAAGCCGGGACAAAAGGTTGAAATCGTTGCCGGTCCGCTTTTGGGTGTAATTGGAGAACTCATCGATTTCAAAGGAAAAGATAAAGTTGCACTCCGTATTCCACCGCTTGGGTATACTGTCCTTCTTGAGGCCCCGCATAAAAATCTGAGATCTTATTACCCTTCCTAATATTCAAACACAACGATCTTATTTTTACGCTTATTAAGAAATCCCTCACGCTTATTAAGAAATCATTAACGCTAATTAATTTAAAATGATTCTAAATGTATCCCTTACACATTAGTGGAATTTTATTGGTATTTTTATAAAGATTCGATTCAAAAAATTGTCAAATTAGAGGCTATTTTATGAAACGGTAAACTATGGTAACAAATATTGGTAAAAAACAATATATCTATTCTTCCTTATAGAAATTTTAGATTTTGTTGGTTAGGAGAGAAGGAGCGAGATTTCTGTAAGAATTTAATTGATATGATCTGAACAATAGTTAAATCAATTTTAATTTTCAAAAAGATTGGTTTTGTCTAAAAAAATTTGAACCTATACCCTATCAAGATATGTACGGACTGCAAATTGCAATACAATTAAGCTCTATTTTTATCTTGGCTTTATGCATTTCACTTTATGTTTTACGCATAGTGGTTCATGCGGTAAATAAGCTGGGCCTTTTTGATAAGCCAAACGCAAGATCTTCTACTACCAAGACGATTCCAACTCTTGGTGGAATAGCTATATTCATCAGCTTTGTTTTTGTTACAACCATAGGATTACACGGAAATGAACTCCCTGAATGGCCTTATATTCTGGTTGCCATAATCGTTATTTTCTTTGTTGGATTAAAAGACGATATCGTTAACTTGTCACCATTTAAAAAGATTATTGCTCAACTTATTACAGCAGGATTATTAATTTTCCTTGCTGATATCCGGTTTACAAATCTCCACGGACTGCTCGGCATAACAGAAATTGGGATGATTCCCAGTATTTTAATCACCGGTTTTACGTTTGTGGTGATCATTAATGCATTTAATCTGATGGATGGGATTGACGGATTGGCCTCCGGATTAAGCATGTTGATTTCATTGGTTTTCGGCAGTTGGTTTCTGGTTAGTGGTCATTTTGAATATGCGATAATCTGTTTTTCACTGATTGGTGCAATTTCCGGTTTTTTCTATTTTAATGTTTACGGGAAGGAGTATAAGATTTTCATGGGAGATACCGGGTCACTTTTACTTGGAACCATAATTACGATCCTTGTAATCCGGTTCAATGAATTTAACATAGATCAGACTCAGCCATTTGCCATATCTTCTGCTCCAATTATTTCATTTGGAATACTTTCTTATCCCTTAATAGATACTGTAAGAGTTATGGCCATTCGAATTAGACATCGCCGTTCACCATTCAGTGCAGATAGAAATCATTTGCACCATCGCCTGCTCGCTTTAGGGTTTTCTCATATTCAAGCCACTTATACCATTATAAGCGCAAACACAATTTTTATATTGGTGGTTTTTATTATGCATACCTATGGTGTGCTTCGACTTACGACCTATATCACACTTGTTGGTTCCATGCTCTTTATGATTCCGGCCTTCATCCTCAGAAAGAAGAAACTTATTAAACAGGATGATCCCTTCCAACAGCTATTGATTCCGGGGTTCCCGGATGAAAAGGACAGAAGAAAAACTATTTCAAGAATCAAACGCCGCAGGGCTGATTTACAACCTTTAACCCCGACAGACATTTCTTCAGAAATTTAATCTTTGGTAGAGTCCTGGCTATACCCAGGTGAAAGTTATGTATAGTAAACCAGATTGGAGAAAAACCGGTTTATTCCCTAAGAAAATTTCCATAAAATATAAATCGTTAATACCCCTTACCAACCAAGGGACAGGACAAGGATTACAATAAAAACTCACTGTTTTATAATTTTTACATTTAGCATTAAATTAGATATCTTTGTCAAAAAAGATCAGGAAAGTTGTTTGTGATTTAAAATTACAACCTACCCTGTCTAGGTTAGCGGTTAACAAATACATCTTAAAATATTAATGATTTCTATCCTTTTCTCAATCCGGCAATGGTTACGGATAACACTAAGTCTCATTTATATGATTCTGGTTGCCTTTCTTTCTTTGCTCCCGGCAAATGATTTTCCCCAATTGCCTTTATTCCCTGGAGCCGATAAAATCGTCCATATCTGCATGTATCTTGGTCTTGCTGTACTTGCCTGTTGGTCAATGCATGCTGAGATTAAACGTCAATGGTATTACGCAGTAATTTTCTTTGCAATTGGCTGGGGGACAATGATGGAGATATCTCAATATTTAATGCACATGGGACGTTCTTTTGAATTATACGATATTCTTGCCAATTCAATCGGAGCCTTAATTGGCGTTTCTATCTACATGATTCTTGTTCAATTGAATAAACAATTAATTCAAAAAGGCAGAAAACAGGTTGTGGTGAAGATTTAATTCATCTGCTTTCTGCAATATGGGCATCAATTCAAAAATATTTTTTAATCTTACCGAAGTTTAAATCTTCCGGTAATTAGGCAATTAATATGAATGGTTTCTGAATTAAATACCTGTAATTTAATAAGTTAAACTAAATATTCAATTATGAAAGGAATAATACTTGCAGGCGGTTCAGGTACCAGGTTGTACCCAATCACCAAAGGGGTTTCAAAGCAATTGTTACCAGTTTATGATAAGCCAATGGTTTATTACCCTTTATCTACACTGATGCTTTCGGGAATCCGAGAAATTCTGGTAATCTCAACGCCGGAAGATATTGTCATGTATGAGCGATTATTGGGAACAGGGAACGACTGGGGTATTCACATAACATATAAAATTCAACCTTCACCTGACGGACTTGCGCAAGCTTTTCTTCTTGGTGAGGAATTTATAGGAGATGATGATGTGTGTCTGGTACTGGGAGACAATATCTTTTATGGTTACGGCTTCTCAGGAATGCTACATGAATCAGTTAAGCTGGTAAAAAAGGAGAAGAAAGCGGTAATCTTTGGGTATGTTGTTTCAGATCCTGAACGATATGGCGTCGCAGAAATTGATAAGGAGGGAAACGTCCTTTCGTTGGAAGAGAAACCAGAGGTTCCGAAATCAAACTTCGCAGTTGTGGGGCTCTATTTTTATCCGAATTCAGTCATTGAAGTTGCTAAAAAGATAAAACCTTCACCCCGTGGAGAATTAGAGATAACGACAGTCAATCAGGAATATATGCAGCAAAAAAGGCTGAAATTGTCGACTATGGGACGCGGTTTTGC
>Ga0118677_10015194_pt1 | contig 10727 bp, 8 predicted proteins | sample AliMusrvi5mmetaG_FD_86154 | JGI IMG/M metagenome (GOLD analysis project Ga0118677, IMG submission 86154)
CCGAGGCCCGTGGCCACGTCATGGACGTCGGCGCCCACCTTCTCGCACAGGTCGGCGATCTCGTTGATGAAGGTGATCTTGGTCGCCAGGAAGGTGTTGCCGGCGTATTTGATCAGCTCGGAGGTGCGGCGCGAGGTGAACACGATGGGGGTCTCGATCAGGAACAGCACCCGGTAGAGCTGCTTCATCACCTTGCGGGCGCGCTCGGACTCGGTGCCGATCACCACCCGGTCGGGCCGCATGAAGTCGTTGATGGCCGAGCCTTCCCGCAGGAATTCGGGATTGGAGACCACGTCGAACTCGGCGTCGGGACGGCGCGCCCGGATGATGCGCTCGACCTCGTCGCCGGTGCCCACCGGCACGGTGGACTTGGTCACCACCACGGTGTAGCCGTCCATGGCGTCGGCGATTTCCTCGGCGGCGGCGTAGACGTAGGACAGGTCGGCATGGCCGTCGCCGCGGCGCGACGGCGTGCCGACGGCAAAGGCCAAGCAGGCCATCGCGCAACTGCTGCGCGCGCGCCGGCATCTTTCCGCAACCCAGGACGACAACTTCGACGTGATGGACATGAAGGAGATCGCCACGATGCTCTCCGGCACGACCCGCCTGCTCACGGCGCTGCTGGGCGCCGTGGCCGCGGTCAGCCTGCTGGTCGGCGGCATCGGCATCATGAACATCATGCTGGTGTCGGTGACGGAGCGCACGCGCGAGATTGGCACCCGTCTGGCCATCGGCGCGCTGGAGGGCGAGGTGCTGCTGCAGTTCCTGGTGGAGGCCGTGGTGCTGTCGTCGTTCGGCGGGCTGATCGGGATCGTGCTGGCGCTGGGGAGTTCGGTCGCGCTGGCGGGCATGCTGCAGATTCCGTTCGTGTTCAACGCGCCGATCGTGATCGTGGCGTTCCTCTTCTCCGCGGCGGTGGGCGTGGTCTTCGGCTACTTCCCGGCGCGCAAGGCGGCGCGCCTCGACCCCATCGAGGCGTTGCGGCACGAGTAGCGGCGTTACACGTCCCGGTAGACGGTGCCGCGCGGGCCTTTTTCGATCTGGCCGATGATGGCCGGCTCGGCGCGGCTGGCAGCGAGCGCCTTCATGGCGCGGGGAGCGTCCTTGGCGCGGACGATCAGGACATAGCCGATCCCCATGTTGAAGACGCGGTACATCTCGTCGCGGTCCACGTGCCCTTCGTGCTGCAGGAAGTTGAACAGGATCGGCGGTCGCCAGGCATGGCGGTTGATCGCGGCCTGACACTTCTCCGGCAGCACGCGCGGAATGTTGTCCACGAAGCCGCCGCCGGTGATGTGTGCCATGCCCTGGACCGGAACCGTCTTCATCACGGTCAGGACCGGCTTGAGGAAACTGCGGTGTGTGGCCAGGAGCGCTTCGGCCACGGTATAGCGCGTGCCGGGGAGGAAGTCCTGCACGGTCAGGCCGCACTGGTCGAAGATCACCTTGCGCGCCAGCGAGAAGCCGTTGGTTTGCAGGCCGCCGGACGCGAGGCCGATGATCGCGTCGCCGGGACGGATCCCCTTGCCGGTGATCAGCTTCTTCTTCTCCACGCAGCCGACGATGGTGCCGACCAGATCGTACTCGCCCGCGGGATAGAGGCCCGGCATCTCGGCGGTCTCGCCGCCGAGCAGGGCGCACTCGTTCTCCTGGCAGGCCTTGCAGAGACCGGCCACGACATCGCGGAAGACGGCGCCATCGAAGCGCGAGGCGCCGATGTAATCCATGAAGAAGAGCGGGCGGGCGCCCTGGACCAGGATGTCGTTGACGCAGTGGTTGACCAGATCCTGGCCGATGGTGTTGTGCTTTTTGGCCATGGCGGCGACCTTGAGCTTGGTGCCGACGCCATCCGTGCTGGCGACCAGCACCACGTCCTTGCCGGGGGACGCGAAAAGACCGCCGAAGTTGCCGATGCCGCCAATCACGCCCTTGGTCGCGGTGGCATTGACCATCGCTTTGATCGAGGTCAGTCCGGACATCTTGGAATCGATATCCACGCCGGCCATGGCATAGGCGGACTTTCGATTGGAATTGGCGGGCTTGTCCATAATAACCTCATGCACAACTAACGCGAAGTTGCGCAAAAGATACCGAAACCCGAACGCCTATTCCAGAAGAAACCGTTGAAAATGGTGGCGCCAAAACAAGCCGCGAACGTATTTTTGTTATAAATATTTGCTGCGCAATAATTTACAATATAAAATGCAGCCAGATCGGTATGGTCAGCAGACAAGCCGCATGCGTAACCAACACCGCGGCGGCGGCAAAATGCGCATCCGTCTTGTAAATCTCTGCCATGGTTACACTTGCCATTGCGCATGGCTGCACGGCAATGACCATCAGCACTTGTGTCACAGGGCGGGATAGTGGCAACAGGGAGAGGATGCCAATCGCCAGGGCGGGAATGGCCAGCAAGCGCATTCCCAGCAGTCCGAGCATGGGGAGGGAAAACAGGTGATCGACCTCCAGCGAGGCCATGCGCGAACCGCAGATAATGGCGGACACCGGGATGGTCGCCTGCCCGATCATCTGGCAGGTGGTCAGCAGCATTGCGCCCACGGGATGGGTTGTGGCGGGCAGATTCGCCGCATGCACGCCCAGCCGCGCCAGCAGAAAGCGGCAGGTCAGCAGCCCGATGGCAAGGGCGAGGGCGCCCATCGGCATGGTCAACAGGTTGCGGAACGTGCGCCGGGACACCGCGTGTCCGGTCAGCGACTGTACGCCCAGCGTCCACAAGGTGATTTCGGCGCCCAGGGAGGCGAACACCACCTGCGCCACGGCGCGTTCGCCCAGCAGTCCGGCCACCAGCATGATCGGCAGGAACGAATAGTTGTTCATGGTGCAGTCGAAATGGAAGGTGCGTCGGAGCATCTCGGGCTGTCGTTGCAGCCAGGGCATGACCAGCCGGCCGAGCGCCCACCCGGCGCACATGATGATGGCGGCGCCGGCGGGCAGGGTCCAGTTCGCGGCCAGCGATTCGAGGGTGTAGTTCCTCGCCATCGAGCTGAGGATCAGCGCCGGATAGAAGAGATCGATCAGCAGCAGCGACAACTGCCGGTTGAACGCGTCGTCCACCACCTTCAGCCGGCGCACCAGATAGCCGGCGAAGATCATCAGGAAGATGGCCAGGGTCTTGAGAAAGATTTCAAACACGGCAGATGGTTCCGTTGCTCTACAGGTGCGCCAGCAACTGCGCCTGGCTGGCGAGGGAGAGTTGGCGCAGATCGGGGATGTCGAAGCGGTTGCCGTCCACATCGGTCAGGATGTAGCGGTTGGGTTGTGGACGCAGCACGTTTTCGCGCAGGTTGCGGATGCTGAACCGGCAGTTGCCGCGGTCGGTCTCCACCCGGCATTCGAGAATCTCGAAGCGCTCCCGCATCTGGATGACGCGGCGCACAACCGGCAGCACGTAGCGCCGGCGCAATTCCTCCTCGACGATTGCGCGGCTGGCGGAATCGAGCAGCGCGGGATCGGCGAGCAGGCCGAGTTCTTCGTTTTTCTCGTTGCGGATGCTCAGGTGGCGGTCCGGCGCGGAGAGGGGAAAGGCGCGATATACGGAGACGTTTGCGACCGGCGCTGCACCGTTGATCGACACGTCGATCCGCGCGCCTTCGCGCGTGAAGCGCACCTGGACGGCATCGAGATATCGCAGCCCGGACGCCTCCGTGACCGTGGGGGCGTGATCGGGTTCAGGTGTGGTGGCAAGGGGGTCGGCCATGGGGGAAACATACAGCATCCCGGCGACGGCCGCCAAGCGGGAACGGGGATGCAGACCAGCGTGCAGGACGAAATCGCGGCCGTGCAGCCGATCACAGCCACGCCAGCACCGTAGACGGCCCCCGCCCAGCGCGCTTGAAATATCGTTCGCCAGAATGAGACTGTTGCGCACGTCGAGCCAACCGCCAATTAGACTCCGTCTGCGGGCGCGACCAGCGCCTCCACACACGGCACGGTGGCAGGGGACCATGTGTCCGGATAGCGCACCAGGAGGCCATCCTCGTACTGCCGGTGCCAGAGATTTTTGGGGCTGTCCGGCAGGCGCACCGCCGTTACGGCGACGCCCGCGTTTTGTCCCAGGCTGCGCACGAAGGCTTCGCCGCCCCGTTTGGGCGCCTTCATCTGGAAGGCGAACACGCTCGATCCCTTGGCGGTGAAGCGGAAATCGGACGTTGTCCAGGCGGCCGCGTCCTCCTTGAATGACCAGGCCTTGGATTCATGCACGGTCGGTCCTTCGCCGGCTACGCGCCAGGGCCGCGTGCCGTGAATGCCGGCGCCATTGACCTTGAACCACACGGCCAGTTCCCGAAGAATAAGCAGGCACTCCTCGTCCAGCGTGCCGTCGGGCCGCTGCGGGAAGTTCAGGAGCAGGTTGCCGTTCTTGCTGACAATGTCCACGAGCATCTCGATGACGTGCGACGGTTTCTTGTAGACCTGCCGCACGTCGTAGAACCAGCCGCCGACGCAGGTGTCGGTCTGCCATACGTACGGCTTGATTTCGTTCTCCTGCGCCCGTTCGATATCCAGCACGCCGATGGCGGTTGCCGGGGGCATGGCATCCTTCTGATTATAGACTGCCTCGTTGACGCCGCCGTGGAGGCGGGCGCTGAGGTTGTACAGATGCGCCACGAGACGCAAGCCGGGATCCGGGCAGTTCACGCAGAGCTGTCTGCGGCCTTCCCGTTCGGGCACTTGCCGGTAGAACGGCAGATCGCCGTCGGAGTAGAGCAAATCCGGCTGGTGCTGGTCGACCAGATCCTTGATTCGCTGGAACCACTGCTTATGGAAGTCGGCGTTGTTTGTGTACCATTGCCATTGGGACGGGGTCGGCTGCAGGGGACAGCCGCGGTTGCGGTGATAGAGATCGGCGAAAGCCTCGTCGTTGCCGTCGTAGGGAACGCCGGCATAGGGGCCGGTGCTGTCGGCATGCTTGTTCGACTCGAACCACGAGAAGCTGGCGCCCAGATGCTCCGTCACGCCGAAGCGCAGGCCGCGTTGGCGCGCCGCCTCGCGCCAGAGGCCGACAATGTCCTTCCTGGGCCCGATCCGGGTCGCATTCCACCGATGGTGCTTTGAATTCCAGTTGTCGAAGTTGTCGTGGTGGTTGGCCTGGGCCACGAAGTACTTCGCGCCGGCCGCCACGTACAGTTGCATCAAGCCGTCCGGGTCGAAGCGCTCGGCCTTCCACAGCTTGACCATGTCCTTCCAGCCATGCTGCGACGGATGTCCGTATTTCCGCCAATGGTGGAGATATTGGGAATGGCCTTCCACGTACATGTGCCGGGCATACCAGTCGCCGTACATCGGCACGCTTTGCGGTCCCCAGTGGGACCAGATGCCGAACTTCGCATCGCGAAACCATGTGGGGCACTGGTACTGTCCCAGCGACTCCCATGTCGGTTGGAAGGGCCCCTTTTCGATCGGTTCGTTCATGCTGATTCTCCATGTGCGCCCGGGACGCCCGCGATCTGGCCGTCCAAATCCCACAGATCTTCCCAGCCGCGGCTGCCCTGCCAGAGAAAGACCTGTCCCTTGATCAGCCGGCAGTTCCGGTCGATGCCCGCGATCGCCTGCATATCGGCGTCGGCAAGCGGCGGCGTTACGGCCGCCCGCAGGTTGGACAGATAGTTGGCGCGTTTGACAGAGAAGGGAATTGGAATTTGTCCGCGCTGGATGGCCCACTTGAGGCAAACCGTGGCCGGATGCACGCCCAGCCGGCGCGCGATGGCGACGATTACAGCGTCTTCCATGTCTGCGGTGTCGCCGGGCGTGCGGTCGCGTTCCGGCCGGCCCGGTGAACCCAGCGGACAGTAGCCGATCGGCAATAGGCCGTTGGCGCGGACGAAGTCAAACAGTTCCGGCTGCTGGAAGTGCGGATGCAGTTCCATCTCGTTGCAAACCGGCCGGATCGTGGCGTCGCGCAACAGTAGGCGGAGCTTCGGGACCGTCATGTTTGAGGTGCCGATGTGCTTGACGAGGCCGCGTGCGACCAGCCGCTCCATGGCGCGCCAGGTGCGCATGTATTCCTCGTGGATGTACGGCCGGGCATCCGGACTGCGGCTGGAGACATCGCAGTGCGGCGGGTGAAAATTGGGAAACGGCCAGTGCACGAGGTAGAGGTCCAGGTAGTCGAGCTGCAGGTCGCGCAGCGACTGCTCGCACGAGGCCTCCACGTCGCGCGGCGCATGCTTGTCGTTCCAGAGCTTGGATGTGATCCACAATTCCCCGCGCGGCACGCCGGCGGCTTGCACGGCCTTCAACGCCGGGCCGATCAAGGCTTCGTTGCCGTATACCGACGCACAGTCGAAGTGGCGGTACCCCACGGCGGCGGCATCGACAACAGCCGCGGCCACCATCCCGCCGGTCACGGCATCCGAGCCGAAGGTGCCAAGCCCCACGACGGGCATGCGGGCGCCCGAGGCCAGCGCGTGCGTCGGCACGCGCGCGGGGTCCACATCATCGGCGGCTAGAAACGGAGGAGGCGGCGTAAGGCTGCTCATGGCGGCGCTTTCCTAGAAGACGATGCACACTTTTCCCGTTTGCCCCCGATTGGCTAGATCATATGCCCTGGCGGCCTGGGAGAGCGGCAGTTGCGGACCGCCCGTGGTCTCCGGATGGACGTTGCGGCGGGCCAGTACCTCGGCAAGATCGGACAGATGCTTGACCGAGGTCACCCAGGAACCGAACAGGGTGATCTGCTTGTGAATCAGGAAGGGTGACACATCGAACTCCACCTTGCCGCCTTCGCCGACAAAACCGCAGCGTCCCCATTGACGCGTTCCCTTCAGGGCCAGCAACCGCGCGGTGTTCACGCCGGAGCAATCGATGCTCGCCTCGCAGCCCGCGCCGGCCGTGATCGCCTGGATGTCCGGCAGCGCGCCGTCGCCGAACGGCAGAACATGGTCGATCAGTCGCACGCCCGGCGCGTGCCGAAGCCGGCGGGCAAACGCCAGCCGGCCGGGCGCCACATCGACGCCGATCACCTCGGCGACGCCCAGCACCCGGCCCAACTGGGCGGCAGCCAGGCCCACCGGACCCAGCCCCGTCACCAGCAAACGGTCCCGGCCGTTGACCTGCATGCGCGTCAGGCATTCCCAGACCGTGCCAAAGCCGCAGGCCATAAAGGCGCCGTCCACGTAGGTCAGGGGTTCCGGCAACGGCACGCAGTCCTCCTCCTGCGCCAGCAGGTAGGGGGCATGGCCGCCGTCTCGCTGCCAGCCATAGGCCTGACGGTGCGTCCCGCTGGCGCAACTGATCTGATAGCCATGCTGGCAGTCCGGGCAGCAGCCGCAACCGGAAATGTGATAGACGATCACCCGATCGCCCACCTTGCGCGCGCGGCAGCCGGAGCCGACCCGGACGATCTGCCCGCAAGGCTCATGGCCCGCGATGACGTTCTGGTAGGCTTCCGGTCCCTTGCCGAGATGCTCGCGGTAGATGGCGCGGATGTCACTGCCGCAGATGGACGAGGCCTTCATGGCGATCAGCACCTGCCGCACGCCGGGCGCGGGCACCCGAAATGTTTTGAATGTCACCGTGCTGTTGCCGGGCAAAATGGCACCGGTCATGGTCTTTGGAATGGCGCGCATCACGGACACTCCTTTCGATACATTGCCAACGATACCGTGCGATGGGATGGTTGAACATGGACAGTCTTGACTCATCCATGCCGATTTTTGACTTCCATGAACGCAAACGACCATTTATCATCCGACCATGCATGGGACGCCTCGCAACCCCACGGAAGCCAAGCCTGTCGACGCCATCACACCGCCGGGCTTTTTCTCGCAACGCGTGCAGCAGGCGCGTTACGACTACCTTAATTTGACTCCCTCCCCGCGCGCAGCCCTGGAGGTCGTCTGCGGCGGCGTGGAGCAATGCCGGCCCGATTACGTGGTGCGGCGCGAGCGTTTCCGCTACTTCTCCATCGAGTTTGTGGCCGCAGGCCGCGGACGACTGCTCTTGAACGGCCGGCCGCATGCGCTCGGCCCGGGCGTGGCGTTCTGCTACGGCCCCGGCACGCCGCACCGGATTGCGACCGATCCGGACGCGCCCATGACGAAACATTTCATCGACTTCACCGGCCGGCAGGCACAGGCGTTACTCGGGCGTTTCCCGCCGCTGTTGGCGGGCGCCGTGCAGGTGTCCGATCCGCTGGCCGTGGCGGACATTTACGAGGAGATTCACCGCAGCGCACGAATGGCGCGTCCGCAGGCCGGAGAAGTCTGCCGGCTCCTGCTCCAGATTTTGGTCCTGCGCATCGCCGAACTGGGCATTGACCATCCGAACGGCAACGCGCGTGCGCTGCAAACCTATCGCCGATGCCGGACCTGTATCGATCGGGAGTTCCTGACGCTGAAGACGTTGTCGGACATCGCCCGGCGCTGCCATCTCGATCCGGCGTATCTCTGCCGGGTGTTCAAACGGTTTTCCGGGACTACGCCCTACAACTATCTGCTGCGCCAGAAGATGAACGCCGCCGCCGATCGTCTGCAGTATTCGGATTTGCTTGTCAAGGAAGCGGCCGACGCGCTGGGATTTTCGGACTCGTTTCATTTCTCCCGGAGCTTCAAGGCCGTACATGGCATTGCGCCACAGCGCTTCATCGCTCTCAGCCGCCGGCAGTAGAGCAAGTTTGGCAGATTCCACACGCTGGTTCGCCTTTTCTACCGCGCGACGCCCTTGACCCTGGCCATGTCCTGCTGCATCTGGACCAGGCGGTGGAACTCGCCTTTCTTCTCCATGAGCTCGTCGTGCGTGCCGACTTCCTCGATCCTGCCGGCCTTGAGCACCACCAGGCGGTCGGCGTTGCGCAGCGTGCTGAGGCGGTGCGCAATGGCGAAGGTCGTGCGGCCGCGGGTGAGGCGCGCGATGGCTTCCTGGATCTGGCGCTCGGTCTCGATGTCCACGGACGACGTGGCCTCGTCCAGGATCAGGATGCGGGGGCTGTGCAGCACGGCCCGCGCGATCGCGATGCGCTGGCGTTCGCCGGCGGAAAGCGCCTGGCCGCGCTCGCCCACGGGCGTGTCGTAGCCGTCCGGCTTCTGCACGATGAAGTCGTGCGCATTGGCGGTCTGGGCGGCGGCCATGATCTCCTCGCGCGTGGCGCCGGGCTTGGCGTAGCCGATGTTCTCGGCGATCGTGCCGTTGAACAGGAAGGTGTCCTGCAACACCACGCCGATCTGCGAGCGCAGGTCGTGCTGCGGAATCTTGCGCACATCCACGCCGTCGATCAGCACGTGTCCCTCCTGCGGATCGTAGAAGCGGCAGACAAGATTGATGACGGTGCTCTTGCCGGCGCCGCTGTGGCCGACCAGGCCGATCATTTCGCCGGCCTTCACATCGAGCGAAATCTGCTGCACGACCGCCTTGTGTGAATCGTAGCCGAAGGTGACATTGCGGAATTCGACGTGGCCGTCAATGTGCGGCAGGGGCGTGGTATGGGCCGCGTCGGGCACATCCGGCGCGCTGTCCAGGACTTCGAACACGCGCTGGGCGGCGGTCAGGGCGCGCGCCAGATAGTCGGCCAGGCGGCTCAGGAACTGCAGGGGGCCGTAGAACATGCCGAGATAGGCGATGAACGCCATGAGCGTGCCGAGCGTCATGCGCTGATGGAGCACCTGCAACCCGCCCACATACCAGACGACGAGGGCGCCCGATCCGATCAGGAACCACATGATGGGAAAGAACGTGGTCCAGGTCTGCTCCGCCTGTAGTTCGGTGTCGAACAATGCGGCGCTGTGCATACGAAACCGCTGGACTTCCTGCGGCTCCTGCGCAAAGGCGCGGACCACGCGGATGCCGGAGAGGCTGTCGCTCAGCGCGGCGGTGAGTTGCTGGCGCGCATGCCAGTAGCGGTGCCACACGTTGTGGATGCGCCTCCAGAACCAGCGCGAGAGCAGCGCCACGATGGGCACGGGCACGAGCACCAGGAGCGCCAGCAGCCAATTCATGGAAAAGAGCACGATGCCGATGGCGACCAGCAGCAGGATGTTGGCCACGAAGAACTGCGCGCCCTCCATGATGACGTTCTCGAGCGACTCCGTGTCGCGCGTGACACGGGCGATGAGCGTACCGGACGGTCGCTTGTCGAAAAAGCGCAGCGAGAGCAGTTGCAGATGGTTGTAGAGGCGTGTGCGCAAGTCGTTGCCGAGCATGGTTCCGAGCCAGACCACCATGCGGCCGCGCAGGATGCCGACCGTTTGCGACAGGATCTGCGCGGCCAGCATGCCGAGCACCAGCCACGCCAGCCAGCGCAGGCGTACCTCGATCGACTGCGGCGCGCCCGTGGGCGCGAGCACGTTGTCCATCAGCGGTCGCGACAGGTAGGGCGACACCAGGCTCAGCAGCGTGCTGGCGAGCATGAGCAGCGAGACGTACAGGGTCTGACGCCAGTACGGACGCAGATAGCCGAGAATGCGCCACAGCACCTTCCCCTTGTCCACGCAGGCCGGACAGACGCGGGAACCTTCGGGGAGGATCAGGCCGCACGTGGGGCAGCGTTTCGGCTCGTCGATCTGTTCGCCCGGCGCGGGAACCGCCGGCAGCGGGGATTTGTTTTCGCGCACGGCGGTCTGGTAGGCGGCCATGTCGGCGAGAAATTTGCCGGCGTGGGCGAAGACGAGCTGCCGCGCGTTCGAGAAGCGGACGAGTTCGACGGTACGCTGGTTGGCGACAACCACGAGCGCGCCGCCGCCGACCAGCGAATCGGTGCGCGCGGCGGTCAGATC
>Ga0118677_10015195_pt1 | contig 10727 bp, 5 predicted proteins | sample AliMusrvi5mmetaG_FD_86154 | JGI IMG/M metagenome (GOLD analysis project Ga0118677, IMG submission 86154)
GTATCGGGGCAAGCCGCTGGGGCAGACCGCAGTGGCGCAGGGACGCCAGGTCTATCTGGCGGAAGGCTGCATCCACTGTCATTCGCAATACGTGCGGCCGGGCTCGAAGGATGAGGACGTCTGGGGCTCGGCGCGAACCGTCGGGGATGTTAGATCGGGCTCGCCGGTGCTCATCGGCAACCGCCGGCAGGGGCCCGACCTTGCCACCGTGGGTGCGCGGCGCTCGGCCGCCTGGCTGCGCGCACATTTCCTCAAGCCCCAGCAACTCGTGCCCGGCACGCTGATGCCAAGTTATGCGCCGCTGTTCGCCGACGGGCGAGGCGAGGCGCTGATCGCCTATCTGCAAAGCACGGCCACCGGCTGGTTCAACACCCGCGCGGGCAGGGCGTCCGAATGGTTTCCTAACAAAACGGCGGATGCCGCGACGCCCGCCGACGGTCGGCGCTTGTTTGCAAGGTTGTGCACGGCCTGTCACGGTGCGGGCGGAAGGGGCGACGGGGCCTTGGCCGCCGCTCTATCAAAACGGCCCGCCAACCTGGCGGAGGGGCCGTTTCTGTGGACGGCGGGAACCGACTTGCTGGCCCTGCGCGTGGCGCGGGTGGTCAAGTTCGGCCTGCCGGGCACCGACATGCCCGGCCACGAGGTGCTCAACGACGGGGAGGTGCTGGCTCTAACGGAACAGGTGCTGCGACTGCGCGCGCCATAGGGCGCCAGTCCGAGACAGAAGACCGCTTCGCTGTAAGACAGCAGACAGAAGACAAGATTTCTGACCGCAAAGAGGCAATGGGCGCTAAGGGGGGGAAGAAGTAATCAGTAATCAGTGGAAGAGATGCGCGAGTCAACGATGCGAGCGGTGGCATGGAGTGCGGTGGCATGCTGCCGCGGTGGTGCGGAGCTTCCATCGAGATGCGCTGGAAATCGCAGAGCCTCAGACATCCTGACGCGCGCCGGGAAATGGTTGAGTTTTGGGAAACCGCTTGAGCCCATTAGAATCCGGGCAGGATGCCCGGACCACAGTGGAGCGGGCATCCTTGCCCGCTGCCAAGCTGCTACCAGGCACTTCAATGCACTGGACACGGGCCGGCGATTCTGCCAAGCTCGGGCATGACGATTTTCGAGAGTGCGCGGCCCTTGGTGTGGGGAGAATTGGATGTGCCGTTGTTCGGCTTGGCGCAGGACTGGCATGGGGCGCGGGTGGAGCCGGCGGCGGGGTTTGCGCTGGTGAAGGATGCGGAGCGGCTGTGGTTTGTGGCCAATCACCGGCGGCCCGCGGTATTGCATCCGCAAGGGCGACCGGGGAAATTCCAGGCGGAATTGTGGCGTTACGATGTGGCGGAAATGTTTTTGGCCGACCCTCGCAGCGGGCGCTATTTTGAATTCAACCTGGCACCTAACGGGGCGTGGTGGACCTGCGAGTTCACCGCCCCGCGGGTGCGCGCGGAGGAGGTCGATATCGCGATGCCCGAGGTGGCGACATTTTCGGAGCTGGCACCGGATGGGTCGTGGGTGGCGGCGCTGGCGGTGCCGCTGGACTTGTTGCGGGCACGGCTGGATTTCGGTCCGGACACGCGGGCGAATGTGACGTTCATCCTCGAAACGCCGCAGCAACGGTTTCTGAGCGCCACCGACCTCGGCGCCGCTGAGCCCGACTTTCATCGGCCGCAGCACTTTGCCCAAATCGCGGTGGTTCCGCTGCCGCCGGGCTGATTCGCCCAATCCGCCGGATCGCCGCTTGGCGGATGGATTTTCGCGTGTATCATCCGCCGTGTTGAGCCATCGGTTCGAGATCCAGGACATCGTTGCCCAAGATTCATTTGGGGTGATCTATCACGCCCTTGATGCCGAGACCGGCAACCCGGTGGCGGTGCGGCGGTTTTTCCCATACGGAGCGGACGGCGGCGGCTTGTTCGATGAGGAACGCACCGAGTATGCCGCGGTGGTGGCGCGCCTCGCCGGCCTGCACCATCCGGGCTTGCGGGCGGTGCTCACCGGCGGCTGTGATCCGGTGGACGGCATGCCCTTTGTGGCCACCGAGTGGATTGAGGGTGAATCGCTCGCTGACATGTTGCAACGCGGGTTCTTCACCCCGGTCGGCGCCATCGGGGTGCTCGACCGCGCCCTGGAAATTTCCGAGGCCCTATCAGAAGTGCTGGGGGCCGGGGCCGTGTGGGTGGAGACCGCCCCCTCGCTTATCATCGTGGATGGCGGGGAGAGCCGCCGCGGACTGACATTTTCGATGGCGCCCATGAAATGGATCGGCAACGAGGCGTCCCAGCGCAGCCTGCTGCCGCTGGCGGAACTGGCCGAGAATTTGTTAGGCTGGAGCGGGAGACGGGTGCCTGCCCAAGCCGGACAAGGTCTCGGAGCCTGGGTGAAATGGCTGCGTGCCAATGCCAACGACCTCACGCTGCGGCAGATGCGGGAAAGTTTGGCCGGCTTGGGCTGCGTGGCGGCACCCGCTGCAGCGCCGAGGGGGGCACCTTCAAGCGAACCGCCCGTGGACGTCGAGCCGCCTCTGCAGGGTGCGGAACTGCCGTTGCCTGCTATGTCATCCCCGCAGCCGGTGCGCGTGAGGAAATCCTCGACCAAGGAACCGTTGGTGTTGATTGCGGCGCTTGCCGTGTTAGTCGTGTCGGCGGGCTGGTGGGTGAGCCAACATCCCGTGGCACACGCCCCACGCCGGGTGGTGGCGGCCAAACCCGCCACGCCGCCGACCAATGGGCTGCTTGCGCGCGCGGCGGCAAGCCCCGCGCCCGCCGCGAGCGTGCCCGACCGCCCCCTGCCCGACGGGGTGTTTCGCAGTGGCGAAACCCAACGCATCATGGAGGAAGCCGGTCGCGAGGTGACCGTCGAGGGGGTCTTGAAATACCTCCGGGTGTCGGACTCCGGCAAGACCCTGTATCTGGAGTTCATGGAAACCACGCCGAAAGAAGAGGTGCGCGGCTGTTTCGCCACCAAGAAAGTGACCGAGGACATGTCCGAGCAGTCGCTCACGCCGTTGATCGGCAAACGCATCCGCATCTCCGGGGTGGTTAGGACCATGCATCATTTCTCCGTCAAATGGCCCGAGGTGGTGCTCAAGGACCGCAACGCGATCCAGGAGGTCAAATGATGCGGAGTTACGACTGTCGTGGATTCGCTGGTGGATCGAAGAGTTCGGCAAAATGATACTGAGGCAAAATGATGAAGGGATTGATAGGGAGCCACGACCCTGCTATCTTCGCCATGGACCGAAGATTGTGGTAAAATCATGCTGGTTAAAATGATGGAAGAGAGCGATTGCCAATCAATCTGCTAACCGAACTGTATTGGACGAAGACGCCTGCCTGCCCTGACAGCAGGGACGGCTGTCCTCCCTCGCCCCCGGGACGGCTGTATCGCGCACATTTTTGCAGGCAAACCATTTCCTCCCGTATTTCTGTCGAGCCCGGGCTTGCACCGGCGGTGGATCTCAATATGCTCGGTGGCATCGTGAAGTGCGCTTGGAAATCCCGCTGTGTTGCCTTCGGCCTGTTGCTGGCCGTGGCATTGCTGCTGGCGTCCTGCGACACGCCGCAAAAGCGCGCCTTGCGGCAATTGGATAAGGCGGGCGTGGAGGTTTGCGGCCCCTCTCTGGTGCAGGCGGTGCTCGCGATGGACCTGGCCCAAACCGGCTTGCTGCTGGACGCCGGCGTCTATACCGAACAGCGCGATGCGTCCGGCCGCACCCCCTTGCGCATCGCTGTGGAAAACCGCGACCCGCAATCCGTGCTGCGCCTCATCGCCGCCAAGGCCGACGTCAACTCCACCACCGACGATCAGGTCAGCGTCTTGGGCACGGCCCTCGCCTGGGGCAATCCGCTGGTGGTGGGGCCGATTCTAACAGCCGGGGCGCGCGCTGACGGGGGCATGCCCAACGGCGAGACAATCTTGCCCTGGGCGATTCGCGCCGGACGCCTGGAGTGGGTCCGGATGATGATGCAAGCCGGCGCGGACCCGCATCTGAAGGATCGCCAGGGCAATCCGCTGCTGCATGTGGCGATGGACTGCGGCCGGCGCGACCTGGTCGATTCGCTCATCGCCCTCGGCGCCGACACCGGCGCGGTCGATGCCAACGGCGAAAGCACCCTGCACTTCGCCCTGCGTCGCGGCTGGCTCGATGTGGTGCCGCGCCTGATCGCCGGCGGGGCCGACCCGAATCTTCCGAGTCCGTCCGGAGTCACGCCGTTGGAGGTGGCGCTCAAGGTACGCGACGCCGGGTTGTTAGCCGTGCTGCTGAAAGGCGGGGCTGACCCGAATCTGCCCAGCCCCGCCGGCCTTACCCTGGTGGAACAGGCGATCGGCGCCCGCGCCACGGATTTGCTAGATATGTTATTGAAACACGGGGCCGATCCGAAGCAACCGGGTGCCACCGGGCTCATGCCGCTGGAGCAGGTGATAGCCGCCGGCGACCCGCGTTTGCTAGGTGTGTTGTTGAAACGCGGCGTCGATCCGAATCTGCCAGGGCCCGCCGGACTCACGCCGCTGGAGCGGGTGATCGCCGCACGCGATGCCGGCTTGCTCGGCGTGCTGCTCCAAGCCGGCGCCGATCCTAACAAATCTGGCGCGGCCCACACCCCTCCGGTGCATGCCGCCATTCGCGGCCGCTGGATCGAGGGCATGCGCGTGCTGGCGCAAGCCAAGGCAAACTTCAACCTGCCGGATGCCGCCGGCAGAACACCGCTGGAAACCGCCTTTGCCGCCAACGACCGCAAGCTTTTCGGCTTGCTCCTGAGCTTCGGGGTCGATCCGGGGTTCCGCAACCCCCGCCAACCGTTGTTGCTGGAAAAGGCCGCCGCCGCCGGCCGCGGCTCGCTGGCGAAGTTGTTGTTAGACTACGGCAGTCCGGCCGGCAACGCCCTCTATATCGCCTGCAGCCATGGCGACAGCGCCATGGCCGGCTTGCTGCTGGCCTGTGGCGTGGCACCCAATGCCTGCCGCCCGCCCACCTTCGATGCCCCGCTCGGTGCGGCCCTGCGCGCTCGCAACGACGCGCTGGCGGCGAGCCTCATCGCCCACGGAGCGTCCATCAATACTCGTCTCGCCGAAGGCCAGTCGCCGCTGCACCTGGCGATTGCCACCGGCTGCCACCGCACCGTCAAGTGTCTGTTGGACGGCGGGGCCAGTCCCAACGCGCCATTCCACCTGCCGGTGAGCCCGGCCTTTATCAAGCAGGTGCGCCCCGGCACCATGCAGTGGGAACTGCGCATGGATCGCAATGTCACGCCGCTGATGCTTGCGGCGGATGCCGGCGTGGCACAGACCGTCACCCACCTGGTGAAAGCCGGCGCGAAAAGGTCCGTCGCCACCCGCCTCAGCCAATTGGGGCCGCTTAGCTTTGCGGCACAGCGCGAGGATGTGAAAACGCAGCGTGCCTTGTTAGGCGAGGATCCGGAGTACGAGGAGCGCCGCATCGTGATCAGTCTATCCGAACAGCGGGCGCGGATGTTCGACCCGGAGGGCAATGAGATTTTCAACACCAAGGTGTCCACCGGGCGCAAGGGCTTCGCCACGCGCAGCGGCAATTTCGTCATCACCGACAAGTACCGCACCTGGACGTCCACCATCTATCACGCCAGCATGCCGTATTTCCAACGCCTCAGTTGCGCCGACTTCGGGATGCACGAAGGCAATGTCCCCGGCTATCCCGCATCCCACGGCTGCATCCGCGTGCCGTCCGACAAGGCGTCCAAACTTTTCGCCCTGACCCAAGTGGGCGATCAGGTGCAGATCGTGCCGTGACCATGAATGCGCCCGCTGAAAACTCCCTCTTGGCCGCGGGCCCGCCGGCAGGCAGGCTGGCGGCGGTGACCGCCCGTGTTTTGATAGATGGCTCCTCGGAGTTGGTGTTCGACTATGCGATTCCGGCCGGGCTCAACGTGCGGCCCGGCTGCCGGGTGCGCGTGCCGCTGCGTCGCCAGGCCGCCACCGGCACCGTGCTTGCGCTCGGCGAGGCGCAGCAGGCCGACTTCGCCATGCGCGAGCTGGAAAGCCTGATCGATCCCGAACCGCTCATCACCCCGGTGCTGCTGCGCGCCGGCGAGTGGATCGCTAACTACTACGGATGTAGTATTGAATCGGTGGTCCGCTCGTTGCTGCCGGAGGCGGTGCGCAGCGAGGAAAACTCCGCCAAGACCCGGCGCATCGCGGTGTTGGCCGCCGAGCCGGCCGCCGCCATATTGGAAAAGCTGGCCAAGCGGGCGCCGCGCCAGCACGCCATTGTGTTGTTATTGTTGGATGCGGAGGATGGCCGCCTGCCGGTGGCCGACCTGGACGAGGGCTCCGCCGCCGCGCTCAAGGCGATGGAAAAGGCCGGGCTATTGCGCATCGAGGTGGAGGAGGTCCGCCGCGATCCGGATGCCGATGAGATTGAGGAGGTGCTGGAATCCCTGCCGCTGACGCTCAATGCCGCGCAGGAGGCCGCCCTGGAGAAGGTGCTGCATGCACTGACGCATCCGGCGGAGGCCAAGCCGATGCTGTTGCTAGGGGTGACCGGCTCGGGCAAGACCGAGGTCTATCTGCAAGCCGCGCGACGCGCCCTGGACTTGGGGAAAACCGTGTTGGTACTGGTGCCGGAGATTTCCCTAACACCGCAAACGGTGCGCCGCTTCAAGGCGCGCTTTGCGGCCATGCAGGAGCAGGTGGCGGTGCTGCACTCGCATCTTTCCCAGGGTGAGCGCTTCGACGAGTGGCATCGCATCCGCAAGGGGATTGCGCGCATTGTGATCGGCGCGCGCTCGGCGGTGTTTGCGCCGCTGCCGGACCTCGGGCTCATCGTCGTCGATGAGGAACATGAGAACTCGTACAAACAGGAAAACCCGCCGCGCTATCACGGCCGCGACGTGGCCGTGCTGCGCGCCGCCTTCGAGGGCGCGGCAATTGTGTTAGGCTCGGCCACCCCGTCGCTGGAGTCATGGCATAACACCCAGCTCGGCAAATACGACCTGCTGCGCCTCGACGAGCGCGCCGACGGCCAGTCGATGCCCCTCGTGCGCGTGGTGGACATGCGCTTGGAGGCCGCCAAGCACAGGGGCGGGATGGCGATTCTATCCGACAAACTGCGCACCGCCCTGGAGCAGCGCCTCGAAAAGGGCGAGCAATCGATTCTGTTTCTCAACCGCCGCGGCTTTGCGCGCTCCCTGCAATGTCCGGCTTGCGGGCATGTCTGTCAGTGCCCGCATTGCGCGGTGGCCCTCACCTATCATCGCACCGACGAGCGGCTCATCTGTCATGTTTGCGGCCATCAGGCGATCGTGCCGCGCAAGTGCCCGGCCTGCATGGACCCGGCGATCCTGCTGCAAGGCTACGGCACTCAGAAGGTCGAGGAGCTTCTAACCAAGGTGCTGCCGCAGGCGAAGTTCGCCCGCATCGACGCCGACGCCATGCGCCGCCGCCATGCCCTGCGCGACACCCTGCATGCCTTCAAGACCCACAAGCTCGACATTCTGATAGGCACACAGATGATTGCCAAGGGCTTGCATTTCCCCAACGTGACCTTGGTGGGCATCCTCAATGCCGACCTCGGGCTGCACGTGCCGGACTTCCGGGCGGGCGAGCGCACGTTCCAATTGCTCACGCAGGTGGCCGGGCGCGCCGGGCGCGGCGACCTAACAGGCGAGGTGATCGTGCAAACCTTCACCCCTCACTCGCCTTCCATCCAATACGCGCGGCGACACGACTTCGACGGGTTTTCCGAGCAGGAACTCGAGTTCCGCCGCCAGTTCGGGTTTCCTCCATACGGTCATTGCGCGGTGCTCACCGCCCGCTCGAATCACGAGCGGCGCGCCGAGTTCACCCTGCAAACATTGCATCTGCGGCTCAAGGAAGACCTGCCGCAGGGCATCCAGCTCGGCGAGGTGTTGCCCTCGCCCCTGGTCCGCGCCCACGGCCAGTTCCGCTTCCAAATCACCCTCCGCGCGCCGCGCGCCCGCCCCCTCACCAGCCACGTCCAGGCCATACTCGCCCGCACCTCCTTGCCGGAAGATGTCACGGTTGTATTCGATATGGATGCGCTGAATTTCTCATGAAGACGCAAGAGAAGAGATAGAGGATCGTGGATAGCGGATAGCGGATCGTGGATAGAGGATAGAGGATAGAGGATGAAGCATTGTAGCGGCGGTCTGTGACCGTCGCGGCGAAGGAAGATCCGCGGCGATATGGCTAGAGGATGGAAGATCGTGGATCGAGGATCCAAGCTAGCCGTTTCTTGAGGGCCAAAGGCCCGGCGCTAACTCAGCCCAGGGCAACGCCCTGGGCCTAGCAAAACGTAGGAATTCCGAGGGCTGAAAGCCCGATATATGAAACGGCCCGTAGAGAAGTCCACGCCTCTTAGGCCTCGCGCCTTGAGCTATTCAGCGTGGGCATAGGCGTTGCTCATCCCGGGGTTGGGTCCCTGCTCTCAATGCGGCTGGTCCTTGTGTGGATCGGGTCGCTTGCTTCTTCGCGTCTCTAACTCGGCGCACAACTTCTTGTAGCCGCCTGTCTTCCCTCACAGCCGGGACGGCTGTGCTCCCGCGACGGCTTGCAGCCAGGTTTCGCGGCGGAACCAGGATTCCTGGCGCTTGGCATATTGGCGGGTGGCGGCGTTGATGAGGTCCTCGCAGGTGGCGCGGGTGATCTCCCCGGCTAACAGAGCGCGGATCTCGCGCACGCCGATGGCCTTCTCGCAGTTGGCGGACGCGTTTGTTAGGGCGGCAACCTCGGCGATGGCACCGCAATCGAGTATGGCGCGGGTACGGCGGGCGATGCGGGCATGGAGGTCGGGGCGGCTGCGCTGGATGACCAGGCCGCGGAGTTGCGCCGAGACTTTGGCGGTTTGGGCTTCCCAGCGGTCGCGCAATTCCGAGGCCTTTTGGCCGCTGAGGAGGCAGATCTCCAAGGCGCGCGAGACGAAGCGGCGGTTCTTGAGCGCGGTGCGGGCGGCCTCGACCGGATCCAACGATTCCAGTTCGGCCACCAGGTCGGCGAGCGGGCGGGCGTCGAGTTGGGCGCGCAGCGTGGCATCGGCGGTGGGCAGCGAGGCCGGTCCGTGGGTCAGGAATTTCAGATAGAGTCCGGAGCCGCCGGTGATCACCGGGGTTTTGCCGCAGGATATGACATCCCGGACTACGGCTTGCGCCATATCCGCGTAGCGTTGCGCGTCGCCGTTCGCCATCGCGCCGACCGTTCCGGCAATCATCAGCGAGATGGCGGAGGTCGGTCCGATCGCCAACTGACGCGACGAGCCCAGCGCCGCGTATCCGAGCCCCCCCAACAGATAGCCGTACACGCCGACCTGCGGGGGCAGGCCGGCGAGCGTCGCATAGGCAAGCGACACCGGGATCGCGTAGGCCGCCAGCGTCACGCCGGCGACGACATCATCGCGCAACCAGGCCGAGCAATAGCCCGCCAACCAACGCGCCGGCGGGATACGCCGAAACCACGTCGGGCCGATTTCGCGGTCGTTCAAATCCGTCATATGAAACGCTTGATCTTGCGAATGTCTTGCTGACCCGGCAAGCGGCGTCCGCAAACTGATGTCCGGGCAATAATGTAGCGCTCGAGATTGTCGGTATCGGTGATCCAGGTCAACGATCGCGCGCCCAACATGGCCTGATTCCAACACGGGCGCGATGAATCGCGAGGCGCAAGCGTCCGATCTCGGTGCATCGCGGGAATCGTTCGTCAATCAGTTGGTCAGAATGTGCCGACATGCAAAGCCCGCGCAGTAGGTGACGGCGGCGACCAAGACAATCGTGACGATCGTCAGCGTGTCCATCTGTCCCCGTAGCATCGAGACGCACAAGAAGCTCAGAAGGAATGCCGCGATCGCGGTGGTACCGGTGTAAATCGCATGCGCATGGCGAACGGACATTTCAGCGCCGCCTTCGGCCGGATTGTCGGCGCTGATCGTTCCGCCGTTGTTCTCGACCGCCGCCTTCGCCAGGTGCAGGCCAAGCCCGGTTCCGCCCGGCCGGCCGCTCGCGAACATGCTGAAGAGACGTTTGAGTTCGTCGCGCGGAATACCGGGCCCCTCGTCGCGGATTTCCACACAGGCATGTCCGGCTTCGCGCCAGGTGCGAACGAACACCGTGCGGCCCGGGGGCGACGCCTGTTTGGCGTTGGTCAGGATGTTGATCAGCGCGCGTTTGAGCGCCACGCCGTAGCCGAGGAACTCCAGGCGCCCGGGCGCGAGATCGGTTGACACCTTGACCTCGCCCTTCTCGAACCGCGGCCCGAGCAGATCCAGGCAGTCATGGACGCAGTCGTTGATCTCCACGCGTTCACGCGCCATGGGTTCCGGCCGCGACACATAGAGGAATTCGCGCATGACCAGATCCACGCGGTCCATGGTCTTGAGCGCGCGGTTCGCGAGTTCGCCCAGACGGCCCAGCCGGGCTTCGGCCCCCCGCCCCGTCTCCTTCTGGAGCATCTGGACATCGAGACGGAGCGATGACATGGGATTGCGGACGTCGTGGATAATGCCATCCGCCAGGGCGCCGGCGAACGCGAGGTGTTCCTCGTCGCGTCGGCGGCGCTCGCGCTCGAGTTCGTGGCCGACCATCCAGGCGCCCAGGAGCACGGCGAGTACGAACGCGATGCCGAGTGTGATCAGCGAAAGCCGCAGCATGACGGCCAGGGCCTCGGCGGCCTGTTGTTCGCGTTGTTCGACGGCTTCCTTGCGCACGGCGACCTGCACGAAGCGGGCGGGTTCGGTCCCGCCGCCGGGC
>Ga0118677_10015197_pt1 | contig 10725 bp, 6 predicted proteins | sample AliMusrvi5mmetaG_FD_86154 | JGI IMG/M metagenome (GOLD analysis project Ga0118677, IMG submission 86154)
GAAATGAGATTGATCTGGGTCTTTATACCAAACATGAGCAACTTGATAAGGAAATACTAATATTGCTCACCACCAGTTAAATTGGTCTTTTATTGCTAATTATTGGACTTATTGCATTTCCGATATTTAATTAAGTAATAAGAAGAAACAAATGTCGTATAAGAGCCATCGGCTCGATTCATCCTGTAACTACGTCCGTCAGACGGATTAATCCGTGGGATGAAATCTGACAATGATACGGAGTGCCTTAGGCACGATTCATATACCTAAAATATGAGCCGAACCTACGGTTCTTCTAATCACTCCACGCTCTTTTTCAACGGATTGAAATCCGATGTTACAATATTGGCCGAGGCTACGCCTCTAAATCGCCTGTTCTAAATAATAGGAATGATATAATTTCGTAAAGCAGATGAATAAAATGCAGTTAATCAAATAGAATTGGCATTATTAATTGATGATCTGTTCCGGATCGATCACAACATGTTTGATAGACTCCTGATGCGATCCTAACGAATAGGAATAGGAGATATTTAGAAGTCCATCTTTGGTTTGTATCAGGCAGGGATACGAAAAACTCCCCGTTTTGGCTGAATCGTATTCGATGAGCTCCTTCCATTTCCATGTAACCCCTTCGTCATCGGATAAATACATGGAAAACTGGTAACGTCCGCCATTGATATCATTTCCAACGAAGGCCCATTTCCCATCCCGGAGAACGCAAATTTCAACACTTGCTTCATTCGGGATTTCGCTCTTGCGCGAGGCGCTCCACGATTCACCACTGTCGGTCGAGATACTGGTTTGGACGCGGGTTGGCGAATCGCCACTGTCGCGCATATAGGCAACAATCTCCCCGTTCTTTTTAATTGCCAGGGCGGGTTGAATGGGGCCGCGACCAACAATCGGAAGGCTGGGTCGCCAGGTGGCTCCGTCATCGTCGGAAATGGCTACCATCGAGAAGTTTAAACCGTCAGAATAGAGGGGAAGCAGAATTCTTCCGCTTTCGAGGGTGACAGGATGGATCCGGGTCATCCAGCCAAGACTTCGTTTCAGCAAATCTTTGCCGGCCTCTTTCACCATGGTATCGTAAGAAGGGGCGTATGCAGCCCATCCGGCTTCATTCTCAGGCAACTCCCTGAACCTTTTCTCTACCTCTTTGACGAAGCTGTCGTCAGGTTTCAGAATGATATTATCCTGCCAATCCCATACAGGAGCTTCGTTACCGGTATAATTTGTCGAGGTGCGGAACCGCAGAATGGCATCCTCCCACCTGTTCGCCTGCACAGCCACCCAGAAAAGAAATAGCTTCCCTTTACGGTTAAGAAATAAAACGGGATTGCAATCGGGTATACCCTTCGTATCAGCCATCAGAAAAGGGGTATTCCATGTTTTCACCCCTTTCTTTAACCTGGAGCCCATGATCCTCACATCATCTGCGTTGCGTTCGCCGCTCCCCTGAAACCAGGCGGCCAACAGATCACCGTCAGGGAGCATGACAATCGTGCTGCCATGGGTATGCTCATTTTGTACAGGAAAGATAACCTCTTCACTTACAATGGCTTTCTTCGCATCCCTGGTTTGTGCCATTCCGCAAAAAGTCGCCAGGAGCATTCCAACCGTAACTAATGAAATCATTCTCATCGTCTGAAAATTTAGTGAATGTATTCTGAAAATTATCAATTTATGATCCCGCCAATAACGGACTAAATTTTCTGCCCTAAATCGTCAGTCTATATCCTGCGGTTTTCAGACCTTCAGGACATTGAAATTCAGTCGATTAATCTTCCGGCCAAATGCCGTTCAAAATTGGTTTGGTTTCGAGCAGAGTGGGATCAATCACCACGTGCTTAATCAATTTCCGGTTCCATGTATAGGTAATATGGATTAATCCGTCTTTGGTTTGGATCACCGCAGGATAAGAATATTCGGTGTCAGGATTGGGGTCATTCTCCAGCAACACCCCTCCATTCCAGGTAATCCCATCCCGGGAGACCGAGAGGCTTAATATATTGCGTGACCTCCAGTTGTATTTTAAGCTACAATGGTTATAGACCAGGATATTTGTCCCGTTTTTAAGGGCGACAGCATCAATGCCAGAGTCTGGATTTGGCAATTGTGTTGGTTCGAAGTTACTCCAGGTCTTTCCCTGATCCGTAGACCATGAGGTCACAATTACGCGGCTTTTACTCCGGCACAGGATCTGGATTTTTTTATCGGGGTGGACAAGGATGGTGGGCTGAATGACCGACATTTTTTTCCCGTCATTCAGATCAGCTGTCCGGTTCCAGGTAACTCCCAAATCCGGAGTCGTTTCCATGTGCACCTGCCAACCATTATATTCGGTGCTTGAAGGGCACAGCAATTCTCCGTTTGAGAGGAGGACCGGCTTGTTTTTAATGGGGCCCCAAATCCCCTTAGGCAGTCTTGTGGGTTTTGACCAGCTTTTACCGTTATCGGCAGAAGAGATGTATTCGCCCCACCAGTCTGAACAATTTGGGCCAACCTTATAAAACAATCGGAGCTCTGTTCCCGAGTAGTATAGAACCGGATTCCAGGTTGGAAAGCGCTTTTCTCTGGATTGAATGCCGTTGGCAACCTCAGTAGGGACTGTCCATTTCCCGTCGATAAAGCGGCTTGACCAGATCCCTACATCGGGATTTCGCTCCTCCTTTCCGCCAAACCATGCCGCGATCAGCCCCTCAGAGGTCTCAGCAATCGTTGAGGCGTGACAACTCGGGAAAGGGACATCCTGTTTTTGGAAAATAAACCCCGAAGATACGATCGCCCGTGATCCTTTAAACGGATTCTGCGCCAAAATTCCCGAAGAAAGAAACATTGCTAATATCAGATAGATAAGTTTCATTTGGGTCATTTAGCAAGGGTTTTAGCTCCCGGATTAATTATGAAATGACTCCTTTAAAACTGGCAACGTATTGTTCGATTTTCTCCCTCTCCTCACCTTCATATCTGGTGAGAGGTAAGGCAGCGTAGTCGTTGCAAATCCCCATCGTAGCCAACACACACTTAAGTCCCCTGATATATTTGGAGCTGTTAGGTGAAACGGCATAGATTGTATTGTAGAGTTGAATATTTAATTCCCGAAGCTCTGCAATTTTTTCAAAATCGTGTGCTAAAGAGGCTTCATACATGTCGACAAATAACCTTGGGTAAATATTTGCCCCACCGGCGATAGCTCCGTGTCCACCCTGAAGGATTGTTTCAGGAATAAACAGTTCAGTGCCTGTAATGATTGCGAATTCAGGAATATCCTTGAATGCATCAATCAAATTAGTCTGGTAGAACATGTCACCTGAACTATCCTTAATGCCGATAGCCCCAAGCTGTTGTCCGATTTTTACCGTCTCAATCTCCATGTGAATCTTGGTATGGCTCGGCATATTATATAAAAGGAGGGGCAACGGTGATTTTGGGATCAGGTTTTCAAGGTAGACAATCAATTCTTCCTGCGAAATTGGCATATAGAAAGGGGGAGCAACAACAACGGCATCTGCCCCAACCTCTTTTGAGTATTGAGCAATCTCGAGTGAAGCCTCAAATGAGGTGTCTGTGATACCTACCATTACCGGAATCCGGTGGTTTGTCAGTTCACATGTCCGCCTGATGAACTCCTTGCGAAGGTCATAGCTGAGGCTGGGGGCCTCACCTGTTGTTCCCAGGATAAACAGGCCATGCACACCGCCGCTGATAAGATGCTCTACCAGGTTTTCGAGACCTTTTACATCAAGTGTATTGTTGTCCAGGAGTGGCGTAATTACGGGTGGAATAATACCCCTTAATGGTAGTTTCATAGTTGACTTCTCTATTATGTTTTTTTTACGTAGCTTATCTTTCTGAGATCAGTAAAGGGAGTTTTTGAATATTCCTGATCTGTAGTACAAATTAAATGGATCGCCATCTTTTTTACTTCTATAATCTTGTTCTATTTGCATTGAATTTTAACTGTTTTCTGATTTTTATCATTTATATTTGTCTTTTCAAGTTAAAAAAATTAAAACGGGGAAAAATGGAAATAATCTATGAAAAGATTTTTGTTTCACATAACTATTCGTTTATAACCAGGAAGTTACAGCTTGCTTCCAATACTACTAAAATACATTCGCACCGAAATTTTGAATTGAATTATATTGCCTCCGGCACCGGGAAAAGGATCGTTGGAAACAGTATTTCGGGTTATGCTAAAGGTGACCTGGTCCTTTTAGGCCCCCATATTCCCCATTGTTGGGATAACCTGGAGACCGAGCAAGACTCTATTGCTGAGTGCATTGTTACCCACTTTAATGAAAATATTATCAGTTCTGACTTCTTTAATATCCCGGAACTTGAACAGGTTGTCGATTTACTTAAAAATGCAAGTAATGGAATCTGGTTTAAGGGTAAAAAGACCGAAAAGGTGGGTCAGACCCTTAAAAAGATGGTTGCACTAAAAGGGCTGGAGCGTTATATCGAATTACTAAAAGTCTTCCACCTGTTACTCCAGATTGAAGATCGTGAAAATCTGGCACTTCCCTCTGCCCTGACCAACTCCTTTGAAAACGATCAGGACCAGATTAATAAAATTTATGAATATGTGTTTAATAATATTCAAACCGGGATTAAACTAAAGGAGGCTTCAGCATTGGTTTATAAGGAACCGGGCTCTTTTTGCCGCTATTTTAAGAAGAAAACCAATCAGACATTCATGGACTATGTCAAGAATGTTCGTATAGGGATGGCTGCCAAGTTGTTGGCCGAGACCGACAAGCAAATAACACAGATATGCTACGAATGCGGATATAATAACCTGGCTAATTTTAACCATTATTTCAGGGTGATCATGAAAAAAACACCATCCGAGTACCGCAAGGAGTTTAAGTAAGTACCAGAAAAGTATAATGTCGTATTTTTACAATCTAGTGACTCCTAGATAACTATTTTTCATCATCTCCTGTGGGGTTAATATTGTATAGGAATCAGACAAGAATTGACACACAATACCCAATTTTCTGCTGTTTCTTTGATTAGCCTGAAAATCTGGATTGATGAAAAAGAACCAATGGAATCCCTTACCGTATGAACACAGCCAGGGATTGGCTAAGCGACCCCTTTCCGGAGCGGTGTCGGTTAATCAACTCTTTGTACCTGTGACTATTATCTTCAGTTTTGTGAAGGTAAAAAGGCTCAGTGGGATCGTCGTGGCTCTTTCCCTCTTAATGCTTACCTCCAGTTTTTCTGAAAAGAATGACACCCGGTTTTCGTTTCAGAAAATGTTAGTGGAATATGGTCAAAATCCTATCAATATCGATGAATCTCACCCCATGTTCTCGTGGGTCATATCATCTGCTAAACGGAATCAGACCCAACTGGCCTACCGGATTATTGTTGCTTCCTCACCACGTAATTTAAAAGCCAACCGCGGCGATTTGTGGGATTCCGGAAAAGTGGAATCGGGCGAGACCATTCAGCATGAATATGGGCCCAATAACCTCCAATCAAATGCCCTATATTACTGGAAGGTGATTGTTTGGGACGGTAACTCCGTTTCGCACGAGAGTCCCCCGGCAAAATTTGAGACTGCATTCTTATCCCCGGATGGGTGGAGGGCCCAATGGATAGGAAAAGGTCCTTCTTCTGAAGTGTTGCCTCCACAGGGTTTTTATAAAGATATCAGGGAACAGGCCCAAGGGGCGGATACCGTGATTCATGATGGTAATTCGTTGTTGTTGAGACGCGAAATCAACCTGGATAAAAAGATTGAATCGGCAAAGGCTTATATTACAGGGTTAGGATTTTATGAGTTCTTTATCAACGGGGCACGCGTCGGCGATCACCTTTTGGCTCCTGCAAAAACTCCCTATCAAAAGGTTATCCTTTATGATACGTATGATGTCTCCGATCTTATTAATCAGGGAAACAATGTCTTAGGGGTACACCTGGGTAACGGATGGTACAATCCTTATAAAAAGTGGTGGAACGATTACCGGATGCAATGGTTTGGATCGAAGAAGGCAATTGCCCAAATCTGTGTAAATTATGCCGATGGTACCACACAATGGATAACCACCGATAAGAACTGGCATTGGGCTCCGGGTCCGGTGATCTACAACTGTGTGTACGACGGGGAAGTTTACGATGCAAAACTCGATCACCAGGGTTGGACCAAAGCGGGTTACAATGAGTCTGCATGGAACCCGGTTACCGTTTTTAACCGTCCCGCGGCGCGGTTGGTTTCCCATCGCATGCCTCCCATTAAAGTGCATGAGATCTTTAAGCCGCTTGAAGTAAAAGGCTCAACAATAGGGCGAAAGGTATATGATATGGGGCAGAATTTTGCAGGATGGGTGCGAATAAAAGCCCGGGGGACGCAGAATACGATCCTTAAAATTCGGTTTGCGGAGGATCTAAATGCCGATGGAACGGTGGATGTGACGAGTAACGAAAATGCAAATGCGGCTGCCGAATACCGGATGAAGGGGGTTGGCATTGAAACATACGAACCCCGGTTCACCTGGTTCGGTTTTAAATACGTGGAGATAATTGCTCTAAATGGCCCACTTGACCTGATCGACGTAGAGGGGAGGGCGGTTTATTCGGATAATGGCCAGGCGGGCAGTTTCGAATGTGACAATCTTCTTGTGAATAAAATGCACAAGGCAACCGTATGGTCGCAAAAAAGCAATATGATGGGTTATCCCATGGATTGCCCACAACGAGATGAGCGGCTGGGATGGTTTGGCGATGCCCAGGTAACAGCCGAAGAGGCGATGTTTAATTTTGATATGGCTCTGTTTTACGAGAACTGGTTTGAAGGGATTCAGGTAAACCAGGAGGCGAAAACCGGTGATATACCGATCATTTCCCCCAGGCCATATATCCATGATGAGGGTATAGAATGGAGTAGTACCTATCTTACGATGCTCTGGCAGTATTATAATTACTATGGTGATCTGCGGATACTGCGCAGGCATTATGAGACCATGAAACGGTATATGGGGTTTCTTGATTCCATTTCAAAAGAGTTGATACTCCCTATGGGATGGATCGGAGATTGGGGGAGCATGGTTAAAGGGTGGAAGGAGGGGGAGCCCTCTTCTGTTCCTACAGCCTTCTACTTCCTGGATGCAAAAATCATGACCGATGTTGCCCGGATTTTGGGGAATAGTACCGATCTGAAACATTTTGAAGACCTCGCGGAAAGAATCGGCGACAAATACAATAAAACATATCTCAACACCAATACAGCCAATTATAACGATGGGAGTCAAATGGCTAACTCTTTCCCGCTCTATTTGGATATTGTTCCGGAAAATCTGAAAGGGAGAGTATTGGATAATCTGGTAAATGATATAGTTGTGAAGAATAATACACATCTCACAACGGGGGTTCTGGGGACTAAATATATGCCGGAAGCACTTGCAAAACTGGGGAGGGGTGATGTTGCCTGGGGAATAATCAACCAGAAGAGCCCACCCAGCTGGAATGATATGATGACCAAATATACCACCATGTGCGAGTTCTGGACCCTGAAACAATCGAAGAATCATGTGATGATGGGGAGTATTGATGCGTGGTTTTATAAATATATAGCCGGAATTCAGCAGGATGAAAAGAATCCGGGATTCACCTCTTTCGTCGTGAAACCCCTCCAGCTGGATAGCCTTGGCTCTGCAAAAGCCCGAATTGAAACTATTCGTGGAACAATTTCATCTGAATGGAAAAAAGAGAATGGGCAATTTTTTTTAAAAGTGGAAGTTCCTTTTAATACCTCAGCCTTGGTCTATCTTCCCGGGGATGCAGGGGCGGAAGTCAGGGAAGGAGGAGTTAACGTGAAACAGGCTGCAGATATTGAGCCTTTCGGCTATAGGGAAGGGGCACAGGTATTCAAAGTGCATTCAGGAAATTATACATTCATAATTAACAAAAATTAAATGATGCGTTTCATAGGTTTAATCTTCCTTCTATTGACTGGTTGTCACCCTGTGATTCCTCAGCAGGAAGATTTTGCCTCGTATGTGAATCCGTTTATAGGCACCGGTGGTGATATGACTAACGGGTTTGGAAACATGTTTCCCGGAGCAGCTTACCCGTTTGGAATGATCCAGCTCAGTCCCGATAACGGTGGACAGGGATGGCAGTATTGTGCAGGTTATCATTACCCGGACAGCATGATTGTCGGTTTCTCGCACACCCATCTGAGCGGCACCGGTGTTGGCGACTATTGTGATATATCGGTGATACCAACAACCAAACCGATCGCTGAAAAATATTTTATCCAAAGTGATTCAACTGTTCAGAAAATTATTTCAGACTGTGGGTTCGATCCGAATCATTTTATTAACCGGGATGGCCACTTTGGACCATTTGACAAACATTTTCTGCTCAAATACAGTTCTAAATATTCACATAAAACCGAAAAGGCATCTCCCGGATTTTATTCGGTAAACCTTCAGGATGACAATATTGACGTTGAATTAACCGTCTCTGAACTGGCTGCAATGCATCGGTATCATTTTAATAGAGATGCTGATATTCAAAATGTTGTATTAAATCTTGGTTTTACAAACAGCGACCGGACAACCGATGCTCTGGTCCGTTATCGGTCTCCGGAACTGGTCACCGGCTATCGGTTCTCATCGGGGAAAGCCAGTGTTCAGCGGGTATATTTTGCTATGCAGTTTTCACGAAAGATTAAAGAATACAGGTATTTCAGGACAGAAAGTCGTGAAGGCGATCAACTTGCCAATGGAAAAGAATTGGCTGCGACATTTTCTTTCAAAGGGAAGGAAAGTAAGGAATTATTGATCAAAGTAGCCATATCCTCAGTCAGTGAGGAGGGAGCATTGGCCAACCTGAAGACTATTGATCAGTATGGGTGGGATTTTGATCAGATGCACAAGTCGACTTATGACAAATGGAATAATGAACTTTCGAAAATAAAAGTTACCACATCAGATGCGGAGAAGCGGTCCGTTTTTTATACCTCCTTATATCATAGCTTTATAGCTCCGTATCGCTTTTCGGATAGTGACGGCGGTTATAAAAATTTCAAACAGGTTCCTGATAAAGCCAATGGTTATACTCAATATACCCTTTTGTCGCTGTGGGATACTTTCCGGGCCGAAGACCCCCTTTTATCGCTGATGCAGCCAAAGGTTGAGGAGAATATCATCCATTCGATGATTGCAAAATACCGTCAGACCGGTGAAATTCCATACTGGGAAATTTCAGGTAATGAAGGGGGTTCTATGATTGGTTATCATGCAGCGGCTCTTATGGCAGATGCCCTGGCAAAGAGAATAGGAAATTTCAATCAGGAGGAGCTCTATAAATCTCTGGTTGATGCTTCGGAAACCAATCGTAAAGGGTTGGACTTTTTTCGTCGGTATCATTTTGTCCCTACCGACATGGAAAAAGCAGGGACGGTCTCGAAAACACTCGAATATGCCTTTGATGATTGGTGTATTGCTCAGATAGCCAAACAACTTGGTAAAACCAGCGATTTTCTGAAATATATGGAACGTTCAACCTGGTATAAGAATCTGTATGACCCAAGTTTCCATCTGATGCGCGGGAAAAACAGTGACGGAAGCTGGTATGAGCCTTTTCAACCCCGTTTCGCAGAATATGGCAATCCCCATTGCGTGGAAGGAAATACATGGCAATACTCATTCTTTGCCCCGCATGACATGCCGGGGCTGATTGCATTGATGGGCGGTAAGCATGAGTTTGGGATCATGCTCGACAGTCTGTTCACCCAGACTTCCGAATTGCTTGGTGAAGATGTCGCTGATGTAACCGGTTTGATCGGCCAGTATTCCCAGGGAAATGAGCCGGATCATAATTTTGCCTATTTATTCGATCTGGTTGACCAGCCCCAAAAAGCTCAATTCTTTACCAACAAAATCATAAATACCCTTTATAAAAATTCACCCGAAGGTTTGTGCGGCAATGAGGATTGCGGGCAGATGTCGGCGTGGTATGTCTTCAGCGCTATAGGGATGTATCCGGTGAATCCGGTCGATGGAAGGTACTACTTTGGGAGCCCCCAATTTGAAAATGTAAACCTTATTTTGCCAAATGGCAAAACCTTTACAGTTAGGGCTAAGAATGTTTCAAAAGAAAATTTCTGTTTCAGATCCGTCAAATTGAACGGACAACATCTGGATCGGCTATATGTCACTTATGATGAGATAGAAAAGGGTGGAAAGCTTGAGTTTGAAATGGTGAATTATTAAAAAATGATGATTGGTAAATTAAATAGCTCTGAATTTAGCTGGATAAATCCTCCGGAGGAATTTTCTCTGGAGAATGGCCGGCTTACCTTGATGACCAATCCTGAAACCGATTTCTGGCAACGTACCTATTACGGTTTCCGGAACGACAACGGCCATTTGTTCATTAAAGGGATTGAGGGCGATTTCACCTTCGTCCTTAAAACAACCTTTGAGCCTGTATCTCAATACGATCAATGTGGAATTATCCTTTACCAGAACAGTGGGAACTGGGTAAAAGCATCGGTTGAGTCTGAAAACAAGGAATTTGCACGTCTCGGTTCGGTGGTCACCAACCTTGGTTTTTCAGATTGGGCATCGACAGATATCTCATCTTTAATTCATTCCATGTGGTACCGTTTCAGCCGCAGAGGACAGGATTTTTGCATTGAGAACTCATCGGATGGCTTGATCTACCATCAGATGCGGATTTTTCATCTGCACCTTCCTGTTA
>Ga0118677_10015198_pt1 | contig 10724 bp, 9 predicted proteins | sample AliMusrvi5mmetaG_FD_86154 | JGI IMG/M metagenome (GOLD analysis project Ga0118677, IMG submission 86154)
GCTGTGGGAGAAAATTGGGGTTCTGCCTCCTGAAGAAATCGAATGGCACGGCATCAAACTTTGATTTTCTTCCGGGCCCCCTACCGAGAAAAGCACGTAAACCTGCACTTCGGAACGGGAGGAGAACCGCGCCAAAATTGGCATGTGCACCACCTTCACTCTTGACTCCCGCCACCGGACCTTCGTATCTTGTCGTCAAAATTCAAAAGAACATCCACTGCGAAGAGGACTGATAAGGCTAGCCTTCTATGCGAATCCTGCTCATTAATCCCCCTTGGGTAAAACGCAAGGGCAATATCTGGCATGATGTGGCGAGTGTCATGCCCCCATTGGGCTTGGCGTGGATAGGGGCTTTTCTCGAAAGAGAAGGCCACGTTGTCCAGATACTAGATGCCCACGCCGAACGACTTGTTCCTGACGTCATCGGCCAGCGTGTTCGTGAGGCCGAACCGTTCGAGATCGTCGGCTTGACTTGCACAACGAGTCTGTATTCGGCAGCAATGGAGACGGCACGCGTAGTCCGCGCCGCCGCACCGAAGGCCAAAATCGTCCTGGGAGGGGTTCATCCGACAGTCCTGCCGGAAGAGACGCTCGCGGAACCGGCCGTCGACTGGGTCGTTCGCGGCGAGGGCGAGTTAACCTTGTCCGAACTGGCATCGGGAAGACCGGCTGAAGAGGTGGCGGGTGTATCCTACCGCATCGGCGGTGTCGTTCGGCACAACCCCGACCGGCCGCTGATTGCAGACCTGGACTCGCTGCCCATGCCGGCCTACCACCTCCTTCCAATGCACCTCTATCACCCAGCCGTCGGTGCCTACCGTCGCCTTCCAGCTGTCTCCATGCTCGCCACACGCGGTTGCCCGGGGCGCTGTACCTTTTGTTACCGGATATTCGGCAATAAGTTACGTGTCCGCAGTGGCCGGAAGTTGGCGGAAGAAGTCCAGTACCTCCAAGACAAGTACGGCATTCGTGAGATTTGCTTCTATGACGACACTTTTACGGCCGCCCGAAAGGAAGTCGCCGCGTTTTGCCAGGGACTGGAGGACTTGAAGGTGGACCTGACGTGGTCCTGTTTTGCGCGCACCGATACCGTGAATGAAGAAATTTTACTGCAAATGAAACGGGCCGGTTGCCACCAGATCATGTACGGCGTGGAGTCGGGCAACCCGGAGATCCTCAAGAACATTCAGAAGCGTGTGGACATGCAAGGGGTGGCGCGGGCGATCCGCCTGACAAAAAAGGCCGGCATTGTCGTGCGGGCGGCGTTCATGCTGGGCAATCCCGGCGAGACGTATACGACGATGCAGCAGACGCTGGACTGGGCCATACAACTGAATCCCGACTTGGCTTTGTTCAACATCACCACGCCCTATCCTGGCACAGAGATGTTCGAATGGGCACGACGCAATGGCTATCTGCGCACGACCGACTGGGAGGAGTACGACCTTGCGCATATGGTCATGGACCTGCCGACGGTCGAGTCACAAACGGTGGAGGCTTTCTATAAGAAAGCGCATCGGCGGTTCTACCTACGGCCCGCATACTTAGTGAGGCGGCTTGCTTCGATCCGGACGCTCGCCGATCTAACACAAGCGATCCTCGGACTCAAAACGATCATAGGAGTGGGCGGCCCGAAGCGTTTGCCGGACGCCAGGCAGTGCAACACGGAGAGACCGCAAAATAAATAAAAGCAGGATCAAACTTGTGCAGACCCGTGCGGTGGTGCGACAACAATAATATCAGCAGGAAGAAACTCCATGACACTATCTTTGACATTCCCCTGTGTATCCGTTGTCATGCCTGTTTTCAACGAAGCGGCGACCGTTGCCGAAATCGTGAACAAAGTGCTCGCGCAGGACTGCGTTCACGAACTGATCGTTGTCGATGACAGATCCTTGGACGAGAGTTGGACACGTCTGACCGAATTGGCCAAGACACGCACGCGCATGCGCGTGGTTCGGCATGAGGTCAACAAAGGAAAGGGCGCAGCACTGCGTACTGGTTTTGCGCTTGCCACCGCAGACATCGTGCTGGTACAGGACGCCGATCTCGAATATGACCCGGAAGAATACAAAAAACTGATTGGTCCAATTATCGATGACCATGCGGAGGTCGTGTTCGGGTCACGCTTTCAGGGGGGGGGGGCACACCGAGTATTCTATTACTGGCATGCCTTTGGCAACCGTTTGCTGACCACGATTTCCAACATTTTCACCAACCTCAACCTCACCGACATGGAAACCTGCTATAAAGTGTTCCGGCGGGACGTGATCCAGCGCATCACCATTGAGGAGGATCGTTTCGGGTTCGAACCCGAGATCACGGCCAAGGTGGCGCGGTTGAAGGTGCGGTTATACGAGGTGCCCGTTTCTTACTATGGCCGCACGTATGAGGATGGAAAGAAAATCGGGTGGAAAGACGGTTTTCGGGCACTCTGGTGCATCGTTAAGTACAATGTTTTCCGTTGATCGCGCAGGCAACAATTCGGAGGACGGATGCAAAGGCCGACACGTGGTTTCGGGTTACTGGAACGGTTCTTGGCACGGCAGCGCTTTCGAAAGGCCAGCAGTGTCATTACACCTTCTCTGCGTAAAGGATGCCTTTTAGATATTGGCTGCGGTTCATCAGCCTGCTTTCTCGCGCAGGAGCGTTTCGCCGAAAAACACGCGCTGGACCAACTACCTAAGCCGCTCTGCTGCCCACCGGACATCACATGGCACACGCAGGATCTTAACCTGAAGGCCCGTCTGCCCTTTGATGCCGGGCAGTTTCATGTCATCACCATGCTGGCGGTGATAGAACACTTGAGACCTGAAAGTGTCGCTGATCTCTTTCAGGAATGCCATCGCTGTCTGGCGACCGGTGGTCTGCTGATTGTCACGACGCCCGATGCACGGTCCGACCGCCTGCTGCAAATTATGGCCCGTCTGCGACTTGTCAGCGCGAATGAAATCCACGAGCACACGTTCGCGTATACACTGCCCATGATCGGATGGTGTTTAGGGCATGCTTCTTTTCAACTCAAAAACAGCCAGTTTGGCCGCTTCGAACTCGGCCTTAACTTGTGGGCAACGGCCAAACGCTGAGGTCGGGGGATTAATTGGAATGGCCGCGTTTCTTATGGTGGCTGTTGGCGCGCTACTCACAATGGCGCATCTGCGGTGCGGAGCATCAGGATACAGAGATGCATTCGCCCGTGCCTTTGTTTTTCTGTTCGCGCTGATTGTGTCGGTGACAGAATGCCTTTCGGTTGCAACAGCCCTATCTTTCCCGGTGGTGCTGTTCGTATGGGGCATGCTCACTCTCGTGTTGTGGCTGACTCTCCGGCCCCGCGTCTTTCCGATTCACATACGCCGGTGTCTGCCGCCACTCGCCCCCGGCGAAAAACTGCTAGTGGCCATTCTTGCTGTAGTCACGTTGATGTTGTTCGCCATTGCCTTGGCTGCGCCGCCAACCACATACGATGCTCAATCCTACCACCTGCCACGCGTCTGTCACTGGATCCGTCAACGAAGCGTAGCCTTCTTTGTCACCGCCAATACACGACAGAATTACATACAGCCCCTGGCCGAGTATGCCATTCTTCACCTGCGGCTTCTATACGGCAGCGACCGCTTGGCCAACCTGGTGCAATGGTCGGGATTGAGTGCCTGTCTGTGTCTCGTCTCTCTTCTGGCGCGCGAGATCGGGCTGAGTCGGCGCGGTCAACTTCTGGCTACGGCATTTGCCGCTACCATTCCCATGGTCGTGTTACAGGCGACCAGTTGCCAGACCGATTTAATCGCGGCCAGTTTCTGCTTGGCAGTAGCCTACGGGGTGATGCGCCTATCGACGTCCGACGAACCGCGCGACGCTTGGCTTTGTGGACTCGCGCTTGGCGTCGCCCTTTTATGTAAAGGTACGAGTTATATCTTTTGTCTGCCGCTGCTCGTCGGATTCGGGTTGCGCTATTTGTGGGTGTTTGGTGGTCGCGGATGGAGGCATATGATCGCGCGCTGGGCACCCGTCATCCTAATGGCCATGGCGTTGAACGCCGGTTTCTGGGCGCGCAACAGCGGCACGTACGGCACCCCTCTCGGCAACGCCCCGAACGTTACAGCAAACCCTGTCTTCTCGTGGACCGTCGTCGCAGACAACATCCTTCGCAACACGGCCTCGCATTGGGGATTACCGCTGCCGGCCTGGAACGCAGGCGTCTCTGCTTTGATAAACCGCGTAACCGGACCAACCGCCACTCTTAGTAACATTCCGTTTCAAGTAGGGTTCTCGCTTTACGAGGATGATACCGGTAACTTCCCGCACCTGCTTTTGGCCATCATCTGCCTTTCGGCGCTGCCATTCTTGGTTCGACCCAAACGACAGCGGGCATGGCTTCTAGCTGGCACGGCGGTCGTAGGCGGCCTGCTCTTGTGCGCGTTGTTACTTTGGCAACCCTGGGGCACTCGATTCCACACGTTTCTTTTTCTCCTGATCGCGCCGCTGTGCGCATGGGTTTTGGATACCAAACCCCGTTTCGCGTTGCTGGTTGCCGTTGCGCTCGCTCTGTACGCCCTGCCTTTTCTCGTCCTGAACGTCTCTCGTCCGGTCATAAGTCTTTCAGCGGTGCGGAGTCTCGTGCCCGCCGAACTGCGTGACAGCCTCCGATACCGACGTTCTGTTTTTATCGCCCCGCGCATGGACCAATATTTCGGAAGGGATGTGGCACAGCGCAGTGACTACGAACAAGCCATGCGCTGGCTGCCAAAAGACCCACACGCACCGGTCGGCCTCATCTCCGGCGACAACGATCTGGAATATCGGCTCTGGGTCGTGGCCGAGCAAAAACTAGAGGGCGTCCTGCCAGCGCTGACCAATTTGACTTTCGACAATCAAGGCACCCTGCTGGCGACACCTCCACAGATTGTGTTTGATATCGCGCGATCGGCGACGCGGAAGTGTCCTCGTGCAGACAGCCAATTGCTGTTCACAAGTTCAAATATTGCCGTCTGGCAACAAGTCCGTGCGCCATGAGCATGTTTGCTTTCGCCGACGAATGCGCGGCGTCGTGGTCCCGAATATCCGCCGCGATCGATTGGCCCAACTACATTGAGCAGAAGAAAGTGCTGGACGCTTTCGTCTCCCGAAAGAGGGTTTCCATCGCCAACCTGACCGGGGTAGAGACTCTTGATCAAACCTTGATACAGGGGCTGTGAGACGGCGTCACGTCACACCCGTATTCGGTCGTTCTGGACCGGCCTCTTCGGTATCAGCATGTCCAGCATGGCAACCAGGAAGTATACGCAGGACAAGACCAGCATGAAGGTGACAACGAAATCCAATCGGCAGGCATGAATAGAGGACAGCGCGTTCCACCAGGATGGCGGAAGATACGGGCGGAAGAAGCCGATATGGGTTAGTCCGTAAAGAAGGCCGGCTGACCCGCACTCCAAGACGACAATGAACGGCACAAACCTGAATCGACGACAGGCCATCTCATAGGTGAAGAAACATGCCGCCGCCTGAAACAATACGGTGCGTATCACCAACATGCCCATAAGCCAGTCGTAGGGGCGGTACACGTACCATGACGCCTGCAGACCCAGCAACCAATCGGCGCCCCAGGTCAGCGCCACCCCCATGACGCCACCGGCGGCGAGAGTAAACATCATGGCGTGGCGCAGCATCCGATCCGACTCAATGCCCTGTTCGTGACGCTCGGAGATCAGCGGAAAGAAAACCATGCTTATGGCTCCCCAGAAGCCAATGGGAATCTCGGCGAAGCGTGACACGAGGTAGTAAGCGGCCGATTCCATATCGGGCAGAGCATGGCGGATGACGACCGTCTCGCAGGTGCTTCGAATGCTGCCCGCCACCGTCCAAACCAGAATCGGCACCGTGAAACGGACGATTTCACGAAGATGCCCTCGGTACGATTCGCGCTTGACGGAGGGCGACAACACGTTTCGCAGACCCCACGCCGCAATGCCGATGCCTAAAACCGCCGCCAGCAACTGTGCGCTGAAGAAACCCACGAGGCCCAGGGTTGGCAACAGCAACCAGAGCGCTGCCAGCCGAACCGGTGGTGGAATCAGGCCGCTGGCAGCCAACACGCGAAAATTCCGCAACGACTGCAGGGCATTGGACAGGACCGGCGCCAGGGCACTCGTGATCGCCAGGCCGCACAACAGCCAGACCAGACCGCCGCCGCCGATGCGCATGCGTTCAAACACGAGCGGACAGACCAGATACGTGTAGATCGCCACGCCCACAGATGAAATGGCCACAATCGCCAGAACGTCCTGAATCAGCGCCTTGACCTTGCCCATTTCGCCCCGGGCGGCAAAAACATTAACAAATTTAAGGAATGGAGTTAGAATTACAGCCAGCGGCAGACCCAACAGCAATCCGATCTGCCCCAGCGGCAGCAAGGCTCCAAGTTGCGAAGCCGGAATCCAGTGCGGCACGAGCCAGAGGCCAATATAGATATTGATCAGATCGCCCAGCCGTTGGACGCCAAACATGATGGCGGCATACCACCAGAGCGGCCCCAGGCGCTCCTTGATCCGTGCCTTGATCGCGGCCAGCCGCGAGCATCTATTGCCGTCATCCATGTGCCGTCGCTCCGCCTCCTACACCGATTGAAGGATTCGTCGCAAAACAATACCATCGTCGGTGAATGACCGCAACCATGACGAAAAATTGCGCGGATTCGGCCGTTGTGGTATTTTGCTGTGAATTTTAAGTGGCATATGCTGTCAAAGGAGATCGTGATGAACGTGATCTATAATTTCAAAAATTTTATCCAAAAACATGCCCGGAATCGGCGCGTGCTCTTTGTTGGCGTGGGCAATGAAATGGGGCAAATTTCAGGCAATGCGCGCGCAGTGAAAGATGTCGCCGCCGCGTTGTATGGCATCGAAATCGACCCTGTAGTGGTCCGGGGAAACCCCGACTGGAATATCCAACTGCTGGACCTGAACCTGCCCATTGAAACCAAACTCCCGGATGTCGACTTGATCGTTATTACCGAAGTAATCGAGCACCTGCAGTCGCCGATCGCATCGCTCCGGAACCTGGGGCGGCTCCTGCCCGGCACAGCCGTCGTGGGATCGGTGCCAAATGCCTTGTCGTTCGGCCGGATCGTCAGCGCGGCCTGGAGCCAGAGACGGTACCGCGCCCAGGACGGAAACCACCTGATGCTCTTCAACGAGCAAACCCTCGGCAAAACGCTGTCACAGGCTGGACTGCAAGACATCTACATCCACGCCTACGACTCCCGGCCACTGTTGCGCCCGTTCGTGTCCCTGCGTCCGGATTTTTCCCAAGGTCTGCTCTTTACCGGCGTCTTCCCGCGGGGCTGAATTTGCGTTCACGCCGTCTGCTCATTTTTACGCCGCCGCAGGCCAAGCAGCACGCGCGCCAATCCCCAGCCGCCCACAAGCAACCCAACGCCACCGGAAAGCAGCATGGGCAGCGCATGCGGACGACGCCGTATCGTGACTTCGTGACGTCCTTCCGGCACCTCAATCGCGGCCCAAAGCGCGTTGGCGCAGTGGACCGTGACTTCCCGCCCGTCCACGCGCGCCAGCAAATCGTCCGCGTATTTCTCGTCCAATACCACCAGACCGGAGTGCGGCGTGTTCACGTCCATTATTGTGGTCAGGCAGAAATCCGCGCCGCGCCGCTGAACCACCTGCGCCTGGCCGATCATGCGGTTTACTCCGCCGATGGACCCGGGTGCGTCGCACAGGGTCGTTTGCGCCGGATCCCAATCCGCCGCGCTCATCCGTTGTACCTGCGTGGTCCGACTCAAACCGCCCTGCCAGCCATCCACAACATACACGGCTGGCAGTGCCCCGGTAAACGCGGCCAGTACGCAGGTTTCCATGGATGGCTGCGCCTGCCGCACAGTCCCCTGCCCGATTACGAAAGAGACCAGCGGTTCTAACACCTGCCCCTTCACCAGCGGTGCAGCCGCCTTCCACGGCGCAATAACAAAACGCGCATGTGTCGCGCGCCAAAGGATTTCGGGACGATTGGCAAGCGCCTGCATGACAGCCGTCTTCTCCTTGTCGTTTGCATCCGCATCCAGTGCCGACCGCAACCCATGCCACGTCAAACCGTTCGCAAACCAGTCGCCCAGTTGACCGCGCGCCGTGACATAATTCGCAACTCCGGCGCCGATTCCGCCGCGCGCCACAGCCGTGTCCGACACCACATTGTCGGCATAAAACGGCTGCATGTCGATCGGCCGCACGAACCGCTGCGCCACGGTCGCCAAATCCACAGCAAGTACCAGCGCCAGCACGGCCAGCAGCCAAACCGCCGGACGGTCACGCCCCACGCGTGGTCGAACAAGTCCGAACAGCAGCGCCGCCACACCGAATACGCAGGCCGCGCGCACCAGATTATCAACCGTGTAGCCGGCCAGTTTCTCGCCGTACCCGCCCAGGCCGAGACGGGCAATGTGTGCCGCGATCTCTGTGCCCGAAGCCGACACGATACCTGCGGTAATCAGCAGCGCACCTGCCAGAACCGCAGTCAGTATCGTCATCCAGCGACACACAATAGACACGGCGGCGGAGGCCCGCCGCCCTCCAGTCTGTGCATCCAGTACTGCCTGTTTTTTAACCTGAAGGGGTGCCGGCCCCGGCGCCCGCAAGCGCCCGGAAGCGGGCATGAAATGCGCATCCTCCCCCGCCGCGCCACGCCACCACATCTCCACGCCCAGCCCACACAGGAACGCGGTGCAGATCTCCACCAGATGATGAATCTTGACCGGACAGCGGATCAGGTCCAAGTATGGCACCGCGTAGATGATTCGATATGCCGGCGTATAGCGCCCCATCGAAAACAGCAGACAGACCGTGCCGGCTCCCAGCCAGAACGGCACATCCGCAAGAGGATCGTCGGGCAAAGGCAGGGCGGAGCCGCCAACCTCGGCGGCAAAAGAATCGCGCTGCGGGGCAGCGCTCCTACCCATCTCAACGGCCGATAAATTGTAGGAGCGCTGCCCCGCAGCGCGATTCGCGCGGAGCCGCCTCGTCCTCCACCACAGCAAAACGGCAAAAAGGGCGAAGCAAACCGAAAGCGCGCCCAGATAGACCGTATGTTGCCGGTAGTTGGGCATCACGCGCTGTCCCGGTTCCCAACCGAATGGCTGCCCCAGTCGCCCCCAATACGGGTAGGGCGGCTGGAAAGAATCGTTGCCAAAAATCCCCGGAACGATGAACTCCGCGACATCCTCCGGCGGCAGGCTCCAGTTGGTGGCAAAAATCCATTGTCCCTGCTTCTTCGCTGCCGCGTCCGCCGCCGATGCGGCCGTCGTTCCCAAAGCACTGGCAATCTGATCCGTGCGGCCGGTCATCTGCTGCGCAATCACGACTCGGACACCCGGCCATGCGATGCACGCCCCAACAGCCGCCGTCAGCAGAAATCGCGGCCATACATGCAGCATGCGCCGCACTGGCGTCTCCTGATCGGCGCAGCGGGCAAAAGTCAACCAGAGAACATACGCTCCGATCAACATTCCCAGAAAAACGAGCAGATCCGCCTGATAGGTTACGCCCCACGCCACGCAGGCGCCGAGCATGGCGAAGTGGAACCAATGTCGGCCGCGAAAACACCGAACGAGCAGTCCAAACGCAAATACCACGCACGCGAACATATCAAAGTGCCCGCGATGCCCGGCGGACAACAGCGAGAAGGTGTAACCGCTGAACCCCAGCGCCAACCCGCCGATCCACGCAGTTGGATGGCTGCTGCCCCGGCCACGCAGGTAGTACACACCCGCCAGCGTAAGCATCAACGTATCCACGATGTAGTTCAGCTTGTTCGCCAGCAACGGATGAAAAATCAGCCAGTACAAATGGTGGGGGGTGAATTCTCCGCCGGTGGCCAGCAAATTCTCCAGCGTCACCGTACGATTGCTGAAAGGGAAGAACGGCATCGCGTCCGGCGCCACAAACGCCAGAAACCACGGGAGCACCTCCCAAAAGATGGCCGTAACCATGCCGCCGAACAGCAGCAATCCCAATGTATTCCACGTACGCGCGTTTGCATTGATGCGCATAAAATCCCCTAGTGCGGGCGATTGCCCGCAAACCGTAAAATGCCGAATGCCGAACCACAGAATCCCGAAGGCCATTCCGCCCTGTAGTGTGATTTAGTATAACCGCATCCTGCCGGGCGGCAAACCACGATTTCGGTCTTGCCCTATGGCCCCCGATTTCTGGCTTGCTGATCACGCCATGCCACGATCACACGCCAACAGTCGGCAAACGGCCGGTATGTGCCGGAGTTATGAAGACCCTGAGCGGCCCGAACCGGATCTGTAGAGAAAGCGCATGAAATACCGGCGGGAATTCATCGGCGAGGCGCTGGGCACGTTTGTGCTGGTGTTGTTCGGCTGCGGCGCAGTGGCGGTTTCCGTGCTGTTTGGGGCGCATCACGGGCTGATGCAGGTGGCATCCGTACAGACGGCCATGATGTTCGGCGAGTTCTATGCCCGTGTTCATTGGACTGACCGTGACCTCGATCATCTGTCTGCTCGCGCCGCTGACCCAGACCGGCCTGAATCCGGCGCGCGATCTGGGTCCACGCCTGGTGGCATGGCTCACCGGCTGGGGCGCGATGGTATCGAGCCAGCGGCGAGACGCCGCTGCCAGTGCGCCCACGAGCGCATGCAAACAGCAGGGTGAAAGTCCCCGCCGTGCGGACGTGTAACCGCACGTAACTGAACGTAA
>Ga0118677_10015201_pt1 | contig 10723 bp, 10 predicted proteins | sample AliMusrvi5mmetaG_FD_86154 | JGI IMG/M metagenome (GOLD analysis project Ga0118677, IMG submission 86154)
GTCCTGGACCGTCGACCCCAACTCCCGGAACGCCGCCTCCACGCCGGCGCATTCCGGCGCGTTCAATGCCGTCACGACCGACTGAACCATCACCACCAGCGGGTTCACGCCGTTCTTAACCACGAACGACTTCCCGTCGGCGCGCAGTTTGGTGCGCGCCAGCGTAACCGCGCGCTCCTTGATCGCCTTCTTGCAGTTCTCGGCGTGGGACAACATCAGACCCTCGGGCGCCAACAGACACCGCAGGAGTTCTTACTCGCTGGCGTACGGCCCGAACATCGAAACCCCGCGCAGCACCCCGTACTTCACCATCAGGCGACCGTATTCCGGTTGCCGGGCGTAACGCAGCGCACCGGCAGCCAAAACCACCGCCCGAAACGGTTCACGCTCCGCCACCGGGAATCGAGACACGAGGTCGATGACGTCGGCCGGCGGCACCGTTTCATCCGCGACGGGAGCCGCGAGCGTTGGCTCGGTGGGGGGGGGAGTCCCGGCCGCCCGCGCCGACTGGGCCGCAAGCAAGCCTTGACTAATGAAAATGGCATACAGGATTCGCGGGAACATTGGCTGAAATGGATAGATATTCGCAACCGCAATAGCAGTTAGACAGGAGTCGATAGTGTCCGCAGGGACTTTGCAAGAAAACTTTCACCGGACCCTGAGGAATCCTTTGCAGCAACCGATGTCGGGGGCCGCTTCAGCCGCGAGTGGGCTTGCGCGTGCAGGGAACGCCGGCACTCTCCGGGTTGAGCCAAAGCGGCTTGGCGGGCTGCGCCGTTCCCGCCGCACTTCATACCTTGGCCGCGGCACGGGCCGCACACCGCACATTGGCTGCACCGACGGTGGGACGAGGGGCTCGGAGCAGAGGGGGCTCAGGGCGCGAGAGGGGCAATGCCGACGCGAAGGAAATCGAGGGCGTAGCCGATAGGCTGCGCAAAAGGACCGTTTTCGTAGCCCGGGATGCCGTTCCAGAAGTCCACCATGAAGACGCCGTGCCGGCGGTCGGCCATCGCCGGATTGAGCCCGATCAGGTATTCATCCATATTGGTATGCATGTCGACGTATGGGTCGCCATCCAGAGCCAGGTCGGGATTGGTGAAGGCCGAGAAGTCGAATCCGACGATCCATGCCGCGCACGGGCAGGCGGGGTCCATCGGATCATCCACCAGTTGGAAACCGCTGAGATAGGCCCGTTCCTCGCTAGCGGCGTCACAGGTCATGTTGATGGAGATGCGGTTGACGGAGTCGGGCACGATGTTGTCGAAGCGCACATAGTTCATGCCGCAGATCCATCCGTATGACTTGCCGTCTGGCCCGCGCGGGTTGCAAATCGGGGGCTCGGCCGTCGTTGTCGTGTTCGTCGTGGGGAACATGATCGCGACAATGCGATCAGCAGCCCATAGTGAATTGCCGGGCCGTGAAGCCGGAATGGCTTTCGTCGGGGAGGCTTTGCGTCGGCCTAGTTCTCACAGCCCGGCGGATTTGCATGGCAATTCCCACCGGAATTCACCAGGAATCCCGATCCGTGGGTGGCATGCCTCCGGTATGATAAAGAATCGCCGCCAAGAGGCAATCAGCCTCCTCTCCCCCGTGGACGCGGACGGCGATCATGGCCAGGACCGCCTCGCCGATGTCGGTGCCGAGGGGAGTCAGTTGCTTGCAAAGTTCACCACTCCAAAGTGAACATAGGATGCTTTCGATTTCCGAAGATGGCTTGCCAGAGCGGATGGCGTTGATGAGGAGCGGGGTGGCTGCTTCGAGTTGGGCGCAGGCAAGGTCGGCCAGTTGGCGTTTGCGGATCGCAGCATGGGTTTCAGCGAGGTACTCAGCGTCGGCTCCGGTGTTGGTGGTGATGGTGTCCATGTTAAGTGTTTGGGTCGATTGGAGGCCCCTGTCAAATCTTTCTGAGGCGCGTCATGCCCGGTGACTGGCGGCCGCTGGCACAAGCCCTGCTGGATGAAGCACTGGTCGCATTCCACGCCGCCGGGCCGTCGATCCGTGGACGGTAGGTGCCGGTAAATTGGCCGATAGTGGGCGGCTGCGGTTGGCTATGAAAATTGCTGCCGGAGGAGATCAGTCCTCTGGCGGTTCTTCGTCAAACGGCAAGTTGAAATAGCGGAAGATGTCACGGGTTCGGTTGAAGATGTCCAATTCCGACATTCCGGCACGCTCCATCATCATGTTGAGCGGCTCGAAATTGCGGTTGATGAAGCCCACCAGGTCAAGGGGGTCGTATTCGACCTTGGCCTGTGGTTGACCCAAACGCTTGAAGCTGCTGAGATTGGGCATGAGACAAAGCGTCATCATGGTCAGCGTCTCGGTGTCAAGGTCGCAAAAGAAGAACCAGTAGGGCCATACTTTGTGAAAGTGCTGATAGAAGCGCCGCACCTCCGGGATCGAGTAAAGTTCCTGCGGGTCGTCGTTCCAGCCATCGACAAGGAAGTGGAATCGGCCCATCATCGCCGCGAGGGCCGGTCCAGATGGGAGAGCGGGCGGGCCAAGTTGCTTGAGAAAATGCGCGAGCTTGAGTTGGCGGACCTGCTCACGGCTGAAGATTACAACCACTGCGTCGTCGGCGGTCATCATTGTTGGGACGGTGGTTTTGGGTGGGTGGTCCTCGCGGTTTTCATCGTGGTCTTTTCTGTGGGGTTTTAGGCTATGGAATCTTTGCCGGCAAGGAAAGCGGTATTGTCGGCAACCGGCGGTGCATTGTCGGGTCGGAAACGGCCAGAATATGGTGTGGCCAGGACTCGGGGAATCGCCTCGATTCCGAACGCCTGTAGGATCCGCTGGTTCGATGAGCCTCAAGTTTCAATCGCCGGTTGGTCGTTTATGATTTTCCGTACGAGCCGGCGGGCGATCTCCATACGCACCAGCGGAAGGAGTTTGTTTGTGCCGCCGAGGTTCCTTTGCATCGTGTTTTGCGGCGATTGCAGGATTCCACGCCGCTGGGCCGTCGATCTGCGGACGGGAGGTGCACGTGAATTGACCGATAGCGGGCGGTTCCGCGTCAAACGGCAGATGGAAATAGTTAGATCTCCACGGGTTCGGTGATGGTGGCCGACTATATCAGGTCGCTTGCGACGGCGGCGTTGGGTTCATCAGCGGTGTGTTTCATGGTGACGGGTGTCAGATTTCGAGGTCGGGAGTCGCGCCCACGGCTTTGGCCGCTGCGATACGTGAGAGATTTTCCCGGCGGGCTGGTTCTTCCATCGTGTATTCGGAGCCGAGGAACTTGGCCGGCAGGCGAAGGTCGAGGCACCCGGTGAAGTTAGCTTTTTGCAAGTCTTCGTTCGGGGCGGCGATTTCCAGCCTGCCGACGCGTTTTATGGCGGAATTGGAGAAATCCACGGAGCCTGGGAAGATGCCTTCGGCAACTTCGAGCTTTCTGCAATCGGCAAAGCCCGCGGCGTTGCCAACGCTGTCGGGGTCGGTGATTGTCAGGTTGCTGATGCGTTTGATGCCCGCACGCCCGAATTCCACGAAACCGGGGTAGGCGCCTTCCGCCACGTCCAGGTTTAGACAGCCGTGAAAGCTAGCGGCGTACCCGTTATTGTCGGGCTTGGTGATCGTCAGATTCCCGATCTTCACAACTCCGGATGCGTTGAAATCAACAGATCCGTGAAATGTGCCCTCGGCCACTTGAAGGTTTGCGCAAAAGTCGAATGAGGCTGCGGTGCCAATACTGTTAGATTTCTGGGCCGGTTTGCCAAGATTATCTGTTGGGGAATTCGTGCGGTTTTGTCGGGGATGCACGCGAATGGGCGGCAGAGTGCTTCAAGATTATCACCGACCACCATAGGCAACGGCAGTGTCAAGTGTCAGACAGGGGCATTCTTCCTTATCCGCGAAGGAACGCGACGGCCGTCGCACTTTATTCAGTTGCGGCCTCCCGGTCGAACAGGATGTCGAGCGTGCGGCGGGGATTGGCCAGAAAATTGCGGGTGACCCGGTAATGCTCGGTCTCCTCGTAGTCGATGCGTTCAATCCCGGCGGTCGAGAATTGGTAGATGATCGCCTCCGGGTAGGCCATCAGGATCGGCGAGTGGGTGGCGATGATGAACTGTGACCGCTCAAGCACCAAGTCGTGGATGCGCGTCAGCACCGCGAGTTGGCGTTTGGGCGACAGCGCGGCCTCCGGCTCGTCCAGCAGGTAAAGACCGTGGCCTCGGAAGCGGTTGAGCACCAGCGCGAGGAAGGATTCGCCGTGGGACTGCTCGTGGAGCGAGTGTTCGCTATAGGACGGCCCGATTGGCGGGGCGGGTCCCGGCTCGGCGTCCAGCTTCTCGATCTCGGTAGCGACGTTGAAAAAGCTTTCGGCGCGGAAGAAGTAGCCGTCGCGCGGCCGGGGGTGGCCGCGGGAGACCCGCAGGAACCGGTGCAATTCGGAGTGGCTCTCGCGGGTGCCGAACCGGAAGTTCTTCGAGCCGCCCTCGGCGTTGAAGCCGCAGGCGACGGCCACTGCCTCGAGCAGGGTGGATTTGCCCGAGCCGTTCTCGCCGACGAAAAACGTGACCGCCGGGTGGAACTCCAGCCGGTTCAGCGGGCGGACGGCGGCGAGCGAGAATGGATAGCGGTCGAAGGACTCGACCTCATCCCGCTTCAGTTCGATTTCCGCGACGTATTTCCTTGAGATCAGCATGGTACCCGGCCCGGCGGGAGGGTAGGCGGACGCTGCACGAGCGTCCACAGCAATCGGAGGGCGATGGGCCCAACTTTCCCCGGCCCAGCGGCCACCACCTGACGTGACAGGCATCGGGGAAAAGGCCGAACACCCGACATTCTTTTCCCCGGGCTGGAAGTGTCGGGCATCGAATCTGCGTTCATCTGTCGTTCCTGACAGTTGCCCTCAAATCACCACCACTGGTTGGTCGTTTATGATTTGCTGTACGAGCCGGCGGGCGATCTCCAGACGCACCAGCGGAAGGAGTTTGTCCATGCCGCTGAGGTCGATGTGCGAGGCTTCTTGCAGCGATTGCAGCTCACTGGTCTTGTAACGACCGAGCAGCAGAGCGACCGTTTCAGGATCGCCGTTTTTGACCGCCGACCTCAGGGCAAGGTCATGTACCGCATGGATCCGGTTTTCAACCGGTGGGTTTTCAAAACTCCAAGCAGGTTTTGAAGGGGTTTCCCGGGCATTTAGCACAAGCCATTTAGCACATGTGCCGGGAAAGTGGTGCGCGCTGCAGGGTTCGAACCTGCGATTCCATACTTGGCATTTTTCAAAAATACGGTCATTGCATTTCAATGTGTTACGAAACTTAGTACTTGCAAAAACGGCCCGAAAAGGACACACTTTTGCACACAGTAAAAATCACCCAAATGGCCAGTATTTACAAGCGTCCGGAGTCCAAAACGTGGCAGTGCCAATTCTATGTAAAGGACCCTAACACCGGAGAAAACCGCAAAATTCGTCAATCGACGGGTAAGGCAACCAAAGATGAGGCACGGAAGGCTGCTGCTGAGATGGAGCGCAAGGCGCAGGAGGTCATGCGAGCAGGAAGTCCTCAAGCGCAGCAGGTGCAGGCGATCCTCGCCAAGGTAGGCGTCGATATTGAGCGGGAAACATTCACGGTTCCCACAGCCCACAAGTATCTTGCCCAGCTTGTCAAAATTGCCACGGGGGAGGAAATGACCAATCATACGCTCGATACTTGGTGCGAGGAATGGCTACGCAGGAAAGGCCGGGGCAATGGCGATTCGACGATGAGTCGTTACAAGGGGCATGTTGCAGCTTTTCTGGACTGGCTCGGTGACCAACGCCGCAAAAAACCGTTGGAATCGGTTACCTCCCAGCACGTGCGCAGATGGTGCGAAGAGCTGAAGGATTCGGGACTGACCGGTGTGACGGTGAAAAATTACGCCAAGGACATCGGCGCTGTGTATCGCGCCGCTGTCCGGGAAGGAATAACCTCGTTCAATCCCTGCGAGTCGGTCATTTCGGAAATCAACACGGATGACAGCATGAGCCGAAAGCCGTTCGAGATGGAAGAGGTCAAGGCACTCATGAAAGCCTCGCCCAGCAAGGAATGGAAGGGATTGATTCTCGTGGCTGCTTTTACCGGTTTGCGCCTCAGTGACGCAGTCGGCCTTTTGTGGGAAAAGGTGGACCTCACAGCCGAGCGAATCTCCTTGATTCCATCTAAAACCAGCAGAAAGAAGCGCAAGATTCTGATTCCGATTCAAGAGGACCTCTTGCGGTATTTCAAAACCGTCCGCAGGGAGGATGCATCGCCTAAATCGTTCGTATTTCCCGTGCTGGCTAACAAAGAGGTCGAGGGAGCGACGGGTCTTTCCAATACCTTTACCCAAAGCATCATGATCAAAGCCAAGGTAAGCCGTGGGGAGGCGTCCCGCGAGATCAAAGAAGGGGAATTAAAGGGTAAAGGCCGGATCACCTATGAGCGAGGCTTCCATAGTTTTAGACACACGTTCACCAGCTGGCTCCGTAATGCCGACGTTTCTGAAGAGGATCGTATGGCGCTTACCGGTCACAGCACTCGTGAGAGCCATCAGATTTACAGCCATGTTAAGGAAACAACCCTGCGTGATGCCATGGGTAAAATCCCTGGCCTCACCAAAAAGCCGAAGAAGACCGCTCCAAACGAACTTTCCACAAACGAACTCTCCATCGTCGCCGCCAGTTTGCCAACTGGTTCCCCCGAAGAGCGAGCGGAAAACGCCCGGTTGATTTTGAAGGCGGTGAAGAAAAAAACCGAACCACCGACAACAATAAAGGCTTGGCATGAAACGGTGCCGCTCGAAGAACTGCTCGATGAACTCATGCCTTTCGATTCACCAAAAGACCGGGAGGACCGCTATTGCTCATTTTTGAAGTGGCTAGTGGAGCATCAATTGAAAGATGATATTGACGCCCAGAAGATCGACAACACGCAATTTGGAATCCCGACTCCTGAGCTCACCATCACTGAGGAGATGGTCATGGATTTGTTCCGCCGCACGATGGAAGCGCACAGTAAGGATGGCGTGATGGAGGCCCCGGCGTTTGCCGAGAAATTCAAACAGTGGAGCGCTGCAAAATCCAAAAAGTGACAGGGAACATGAGATGGAATATTCTATCCGATTACCCAAGTGCGGATGGCTGAATAAACGAGCGATACCCGAATGAACTCTTGTTCCAGGCGACCGTTTTCGCAGGCGAGGAGGTGGAGGTAGAGTTCGGTTTCACCGGTTGTGAGATTGTCGGGCGGTGTGGCGGAAGCTGGAGACTTTTCGGGGACGGCAGCGTTGCAGTGAAGATCGAAGATTTCCCGCGTCATGAGCAGCGGGGTGAGTAGCGGAACCCGAGTGCGGGCACGGGATAGTAGTGTGAGCCCCCACGTATCTAGGTCGCCCCAGTAAGCGACGCGTATGTCCCGATGCAGGGCAGAATGGAGCCATGTCAGGTTGTTGCCGGTGCCGAGCACGGCGACGACTCCCGGGAGATCTCTGGGCAACAAGTGAAGACAGGATTCGTTTTCGACGATAAGGAGAGCGCGAGCAGTTGTGAAATCGTGGGCAGCAAGGTCGGTGGCGCGGACGCGAAGCAGGGGAAATGGAAGCGAACGGGGCTGACCAAGATCGGCAAGGAGCAGCCAGTGATCTTGCTCGCGCCAAGCGTCGAGGAATGTTTCGAGTCCTTGGTGGCTGGCATCTCCGTCGAAACGGAGATCTAGCAGGCGAATGATGAGCGAGCGGTGGCGTTCGAAGAATTTGCTGTCGATGCCAGCAAGGGATATGGAGCGGAGCGGCTTGCCCTCGGCGCAACCGGGAGAAAGCTGCATGACGAGTTGGGCTGCTTGAATCGTTTCGGTGGAGGTCTTGTTCTTCCAAAGGGAACGTTCGCGGATGAAAGCGGGGTGAAAAATGGGATCGGTTTCGGCAAGAATGCTGCGTAGAATCTGGTACTCGGCGCGGACGGTGCGGTCGTTTGCGGCGGCGATCCATTCGTCGGGGTTGGAGATTTCCCAAGTGATAGGGAGTTCGACCGGGGCACCTGTGGCACGGAAAGCACTTGCCTCCCATCGTACGGTGCCAGTGCGCAGATCGCGCCAAAGGCGAATGAGGGCGGCGGTTTCCTGCCAATTCGAGGTGATCTCGGCGGCAGTGGGTCGGCCGATGGACATGCGCAGGGGCCAGTCGGTTTCATTGAGCAGACGGGTCTCTCTGAGGTCGGGATTCTGCCATTGCCGGGCCCAGCGCGGAGCGAGATCGTCGGGGCTTTTCATGGCTGGGATGGATCGGACGGGTCCGCGGCGTTCCGGGAGCGTGCGTGCGCGTCGATTTCCTCCCATGTAAGGGAGGTGAGGGTGGCGCGTTTGTTCTTGTTATGGACGAGAACAGCCGAGCGGGTGTGGGATTTCAGGAGGGAAATTTCCTTGTTGGGTGTAACGAAAAGTGGATGCAGGCCAAAGGCCCGTAGGGCCTCGATAATGCGAGCGGCAGCGACTGGGGAGCTTTTGGAAAACGCTTCGTCGAGCACGATGGTGGCATAGCGCGGGACGGTGGCACCGGCAGGGCATAGGGCGTAGCTGAGGGAAGCGGTGAGGATGTAGCTGGCCATCATTTCCTTTTCACCTCCGCTGCCGGTCTGCGAGCCTTTCCTAGCACCGGAGCTGCGGCCGGTGGCGCGATCAACCTCGACGACGGAAAACTGAAGGCGGTGGCGCGGATCGAGCAGGGCTTGGGAACCGAGGGTATGGCGTTTCTCGGCGGCTTCGCGAAGGAGTCGGACGACTTCGCCAAGGGCGCGGTAGTGGGCTTCTCCGTCGTCCTCGCGCTGGCTGAGGACGATGTGGCGTAACTTGCGTTGGGCGGTCTCCATCTGCTGAAGCATTGGGTGACCGATAGCCTGTGCGTGGAGCTGTAGGAACTGTCCCTGGCGGAAATCGACGCGGCTTAGGGTGGCGTTGAGGTCGGTGACGCGTTCCTGGATCAGGGTGACTTCGTTGGCGATATGGGTGAGAAGTTGGGTGACGCCTTGGCCGGATGATTGGTTGAGGTAGTCAAGGAAACGGTGGAGTTTTTCCGGCAGGGCTTCTTCTTCGAGGGTCTTGAGGCGGAGAAGGTAGGCGTCGAGGTCGCGGAGTTCGGTGCCGGCGTCGGCGAGGGCCCCAGTATCGGCGGTTTTGGCGATGCCCATGAGACGGACGAGGCGTTTCTCGATTTCGGATTTCTCGTAATCGACACGTTGTATTTTGGCGTCGATGGCGTGGTTGGCGTTGCGTTCGGCGTCAGCGAGTTGATGGGCGACGGTGATGTCTGCCAAAGGAAACTCTTTTTGAGCGAGGGCTGCGTCTTCTTCGCTGAGTCCATCTCGGCAGCGGTTTCGGGCGTGATTGAGTTCGCGAATGGCGGTTTCGAGTCTGCTTTTGCAGGCACCGTTTTCCTCGTTGAGGGCTGTGATTTCCTTGCGTGCCGCTTTGAGTTCCACACTCGCTTCGTCGTATCGGACTTTGGCGTTGGCGGCATCGGAGTCCGGTCTTGTTAGATCTACAAGACGTTGGCGCTGCTGGGCGAGATCGCGCTCGATGCCGGCAATGTCGATCTGTGCGAAATCGAGTGCTTCGAGCTGTTGGATGAGTACGATGTTCTGCGATCCCTCAAGTTCGGTGCGGGCGAGCTTGGTGTTTTCGACTTCAAGGAGGGTGAGGGTGTCCCGTGCCTGTTTTCTATCTGCTTGGAGGGTCGCGAGGAGGTGGCGGTTGTCGAATCCGGTCATCCACCCGGAGGAAAGTGGCTTTTGGTCCTGTTTTTCGAACCGTCCGTCGCGATCAGACATGGTGCCTTCGACTGTCATGCCGTGTTCGGTGCGCCGGAGATGTTCGATGGAATCGACACAATGTCGGTCTCGGCGGGAAAGAAGGAGCTTCACATGTTCGCGCAGTGGGTGGCTGCGGTAGTCGAGCTTGCGAGTGAATCCGTCAGTTAGGAAGCGGGCTTCAGCGGGAAACGGGTCGGCACTTTGAAGGCGGACGTGGAGGCGGTTTTCGCGATGGTTGATCCAGACGAGAGCTTCGTCCATGCGGTGGGCGGGTACCAGAATGCGCAGACGTTCAGGACCGATGGCGCGTTCGATTGCCCCCTGCCAATGGCGCTCGGCACCTTTGACCTCGACCATTTCCGCGACGTAAGGGAGATCTTCGCCGTCCATGCTGAGTTCGTGGGCGAGAAGTTCCCGAAAGGACTGGAAATCTGCGGGAATGTTTGAGTTCGGCCTTGCTTCGACCTGTTGGATTTCGGCGATGAGTGTGCGTTCTGTCTCACGGTGCCTGTTCAGTTCGGCGGCGAGGTTCACGGCCTGTTCGCGGGCTTTGGCATGAGCCGCTTCGGCCGCGGCTTTGATCTCGGGAAGACGCTGGCGGTTGTTGCAGAAAGAGGTTTCGTCGGTTTTGGCGACAAGGCCGAGTTTTTCGGCGGAGGTTTTGTATTGCCCGGCATTGCTGCGGACTTGGGCGGCAAGTTGTTCCTTGGTGTGGATGAGTTCCTCAATGCTCAGGATGGCGGCACCGCCGTGTCGTAGGTATTCTTCATTGAGTGTCTGCACACGTTGTTCGTGCCTTGCTGCCAGTTCTTCTGCGGTGTGGAGACGCGCCGCGGTTTCTCCCTTGGACTGCGTGAGTTTTTCCACCTCCGTTTGCCACAAGTGCATCGCTGCCTCGGCGAACCAGACGGGCAGCAGATCCTTCAGCCGACGGCGGGCGGTGAGCTTTGTGATTGCCTT
>Ga0118677_10015203_pt1 | contig 10722 bp, 4 predicted proteins | sample AliMusrvi5mmetaG_FD_86154 | JGI IMG/M metagenome (GOLD analysis project Ga0118677, IMG submission 86154)
GTCCACGAGGTACCCGAATCGGTGCTGCGCCAGAGACCGCTCTGGAGGGCACCGTTGACCAGCGTGCCGCCGGCCCGCAACACGATGTTCGGCTGCGTCGGGTGTACCGCCACCGAGCGCACCGCCATCGCCACCGGATCGTCTGTCAGACCGGTATTGACCTCGCGCCAGGTATTGCCGCGGTCGGTGGAGCGTAGCACGCCGCGCGTCGGGCTGCGGGCGTACATCGTGTCCGGCGCGTTGATGCACTGGATCACGCCGGTGATGCGGTTAGTCAGCACCAATTCGGCCGCCAGCGGCTGCGGCGGAGTCGGATCCACCACGGCGTTGCTGGTATCCACCGTGAGATTGGTCACCTTGCCGTATCCCGAAGGTTTCTGCGAGTCGTCGCGGACCGCACCGGTAAAGAACGAACCGACCCGGTGGGTTCCGCCGGCAAAGTTCTCACCCAGCCAATCGCTGAGTTTCACCCAGGTGGCGCCATCCGCCGACGAATAGGCGGCGCACCGCTTGCCGTTCTGGGTGAGCCGCATCCAGCGGTTGGACTTCATCGCCGCGCTGTTAGGCAGCGGCTGGCTGATGGTTCCTCCGCCGAAATCGTAAAAATTCGGGCACGTCCGCCAATCGCCCTGACTCATGCGGAAAAAGCGGTAATCGCCGGCACCCGAATTGCCGAACAACCCTAGATGGGCATCGGGGGTTGCCGGGTACAGATCGTTCGTGAAATAGTCGGCCAGATATCCGGTGATGGTATAGGTGTCGCCGCTGACGGTTTGATAGGCGCTGTCGTCGCCCTGGCCCATGAACGAGACCGAGCCGTCGGCGTAGCGGGAACTGCCGGGCAGGGCGAACGATGACCCCCAGTCGCCATGATCGAATGTCCACGGTCCCGTATCGTGACGTTCCTGCACGGTGAGCGTGAAATCGCTACGGGTTTCGTAGTAGCCAGCGCCATTGTCGCACACCATCCGCGCGGTGTACGCATTGGTGCCCTTGGGCAGCAGCACATTGAACACCGCCTCGCCGCCCACCAGGGCGTTGGTGTACTTGACGCACAGATTGGCGCCGTACAGGCCGATCTCTTTCACCGTGTGGGTCTCGATGTTGGCTACCGCGACATGCACCTCGGCCCAGTTGTCCGCGATGGTGCCGTTGGTCACCACCGGCGAAGCCACATATATTGTCAGAGTAGGAACACTGCCCGGATCATCGCAGGAAAACGCCCCATTCGCCACCGGCTGCAACTCGAAGCCCGGGCCGGCCCAGCGGAAGTCCTGACAGATTGTGTCCGCCCGGTTGGTCACGCCGGGCGTACCGATGTAGTCAAGCTGGAACCGGTGCTTGCCCTGTCTCAACGCCAGCGGAATTGCGTTCAGCACCGCCGGATGCACGCCGTCGTCGGTCTTCACGACGGTGCCGTCGATGCTCAACCTGAACCCGTCGCGGGTGCCGAGTTGCAGCATATACATGCCGTCCGCCGGCGCATTGAGGTAACCGATATACCGATAGGCGCAGGTGCCGACGTTCAGGTCGGCACCCGGCTTGGTTGTTAGGTTCGCCACGTAGCCCTGCCGCGCGGGCGTCAACCCGGTGAAATCGGGCAGGCTGGTCCACCCGCCGGTGTATAACTCGAAGCGCAAACCCGGCATGACGGAACCGCTAGATGAAACCGCCGGGGCGAGCGTGCCCGTTGGAACCGGCAGCACCACCGACTGCGTTTTGTCCATGACGTCAATCACGGTCAAGCGCACGCTTTGGACGGGCGCGGTGGCGGTAAGGCGCCGGCCGTAGATGAACGGCGCGTTCTGCGAGTTGGTCAGAAGAAGGTTGCCGGTCGCGTTCGGCCCGTCGAACAACTCGATCCTGTGTCCGAACTGCGGCGACGAGTTCGAGGGAATTTCCCAGGTGATCCAGACTTGGTTGCCATAGCCGGTGGCTGTGGCGTTGTTGATGATGATGGGATCGAACGGTGGTTGATCGGGCATGTCCAGATAGGCCGTGGTGGTGAGCGCAGCCGCTTCCAATGGATTTCCCAGGCGGTCAACTGTGTTGTTTTCCAACACCGCCCGGTTGGCGGCGGGATCCACCTTGTTCATCTTGTACCACTGGGTGCCGACCCGGCCGTAACAAAGGCTGGTGTCGATCCGGCTTTCGATGGCGGCGATGCCACCCAACCATTCCAGCGTGGTCCAACGCCCGAACCCGCTCAGCGCCGTGACCGGACATCCCATGTCAAAACTACCGGCATAGTACCACAACCCGTTGGTGATGTCCTTGAACCAGAAACCAAGATAACCATGTTGGCCGTATTCCGGTTGGTCGGGAGTGGGGTTGTAAGCCCGCTGCAGGGTGCGGAACCAGCGGTTGGTATAAAATTGGGGGATGGCTCCTTCTATCCCAGAGCCTTTGCCTTCCAGTTCGAGGCCCGCGCCGCCATAGTTATTGAACAACCTGCCGGTACCGGCGACCTTCGGATTGCCGAAAAACTGGCAGTTCCACTCCGGCCCCTGCCCCGTTTCGCCGTGGCTCGTTGGCCCGCCGTACATCTCGGGCATGACCAGATTCTTCGGGTTCTGCGCCGGGTCAGCCAGGACGTGATTATACAAAGTCATGAAATAGGTCGAGGGAGCCCACGACATCCAACGCAGGTCCTTGAACGCGATATCCGTACCTGCCACGAAGACGCCACCCGTGGTCTGCGCGTGTGTGGTGATCGTGGTGGCGGTCATCGCCAGTGCGGCCACGGCCACCGCCACCAGGGCGCGTGAAATCATTCTCATCTGGTTCATCGGTTTCGTTGGGTTGTTCATGTGCATCACAAGCAGGCTATTCATGACTGAGGGATCGTGGCTCACAAGTTGGGTTTTCCCGGGGACCATGCACTCGCACGGATTCCGGGCACATGATCGACAAGGACGCGCATTGCCACTCGCAAGCCTGCCGACCAAGCAAAGGTTGAAGCATTCCGATTGCCGGTCAAAACTTCATTTGGTTCAATTACGGCAACTAAGAGGTTCATAATCGGAACCAATTGCGTATCGGCGGTCTCTTCGCAGCCCCTGATCCTTATACACAAATCGCGGGGAATGAATCCCCTCATGATATGGATCGCGGATTGGTCCTCCTCAGTCGCGGAGCGACCCTGCGAAGGTAGCCGTGGGTTTCAACCCACGGTTCACAGACGAGAGGTTATTGCGTCGCAGCGCGACGCTTGATGGGGCGGCCTCGGATCGTATTCCCCGGTTTCAAGCGTCGCTCCGCGACGCAAGCGCATTTTGGTGATGCCAACCGTGGGTTGAAACCCACGGCTACCATCATGAGGTCGCTACCGCGACCAGGAGGGTGGTCCTGCAATCATGAATGTGTATAACGATCAGGGCGCTGCCCTGGGCTTCCATAGATCGGGCCTTTGGCCCTGAAGAGTGCCATATCATATTCCGGAATTCAGGGTCCATTCGCCGTCAATTCAAGGCCGAGTTCGGGAAGTCCGCGTCTGGACCCGGTCAGTGGCGTGATGGATCCGTTAGCGTTTGCAACCGGTGCAGTGTTCCGGCGGCATAAAGGGGCAAGTGCCAAATACGGTCCTCTAGCAGGTGCGGGCCGGCGTAAAGGCGGACCCCGACCGGGCTTCGCGGATGGGATTCCAGAAAAATCCGCAGGCTTTTCAATGAGCCGGAACTTCCGGATTTGATTTCCACGGGGACAACTTTCGAGCCCACCGCGATGAGGTAGTCCACCTCCGCCTGGCTGTTGAGTGCCTCCCGTGACCAGAAGTACAATTCCGGCTCCCGGTCGGCGGGGCCGCAGGCAAGGATCTCCTGGGCCGCGAATTGCTCGGCAACCGCCCCGCGATGGATCGCCAGAAGGTCCGGTTCCTGGACCCATTCCGCATCGATCCGCAATGCGGCGTGCATCAACCCGACATCCAGCATCACCAGTTTGGCGAGGCGGATATTGGCGTCGGTGGCAAGCGGCAGCGCTTGCCCGGCACTGTGAAATACCCGGCGGATCACTCCGGCTTTCTCCAACGCCTCAACCGCAGGCCGGACTTCGGACGCCCGGCGGTCGGGATCGATGGCACTGAATTTCAGCCGCCCCCCGACCAAACCGGGAGCGCGAAGGAAGATCCGCTCGGCAATGTCCGGCTTGATGCGCGGCGCGTATTTCGCGAAGTCCTGCCGATAGGTTTGCAGGATGCTCAGGTGGACCCGGCGGCAGGCGGCGGGATCCTGGTCTTCTGCCAGGAATTTCACCGCGGCGGGCATACCACCGCAAAAGAGATAGTCGCGCAGTTCCTCCAGCGCCTTGTGATGCGCGATCTCGGGCAAGGCGGTGGCTGGGTCGATGGTATTGAGTGCCTCGGCAAGCGTTGCGTTGCCCTTGGCCAAAAGGAACTCCGAGAATCCCATGGGATGCACCCACAGCGTATCGACACGTCCGACCGGCAGGGAAAACTGCCCGGATTCCATCGCAAACTCCAGCAGAGAACCGCTCGCCACCACCGCCAGACCGGGCATGATTTCCTGAAAATACCGCAACGCGGCAATGGCCGCCGGACACTCCTGGGCCTCATCCAAAAACAACAGCGAGGTGCCTGCCACGGGCACTGGAAAACCCAGAAAGGCGAGGTTTTTCAGAATTTCCGCAGGCGCAAACGTACGGAAGGCATCCTTGGCATCCGGGCGCAGCTCGAAGTTCACTTCCACCAAATCCAGCGCTTCCTCGCGGGCCAAGGCGCGAACGAGCCAAGTTTTGCCAACCTGCCTCGCTCCCCGCAACAACAGCGGACGACGGTCTTTCCGATGAAGCCAGGATTGCAATTCGACGGATTTTTGCCGTTTCATGTTTTTAGTTTGACAACATTTGTGTCATTGTCAAAACATTTCAGGCGCGTTGTCTGTGGTCGATGAGCTGTTGCAATGGTTCGCCACTTGGGCGGGGGAGACGGATGGGCACGAAAATCACAGACTGGCACCACGATGCGACAGATATTCTTGCGTTGCTCCTTAGGGGACTTGGCCGGGGAAGTCTGGGCAAAGGAGTGAAGTCGAAGCGGGTTTGGCAGCGGATGCGGAGGTGAAGAAGCGGAGCGAACCGTCTTCGCTGCAAATCCAGACTTCGCGGGCACCGGCCTCGAAATAGAGTTGACGCTTCTCGCGCATCTCGGAGGGCGTGTTGGAGGGCGAAAGGATCTCGACGCAGATCTCGGGAGCGACCTCGAATGCGGGCTGGTCTTTGACTTGAGCGAAGCGCGCTGCCGAATACCAACCGACATCTGCGGAACGGACACCGTTGATCGTGGAAACTGGACATTCCGGCAGTGCGTGGCCGCCAAGCGTGGAGCGAAGCAGAAAGGTGATTTCGCCTTGGCGGCTGCTGTGGATTCCGGATGGGGGTGGACTCATGAGAATGTTGCCGTGCGCGTTGGTTTCGACTTTTCCCGGCCACTTCGCCAATTGCGGGTTGGCGCATGCATCCCGCCACCGTCTTCGGTTGAAGGCGATTTGTTCGTCGCGGGGCGGAAGATCAATGACCAGTTGCATGATGAAACCATACCTCGCCGGTGCCGGGATTCAATCGAAAAGGATCACCGGAGAAAGGGCGGTTTTTCGTCTAACAGGAAGATGCCGTGGCCGGGGCCGGGCTGCCCTGCTGGCAGGGCGCTTTGCCATACCACTTTCTTGTCGCGGCTGAGTTCGTAGAACGGCACCTTGCCGCCGGCATTGCAGATCACGATATTGCCGTTGGCGCGGACTTGGATGCCCGCGAACCAGCGCGGCCCCATTTCCTTCACATCGTCGCGGGTGACCTGCCAGACCACGGTCTTCTCGGGTGTCACCTCCACGATCCCATCCTGCCCACTGACAAACGTGTTACCGTTCTTGACCCGCACCACGGCGAACGGACGGAATGGCGGCTTGAATTCCCAAACCACCTGGCCATCCGGCAGGTATTCCCGGACCATGCGGAGTTCCTCCTCGACCACCAGGTAATGGCCGTTGTCCAACTGCCGCGCCATTGTCAGCGAATGGATGTTAGGCTGGCGCAATTGCACCTTGATCTCCTTGAGCACTTTCCCGGCGGGATCAACGACCAGCAGCGCGCATTTTCCCGCCGCGCCGACCAGGGTATTGCCGTCACGCAGGCGCTGGCAACTGAGGACCCACCCCTCGGTCTTGAACTCCCAAACCACCTTGCCGTCGGGTGCCACTTCGCGCACGCTTCCCTCGATGCCAGGCTTGAAGTTACAAGGGAACAAGGCATTGCCGTTAGGCAGCAGCCAGACATCCCGCGACATGCCGCTGGCGGATTCCCAGATCTTGTTTCCCTTGGCGTCGAAGCGCATCACCTGGGATTCGGTGGCGAACAACATGGGAACCATCGGTGGCGAGACCGCTTGTTTGATAGATAAGTCGGCCGCGCCAAGCAAACGTGGCATGATCACCTGGTTGAGCACCGCGGGTGAGATCAGGTAACTTGTGATACCGTGGAAATCATAAGGCACGACCTCGGCATCCAGCCGTTCCACCACCGAGGCCAGCGTGCCATCAAGTCCACCCAGGACCCCCGCGAACACGTCCCGCCCGATGTTCCGCGTCACCGCCGGCAAAGTGTTGACGGGCAGTCCGTCCGGCCAGATATAGGCAATCAATTCGTGCCGCTTCGCGTCCGCCTGCCCTGCCGTGTTCGACTGTCCGGAACCCAGCCAGAAGCATGTCAGGCACATGACCGGGCAGGTGTGCCGTGCGAAATGTCGTATTGTCATTTGTGAGGTCTTTTCTGTGGTTGGAATGCCGGGGCTGTTGCGGGTGAAATCAAGGCTTCTGGCGGTGAGCAGAGTTTGGCATGTTTACTGATCCTTGTTAGACACCTCGGCAATGACGCGAAACCCGACGTCGATCACTTTCATTTCCGGCCGGTAAGGAACCCGTGACGCGGGGCGCGCGCGATACGGGATATCCTGCCAACTGCCACCGCGGACGACGACGTGAGGGTCCTGTGCGTCGGCGGGTTTCCATTTCGAGGTGGTCCATTCCGCGACGTTGCCGAGCATGTCGTAGAGCCCGGCCGAGTTGGGTGCGAAGCGACCGACGGGTGCGGAAGCGCGGTAACCGTCGTTCACATTATCGACGGCGATTCGGTGGAAGGGAACCGCTTCGTGGCCCGTGCGATAGTATGTGAAATCGGCCAGGTTGGCGAGGGTTGAGAAATCCCTGCCGGCCAGACCCTCGGGGTTGTATCCGCCAAAGCGTGCGGCCCATTCCCATTGCTCTTCACTGGGCAAGGTGACGCGCATGCCCGTTTTCTTCGAGAGCCAGCGGCAAAAACCGTTAGCCTCGAGTTGTGAAACCCGCAGCACCGGTTGCCGCGGCTGGCTCAGGTCGGTGCCACGTTCTCCGCCACCGTTGAAATGCAGAAACTCAGTGTGCTCAAGCCGGCTGTCATGGGTCGGATCGAAAAGCGCGTATTGGGCGTTGGTGATCTCACAGGTGCTCATCCAGAACGGCTGGTCCACCGTGACTGTGCGCTCGGTCCACTCGTCCTCGTAACCCGCCGCATCACCGAAGACAAACGTCCCGCACGGGATCATGACCAGCCGCAGATCCATCTTGACACCCAGCGCAATGAGGTGTTCGCGCGGCTTGCCCGTCTTCGGATCAAGCGATTTCGTTAGGCCGGCCGGGTCCACCCTGGGCGGCCGCGCGGCAGCCACCGACGCCGGACGGTTGGGCGGCTGGGCGGGCACGACCGGCGTGATCGCCCTGCGCGGCGCGTCTAACGAGAAAGCGGCGATATCCTCCGGGTCGAACTCCACGTTGGCATAGCGCCGCATCAACTCCTTGCGCCGCGCGTGGACCGGATCGACCAGGGCACTGCCGCAGATGTCCTTCCAACACCCGTGGGCCGGGGTGTTCAAGTCGATCCAGGTGATGAGGCGGTCCCAACCCTCGGCGTCGAGTTTGACGCCGTAATGCCCTTTTTCGAGCACTTGAATGAGGCGGGCCGCATCCGCGTGGAAATCGGCGGGCACCAGCATGTGCAGGTCGCTCTCCAGCGTTGCGTTGCGGACATAGCGCTTGAGTTCGAAGTACGCGGGCGGAAAGTGCGCCGGAGTCATCACCTTGCCTTTTTTCGACAGGGCGATCACATCAGCCCGGAGTGTGAGATCGGCGATCACGGCACCGTCGCGGCTCGTGAGGCGGGTATTGCCGTTGTGACAGCCGACGCAATGCTGGTCGAGCACCGGCTGGACCTCGCGGTTGAAACTAAACCCGCGCATCGGGCCATACCACGGCGTGATGGCCGACGCCTGGCGCTGCGCCGCCTTGGCCAGCTGTGCTTGCGGGGCGGCGTTCGCGTTTTCATGACAGCCAACGCACGAGAGCACCTCGCCCGGCTGGCCGGTGAACCAGCTGCGCATGTATTGGAGCGCCTTGCCATCCGCGTCTAACGGTTGCACGGCGATGGGGATTCTTGCGGGGATGGTGAAATGGGCGCTGCCGTCATCCTCGACGGGCACCGTGCCGACGATCACCCGGACGTCCCATGGCCCGTCCAGTCCGACGCGGTCCACCTGGCCGCCCATTCCGCGCATCGCGAAGTTATATGAGGAGAGCCGCAGCTTTTTGACCGTGCCTTTGGGGATATCCTTCAGGCCGTCGCCGACATAGATGTTGCTCATGACGACGGTGGCCGTGGTCGCACCCGGGTTCGTCCGCGCGGGGATGATGGCCGGCTTCGGACGCTTGCGCAGCGGGATGGGCTCGATCATCCAGCGGCCCGGCGCGCCGTATAACTTGAGCGCGTTGTCAAAGACATCGACGAGATAGATGGAAGTTTCTCCATCGCGCTGCGTTTGTGCGGCGGCGATGAAATACTTGGCGGAAAGCGGATACGGCGTGACGAACATCGGCATGCGGCCACCGGTGATGGCGTCCTTCATCACCGGTTCGACCGTTTTGCCATATCCGGGGATCTGCTGGACAACCCCGTCGGCTTCGCGGGTTCCCTTGGTAGTGTCGAACAGGACGAGTTGGCCGATCTGACCGGCGTCGTGATGACCGGTCGTGATGCCGACAAACATCGTCGAGCTGCCGGGCACCGCCCTCGGATAGAATGTCGAGTTCGGCCAATACGAGTTCCTGCCATACAGGGCCGCCTGCCCGGAGCCGTCAGGATTCATCGAGAAAACGACCCTGTTGAATGCGTGCGGAGTGTCGGTGTATTCCCAGCGCAGATACATGACGCGGCCGTTAGGAAGCATCGACGGATGCCAGTTGTGGTCCTGGTCGATGGTCAGCCGCTCGACCTTGCCGCCGGGCGTTTTCCGATAGAGGTTCGCAATCGGCGCGCTGCCGCGGATGCACGGCACGCCGAGTTGGGTTGCCGTGCTGGTGAAGTAAATCGAGCCGTCCGGTCCGTAGCACGCGTCGTAATTGTGCACGTCCTTGTCCGGGATGGTCTCGATTTCGCGGATGACCGGCTGGCCGTTTTTCGGGTCGGTCTTTGGCGGCAGATCGACCTCGCAGATCTGCCACCCGCCCTTCGCGCCCGCCGAGGAATAAAGCAGCCTGTCGGCGTCGAAATGCACATCCATCCGGGCCACGCACCTTTTGTTAGGAGGGGTGAAAAGGGTGGTGGCCGTGCCGTCGGGCGAGACGGGCGAGAGCACCTTGACCGCGTTGTCATGTCCGGTCGGTCCGATGCTGGACAGGCTGAGCCAGTTTTCCGGGGTGAGCGGCCCGTTGGCGCGCTCAACGAAGAGGAGCGAGTCGAAATCGAGGAGCGGGTTGGCCAGCAGCGCCTCCTTGAGGAGGAGATCGAACTTTTCGGCGAGGGGGGCGAGCGGTTGCTGGGATTCCAGCACGGATTTTTCAAGTTCCGCGAGGGTTTTGAGATACTCGCCGCCCTTTGGATACTTGCTGCCGCAGGTTTTCGTCAGATCCTCGATGGCCAGGCGCAGCGAATCGAAGTTGTTGCGGATCAGCTTGTCGTGCTTGGGTTTGGGACGTGGCGAGACTTGGCCGGGCTTCTGATGCTCGAAGCGCAGCCATTCGAAGCGCACCTCGGTGGCCGGGAAGTCCGGGTTGGGCTGCGGCACACGCGCCGCGCCAGAGTTGGCGGGCAATGCGAAAACCGCAGCCAGCCACATGGCGCGAGCCCCGGGACAGGCGGGCCGGAGGACCCGCCTCTTGAGGGTGTCAACGAAGAGGCGAACGCGATCTAACGGTAAAGGTGAGTGGATCATGATTTTTTCTGGCTTGTCATTCCGCCACCGGGCGGAAAGGCGGGATCATTTTCCCTTGGAGTCCTCAACGCCCGGTCGTGGATCCATGGGGAATACATGTCCCTCGATGTATTCCGCCTTCAGCGCTTTTCTGCGCCAATGGTTGCTACAGACACGGCGATCCGGATCTTTCGCAAGCTGTGAAAAAAAGCGATGCTTGTCATGCGGCAAGCTGAATGTTGGCGCGTGGCGGCATGCAACCGCAAACCCGATCCATGGTCTTGCTCGGCGCCGTCCTGCTGGCGCCAGCCTGCTGGCGACGGCGGCCCAACCGGCTGGGCCGCCGCCGATGGGATGGAACAGTTGGAATTGGTTCGGCAAGCAGGAGATCAATGAAGGCATTGTCCAAGGCGTGATCGACGCGCTTAAGTGAGTGCCATTCGGGGCTGGGCATTCTACTGATTGCTGAACCCTAGCCCCTAGCCCCTAGTCCC
>Ga0118677_10015204_pt1 | contig 10722 bp, 8 predicted proteins | sample AliMusrvi5mmetaG_FD_86154 | JGI IMG/M metagenome (GOLD analysis project Ga0118677, IMG submission 86154)
TTTTGACAGATTATACCAGAATGGGACAGTTTTCAATCAAAATTTAGGCTTAAATTGATTAAAAAATCAATAAAAAAGTGCTTTTTTGAAAATATATTCATTTTTATTTAAAGTGTAAAATATTACAATACAAGTATCTTAACACCATTGTTAAATAAAATTGAAAATAAAATGAAAATAATTTACGATTTGTTAGATTCGTAACAATAAAAATTTATACTTTTGCATCATTAAATTGTTACAATAATAACAAGAGCAAAAAAACAAATTATCATTAATAAATAATGGAGGGAAATATGTCCAATATTGAAAATTTAGTAAAAAACTTGGTTGAAAAACACGGCAAGACCAGAAACAGTCTAATGCCTGTTTTACAAGGAATCGTTAAGGAAGAAAGATATCTTTCTGAAGAAGCGATGTTAACAGTTGCAAAAGAATTAGATCTATCAGCAGCTGACGTTTATGGCTCTGCCTCTTTCTATACATTTCTTGACACGATTCCTCGTGGAAAGAATATAGTAAGAGTTTGTAAAACTATCTCTTGCCACATGCAAGGAAAGGATGAACTTATTCATGCTTTAGAGAACACCTTAAACATTAAGGTTGGAGAAACTACACATGATAAGAAGTTCACCCTATTAACCGCTAATTGCTTAGGTTGGTGCCACAAGGGACCAGTTATGCTTGTAAATGATGATGTGTATCCTGCGATAACAGTTCAAAAAGCTGTTGAAGTTGTAGAAGGCATTGCAAAAAATTCAAAGTAAAAATTAATTAAAAATTACTTAAAACGTCTTACAATGGAAAATAAGATTTTAAAGAAAGTTGATTTAATATTTCAGGAATGCACCGTAAATGATGTAATTGAAACAGTAGCAAAAGCCGTTACTAAGAGTCCTGATGATATTATTCTGGAAATAATCGATTCCGGATTAAAAGGTAGAGGTGGTGCAGGTTTCCCAACAGGATTAAAATGGAAGTTCACCAAAAATGAAGACAGTCCTGTAAAATATGTAATCTGTAATGCTGACGAAGGCGAACCGGGAACATTTAAGGACAGAGAAATTTTAGATACAGTTGCTTGCAAAGTTTATGGCGGTATGACTATCTGTGGTTTTGCTATCGGAGCTAAAGAAGGTTATATTTATTTAAGAGGTGAGTATAATTTCTTACTACCTAAATTGAACAAACAATTAGAAGAATTCAATAAACTATTAAAAGGGAAGAATATTGACTTCTCAATTGCTATAAAATCAGGTAGTGGTGCTTACATCTGCGGAGAAGAAAGCGCATTATTTGAATCAATGGAAGGAAAAAGAGGCGAACCAAGAAACAAACCTCCTTATCCAACAGTTGCAGGTTATAATAGCAAACCAACAGTTATCAATAATGTTGAAACATTAGTTCAGGTAACTATGATCAGCAAAATGGGTGCTGATAAATTTAAAGAATTAGGAACAAAAGATTCAAGAGGATCAAAAGTATTTTCTGTTTCAGGAGACACTCCTACAGCCGGTATTTATGAACTAGAATTAGGTATGCCTTTAGCTGATTTCGTTGAAGATTTTGGTGATGGTGATACAAAAGCAGTTCAGGTTGGAGGTGCTTCAGGACATTGCGTTCCTCGTAAACAATTTAAAGATACTATCATTGGTTTCGAAGGTATCCCAACAGGAGGATCTATGATGATCTTTAACAGTTCTCGTTCTATGTATAATGTATTACATGACTATCTGGAATTCTTTACAGAAGAATCATGCGGTCAATGTACACCTTGCCGTGTAGGTTGTCAACAACTTCTTAAAGGAATTGAAGCCGTTAAAAAAGGTGAAAGAAAACCTGCTTATCTGGAAGAATTAAAGAAATTAGCCAGTACTATGAAAATAGCTGCTAAATGTGGTTTAGGCCAATCAGTGGCTAATCCTTTTAATTCAATTGTTGATAATTTCAAAGAAGAAATTATCTATTAATTTTTGGTAACTTTAATAATTAAAGAAATGAGCGAATATTTAGTAAATTTAAAAGTCAATAATATACCGGTTTCTGTAAAAGAAGGAACCTCTATTTTAGATGCAGCTAAAAAACTTAACTTCAATATACCTACTCTTTGTAATCACCCTGACCTAAGTGTTGCAGGCAATTGTAGAGTTTGTGTTGTAGAAGTAAAAGGTGCAAGATTACTTTCTGCATCATGTGCTACTCCTGTTTCAGAAGGAATGGAAGTATTTACAAACAGCGAAAAAGTTAGAACTTCAAGAAAACATGTAATTGAATTATTACTATCAGAACATAATGCTGATTGTACAAAATGTTTTAAGAACGGTCATTGCGAACTACAAGAACTTGCTTCTGAATATAGAGTAGGTGATCATGTATTCATTGATTTAGTTCATCCAAAAGATAAAATTGCAGATATTTCTTCACCATCAATAAGCAAGGATGACAGTAAATGTATCCGTTGCCAACGTTGTGTAAGAACTTGTGAAGAATTACAGGCAGTAAGTGCTTTAGCAGTTGTAAACAAAGGTGATCATCAAAGAATCTCTACTTTCATGGGTAAACCATTAAATGAAGTAGTTTGTACTAATTGTGGTCAGTGTATTAACCGTTGTCCAACCGGAGCTTTAACTGAAAGAACTTACGTAGAACAAGTATGGAATGCTATTAACGATCCATCAAAACATGTTGTAGTTCAAACTGCTCCAGCGGTACGTATTGGTTTAGGCGAAGACTTAGGTTACGAACCAGGCGAAAGAGTTACCGGTAAGATGGTTGCTGCTTTAAGACACATTGGTTTTGATTCAGTTTTAGATACTGACTTCACTGCTGACTTAACTATTATGGAAGAAGGTACTGAGCTTTTAACCAGATTGAAAAGAGCTTTAGTTGATGGCGAAAAAGTTGCTTTGCCTATGATGACTTCTTGTTCTCCAGGTTGGATTAAATTCCAGGAACATATTTTCCCTGATTTATTACCAAATCTTTCTACATGTAAATCACCACAACAGATGTTTGGCGCTTTAGCTAAAACATATTATGCTAAGAAAAAAGGTATTGATCCTAAAAACATGGTGTCAGTTTCTATCATGCCATGCACAGCTAAGAAGTTTGAATGCAACAGACCTGAAATGCGCGACAGCGGTTATCAGGATGTTGACTATGTATTAACCACTCGCGAGTTAGCTATGATGGTTAAGCAGGCAGGTATTGATTTCATGAAACTGGACGACGAAAAATACGACAGTATCATGGGCGAAGGCACTGGTGCTGCTGTTATTTTTGGAGCTACCGGTGGTGTTATGGAAGCTGCTTTAAGAACTGCTTACGAAATAGTAACTGGTCGTGAAGTGCCATTTACAAATCTTAACATCATGCCTGTAAGAGGTATGGAAGGTGTTAAAGAAGCTAAAGTGATGATTAAAGATGTACTTCCTGCATGGTCTTTCTTAGAAGGTGCTGAATTAAGTGTTGCTATAGCTCATGGTTTAGCTAATGCTAAGAAAGTAATGACAGCTGTCCGTGAAGGTACAGCTAACTATCATTTCATTGAAATTATGGGATGCCCTGGTGGATGTTTAGGTGGTGGTGGACAACCAATACCAACCAGTCCTGAGATTAGAGGCAAACGTGCTACTGCTATCTATGCGGAAGATGAACACTTGCCTTTAAGAAAATCTCATCTTAATCCAGAAGTAACTCAGATCTATAAAGACTTTTTGGGTGAGCCTCTAGGTCATAAGTCTCATGACTTATTACATACTCACTACAAAGCTCGTATAAGATATTAATAGTATCAGATTAATCTAAATCCAAAGGCTGAATCTTAAAGGTTCAGCCTTTTTTTGTTTTACATTGTTTATATTAATGAAAAGAATTTAACAAGAAATGATAAACTATCAAGATTATTCCTTAACTTTGCATTAATAATTTAAAACTTTAACAATATGAAAAGATCAATTTTACTTTTAATTGTGATAGTTAGCTTAGCAACTACAGCTAATGCTCAATGGGTAAAGACCAATGGACCTGACAGTAGCGGTATTGTTAGTAGTATTGTAATTAATGGTACTAAAATCTTTGCCGGAACATTTGGTGAAGGTGCGTTTCTATCTACTGATGGTGTAAACTGGGGTTCTATAGATAATGGGTTATCTGATTCAAGCCTCTATTCATTAGCTTATAATAACAGTACTTTAATAGCAGGTACTTCTCATAGTGGCATTTTTGTTTCTACCAATAATGGTACTAGCTGGACTCCTTCAAATACTGGATTACCAGCTACTTTTATCTATACATTGATTGTTAACAATGGCATTGTATATGCCGGCACTGATCAGGGGATGTTTATTTCGGCAAACAACGGTGCTAACTGGACAGCTGCCAATGCAGGTGCACTTTATGATGTGTATGCTATTGCTATTAAGGACAGTAATATCTTTGAAGGAACTTATGCCAATCAAATTTATCGTTCAACTAATAATGGTGCAAGCTGGACTTCAGCCGGTAATGGTTTACCTAATGCCTCAATAAATGCAATGGTTATCATCGATAGTAATATCTTTGCCGGCACTAATGGTCTGGGGGTGTATAGATCTACAAATAATGGGGCTATGTGGTTACTTAAGAGCAATGGCTTACCAACAGGTGCTTTTATCTGGACTTTTGCTGTTAGTGGTCATTATATTTTTGCTGGTACTCTTGGAAACGGAGTCTATATATCATCTAATTATGGCGAGAATTGGGTTCCGGTAAACACTGGCCTTAATGGTTCTGATCTGGCAATTTATTCCTTAGCTATATTTGACAACACCATATATGCAGGCACTTATAACGGTTATGTATGGAAGCGATCTTTAAGTGAAATCATTACTTCGGGTATCGACGAAACAATTATTAATAAAGAGATAGGTATTTATCCTAATCCTGCCAAAGAAAATTTAACTATAGTAAATAAGAGCACTACTAATCAAAGTTATACTGTTACGTTAAGAACTATTCAGGGACAGCAAGTACTTTCAAAAGATATTAAACTAGTTAATACTTATAGTATGGATGTTACAAATATTGCTAATGGCATTTATATTTTAACTTTACAAAACGAAAGTACACAAATAGTAGAGAAAGTTATAGTGCAGCATTAACAGTAAACACTGATACTTTGTGTAAAAAGGTCTTGCAGATTTTAACCGTAAGACCTTTTTATTTGAAATACGTCTCTGCTCGTTGAGCTTCTTATGGAGTTATTGTTGTGCACAGCAGAAGCACTATTCCTTCACCAAACTCACTTCCCCTATCATCATTCCTTTCTCTCTTACTATTACTTTATAAAGCCCTGCTTTATAATTTTGAATACTTAATTTTGTTTGTGAAGATCCTTTGTCTATCTTTTCTTCATACACTATTTGCCCAAGCAAATTATATATATGTATAGTTCCTTCTTCTTTTAGTTGAGAATAAGCTATAGTTGTTTGGTTTGTAGCTGGATTGGGAAATATCCTTATTGCTTCTTTTATTGGCTTTATTTCTTCTATACCTGCTGTTGGATCGCAGCCCGGCTGAAGGCAACCCATGCTATCCATTTTAACAAGCCAAAGACATTGAGAAGTAGTATCGTGTTGAACATCTCCACAAATTACTATAGAATAATCATTATTAATACAAAAATCATTAGCAGTATTATCCCATGTCTGTTCGTCATTATATTTATAAAACATACGATAATAAATACTATCACCATTTGGTCTTAGCTTTAATACCCAACTGGTAACATATGCATAAGTACTTACTCCATCCCAATAGCCTGTAGAACCTACAATTATTATATTGTCATTTTCTGTTACTTTCACCATATTTGGATAATTTACTGGTCGAATAGTATCATATTGTTTATCCCAAATAGTACTTCCATCTGTTTTATTCAATTTTAATACCTCAATCTTTAAATCTGAAGTAGACATTGGTTCTGTAAAATAAGCAAAAGCATAAGTTACTATATAATTACTATCATTGGACAAAGCTACATGAGCCGCACCATCTTGATTAGTACCTCCAAGTTTCCTGCTCCATTTAAGATTACCTAAAGAATCTAACTTTAAGACCCATGGATCACCCGAATAAGAGGCAGAATAATAATTCCAACTATAACATCCCAATAAATAACCTTTATCAGGTGTTTGTATTACATCTCTAGTATCATCTACCCCTTCAAGAGTATATGTTTTTCTGAATATCTGATTTCCTAAACTATCCGTTTTAATTAATATAATACATTGATTATGTGCTCCTGATGCAATACTTCCACATAATATAAATCCTTTATCATTTGTTTCCTGTGATTGTTCAAACCCTATAAAATTATAAACTGTGTCCACAAATTTTCTTAAAAATATAGTATCAAAGTTTGGTGTTACTTTCAATAAATATCCTACAGCACCGTATCCTCCTATTGTATCCTGTATACTTCCACAAATAATAAAATTACCGTCATAAGTTTTATGTATATTGCCTGGATAACCAGCAAAATAATTTTTATTCGCCTCGCCAAAATTTTTAGAATATATCAAGTTACTGTTATAATCAAATCTACAGAAATTAAGAATGTTAAGACCGGATGTATCTTGTGAAATAGATAAAGCAACATAATTACTGTCATCTTTTGTAATACTTCTGCCTACTGTATTACTATTATTAACCAAATATACATTATTAAAATAGCCGTTTTGAACATTAGAAACTGATAATATAGACATGAAACAGAATATGATGATGAAGCTTTTTTTCATTTCTTAATTTTTAAAAAGTGAGCAAATTTGACAAAAGCCAAATTTGCTCACAAAGATAACATTTTATTCTATTGCAACTTTTGTTTTACCTTAAATCCGCAAGCAAGTTATTAACAAAAGCTGTCAAAATATTGTGCAAAAGTATTTTGCACAATATTTGACAACTGGAAAATTTCACCTAATTTAGTGCTACGAAACAACCAATTAGGTAGTAAAACTTTCGGGCATGAAATTACAAATAAAATCTGACAACCTAAGTCCTTTTGCAGGAATTTCTTTTATTAATTATGAATTTGAGAATATAGGAATGTCCCAACTCATAGATAACGAGCTAGGTTCAAGAGTAAAGTACTATGGCTTTTCTTATAGTGATATTATTAAGAATTTCTACAATGTTTTCTTGAGTGGGGGAGATTGTGCCGAAGATATTCAAACTCATTTAGGGAGTCATCTAAAATCTATTCCTGGTAACAAAGTTCCAAGTGCTGATACTATATTAAGAGGTATAAAAGAATTAGCTTCCCAAAACTCAATCTTTATATCTAAATCAGGGATTTTTTATGATTTTAACATTAATACAAAACTCAATACATTAAATATAAAATCATTGTTACTTACAGGACAATTGCAGAAAAACACCTCTTATGATTTTGATTATGATAATCAAATATTAGCTACAGAGAAATATGATGCTAAGAACACCTACAAACATACTAAAGGTTATTTTCCTGGAGTTGCTACTATTGGAAACAAAATAGTTTATCTTGAAAATCGCGATGGTAATGCTAATGTAAAATTAGAACAAGCAGCTACACTTTCCAGAGCGTATAATCTTTTGAAAGAAAATACTATTACAATAAATCGTTCAAGAATGGATGCAGGTTCTTATTCAAAAGAAATTATACAAGTGGTTGCCTCTAATAGTAAATTGTTTTATATCAGAGCCAATAAAAGCGTAGAGCTTAGTAGACAAATAAACGAAATTAAAAACTGGGAGACTGTAGAAATTAATTATAAGGCATATGAAGTTGCTTCAATAGTTTTTACTCAGTTTTTTGAAGAGGAAAATTATCGTTTAGTTGTTATGAGAGAAAAGAGTAACACTAATCAAATAGATGTATTTACGGGAGATACTTTTATTTATCGTAGTATTTTGACTAATGACTGGAAAAGTACAGAAAAAGAAGTCATAGAATATTATAACCAAAGAGGTAGCAGCGAGAAATTATTTGATGTAATGAACAATGATTTTGGATGGAAACATCTCCCATGTTCGTTCATGAACGAAAACACATCCTATTTAATACTAATGGCAATGGCTAAAAATTTCTATAATTATTTTGTAGAAAAAGTTTCTGCTATTTTTGAGGACATAAAGCCAACAACCAGACTCAAGCGATTTATATTTAGATTTATATCTGTTGCAGGTAAATGGGTTTATAGAGGAAGGCAATGGGTGTTAAAGTTGTTTACAAATAGACCCTATCAAGCACTTGTAGTCTAAAAACACACACTTTTATCAGTACTTTTGACTTAACCTTGGATAACTACGTCTAAGAAATTTAGCAAATAATCTCACATGTTACTTATTAACAGTACATATCATTAACAACAAAGTATAACTTAGAAAAATAAATGAACTAAGAAAGTAGACTCCTAAAGTGAAAATACGCATTTTAAATTTACGATAGTATTTTGAGTAAAAAATGTTTGCATTTTTGAAAAAAGTCGAGTGAATTTGACATAGAAAATACAAAATGTGTCCATAATGACTACTTCAGAAATGATTAATTTTTTGCTTGCGGATTTAAGGTTTTACTAATAATTTTTCCATTATTTTTCAAAAAACAAACATACATACTCTTTGCATAAGAGCCGGTATTTATAGTTATTTGCCCGGTTTTCGCCGTTAATTTATTGCTTTGCATTTTGTGCCCCAGCATGTCAACAACATCAATTGTGGCATTATTTAAGTCATTTACTACATTATATTCTACAACAAAATGGTCTTTTGCAGGATTTGGATAAACTTTTAATAGATTCTCTCCCGTTTTTATTGATGGCTTACTCACTTTTGTCATCATTCTAGTGTTATCATCCGGCAAAATAATAGGTTCATTATAAGTATAAGTTGTATCAGCTTTTAACAATATAGCTCTTGCATAAGCAGCAGTATAATTTGAACTACGACTTATCAGATCATAAAGTTTTTGTATTTGTGTATAACTTAATTGAGTATAATTCATATTATTAGCAATTAATGTATCAACAATGCCAAAATAATCAATAAAATCCTGATGGCTTTGCATGTCTATCTCTCCGAATTGATATTTTATAGGAATACTATCCATAACATTCCAATAATTTGTAACATTCCCATTTTGCAGATAAATAGATGCAAGTTCAATTTCTTCTATCCCTGTAGCATAACCAACTATCATCACAGTTAATTGACCTGCTACTTTAATCCCACTAACCCAATCATGATCTTTACGAAATTTTTCTTCATTTTTGTAGAGTGTAGTAACACCAGTTAATTCTCCAATTACTTTTAGTGTACCACTATTAGCAATATTATTAGCAATAACTCCACCCTCTCTTGCTGCATATTCCATTTGGGTAGCAAATGTAGTTGCATTATCAGTATCTTCACTAAGTTGGGTAGGTAAACTTTTTGTCTCTTTTGATTGATTTTGATTATTAGTAATGTTTGTAGTAACGTCAGTACCTTGTCCACCATAAATAGGAGAATTGCCACCACTACCACCACCCCAACCAAATCCATCATCACCACCAAGAAAAGAATCAGTTATTGTAACTGAACTTAAATCATAACCTGTTTGAATATCATTACCATCTGTCCATGATGATGCGGAATAACCATTTTGCAGAAATCTTTTTAGAAATTTATAAATAGGACCATCTAAATCAATTAAATACCCACTCGGATCAATATACATTAGAGGATTATTTAAGCAATAGCTGTACCTATTAAAGTTTTGTATATCGAAAGGATTTTGTAATAATGGATCAGGGCTTAGTATTCTACCTAGCAACGGATCATAACATCTGCCGTTCATATTAATCAATCCGAATTCATCCAAATGTTCATACCCGGTAAAACCACGGCTAAATAGATGTGTAATACCTGTTTCTGCTGCTGTCCAATCGGATACACTTCTTCTGTTACCCCATGCATCAAAACTATAACTGTCAACCACAGTTCCGCTGCTATTAGTTACTTTATCAAATGATGCCAGATAACAGACCTCTCCTAAATCCTCTCCAAAGGATAGGATTTCTACATTTGTGGATGAGGGTGTTTTATTCATTTTTATCTATTCTTTCACCAACTTCCAATACTGCCTTTTTTTATCTTTAGTTATTATAACCATAAAATAAGACCCTTTGCTTACAGACTGCATACTTATCTCATTATGCTGTTGCAATGCCTCTTTGTCAATAAAGAGTTTACCTGTACCATCATAAATCTTAAGACTACTTCCTTCATAGTTTGCTGTACCTGTAAATTGCACATTTACTATCTCATTTACAGGATTAGGAAATACTTTAATAGCACTACCCTCTACAATTGCAGAAGCAACAGAACTTACAGTTGCATTTGTATCAACAATTGCTACTTTATTAGCATTACCATCATCTGTTTTTATACTATCTGCTGCTATCATCTGTTTAATATCATTAGCAACAGTAGTTGTATCGCTTTTATTTACAGGTGATGGAGTTTTATACTCTGTTACCACTATTGTCCTTTGCACCCTATTACCAGAACCATCATAATTATAATATATAGTTCTAGTTTGTGCCTGTACTGCTCCTATTCCTATAAGTAGCAGTAGTATAATACCTGTTGTTTTCATTGTGTTATTATTATTTTATATTGAACATCTTAATTATATTTTCATTTATAAATTCTTCA
>Ga0118677_10015206_pt1 | contig 10720 bp, 10 predicted proteins | sample AliMusrvi5mmetaG_FD_86154 | JGI IMG/M metagenome (GOLD analysis project Ga0118677, IMG submission 86154)
CATTTTTCAGTTCATAATAGCTAAAGAGCTATTATTTATCTTTTATCTACGGCTTTTCAAGCCGTCCCAATTCATCTCAATCGCAGCAAGCTGCGGAGTATTCTTGGGTTTTTTAGATAAAATATGAAGAACGTTATTTTTTTTGTCGGGATAGAGCTAATCAGCATACTATGGCTGCATACGGAAGCGCGAGGAAGAATACTTCCACCAACAACCGAGATCACAATGATCATGATTGCAGACCTGCAGGAGGAAACCAACGTTCCAACACCGAGCAGTACAAGTACTCGGAGAACATGGAGACCCAAGGACACAACGAAGCAAGCCCTTAACTCCCGATTTGCATTTCAAAAAGGACCGAATTTTTAAGCCGGTATCCTAAATGTAGGAAAAATTTCAAAAATGATAAAGCGCGGCGGGTAGGTCGCGCTTTTTGTATAGTAAAAATTATCAATCTTGTACGATAAGAGTTTATAATGTATACATAACATATCCAATATATAGGATTGACTTCTCTCATAGAATATCTAATCTCAATAGAGGGAAAAACATAAACTAAAATATATATATATGAAAAAAATTCATGTAATTGCAACAAGCAAGAGGAGAATCCTGACGGTAGCATGTCCATCCGATATACCAGGATTATTAGAAGAAGCGGAAATTATCCAAGCAGAATGGTTCTACGAAAAACCTGATGGACTCGAAAATTTTCTTGGATTAAATCCTGATGCATTACAATATTTTCTGCAAGGATTTAGTGATTGGATTGATTTTCACGTAAAAGGCTATGCTGAAAAACAGAATCATTACGGAGAGCTCAAAAAAAAGATTCAAAAATTTAGTGAAACACTATTCGAAAAACTTCGAGGACTGGCAACAAGGATTGCCAAACAGGTAAAAAAAATTATAAAACCAAAAAAAATTGTTTACGAGGAAGAACGCCTACAAAAAAAAATGTACAGGAATTTGACCTGTCATCCTATCGAACTGTATGTATAAGTAAAAACCCCGGAATTCCGGGGTTTTACTCTTGTAGGAAAAAAATTACTATTATTGAATTTTATACCTTATAAAAAAACTTTTTTTCTTCTCACAAAAAAATATACAGAATACAAACAACGAAAGTAGGCTTCAAAACTAGGTTTAAATTCCCAATTTTTCATTTATATTTTCTAATCTGTTTTGCATTTTCTCTTGCATTTGTGTACAAATAGCATATATCTGATGTGTTTATATCTCTTTTTATCTTTTATTATTACTCACCAATGGCAAAAAAAGTTGCTAAAAAAGCTGTTAAGAAAGCAGTTAAGAAGGTTGCTAAAAAGGTAGCAAAAAAAGTTGTAAAGAAAGCAGTCAAAAAAGTAGCTAAGAAAAAAGTTGCTAAAAAGGCTGTTAAAAAAGTAGTTAAAAAAGCTAAGAAAGTAGCTAAGAAGAAAGCTCCTAAAAAAGTAAAGAAAGTTAAAAAAGTTGCTAAGAAAAAAGTAAAGAAAGCTAAAAAAGTTGTTAAGAAGGCTAAGAAATTAGTTGGACGAGCAGCAGTCAAAATCAAGAAATAGTTATTTAATCGTAGATAAAAAAAAATCTCTGCTTCGGTGGAGATTTTTTGTTAATAGCCATTGCGAGCCTGCCTGCGGTAGACAGGGAGCATTTTTTCAATAGTCATTGCGAGGAGTTTTTTTTAGCGACGAAGCAATCTTAATGAGGATTGTATTTACCCGTACCGATATTATTTTAATCCACTTGCAATCAAGCAAGAAGGTAGTATATATAAGATAGTTCACATCATTTTATTTTTTCATTTCACGTATGACAAAAAAAATCGCAAAGAAAAAAGTAGGAAAACCTACTATCAAAAAAACAGTAAAAAAAGTTGAGAAAGTAGTCAAGAAGGAGATTAAAAAAGACATCAAGATCGTAAAGAAAGAAGTCAAAAAAGACATCAAAAAAGCAAAAAAGATCGTAAAAAAAGTTGTTACAGTTGCAAAAGCAGTCAAGAAAGAAGTTAAAAAAGATGTTAAAAAAATACAAAAAATCGTCAAGAAACCAACCAAGAAACCAGTTGCAAAAAAGAAGGCTAAGAAATAATTTTTATTTTGAAACAAAGAAAAACTCTCTGATTATATGGAGAGTTTTTTCATATATTTTTTAAGTATCAATTTTCTCTGCCTAGGCGGACTCAATTTCCTGTCGTTCCACTTCAACACTCTTCCCTCTCTGCAACAACCGCATCATCCTCTTTTCCCTCTTGAGAAATTCCGCATGCCCTGTATAAAATATTTTCACTGAATAGCTTCAAACTTCAAGTGTATCCGCTGAGGATGACTTCAAGCTTCAAGCTAATTGCTGAAAACAATTTTCAAGTTTTTCAAGTTTATGAAATCTAATTTTCTTAAAATTCAAATACTTACTAATCGTATTCTGATAGTTAAAATATCCATAGTTCAACGGTACCACCGTATCCACCATTGCATCTTTGAAATATCTCAGATCGAATTTAATAATTTTGTTCACGAGAATATTCGAATACGACATACCGATAAGATAATACTTCCAAAGCGTTGTTTCCTTGACTCGATGTACAAAAGGTTTCTGGAATTTTTTAATAACTTTCTGCACATCAGTGAGTACATATTCTTTCTCTAATCCCTTCATTATGCTTTCCACCACTTCCACATCCGCATAATCTCACAATAATCAAATTTTTCCAACAAGCGAATATTTAAAACAATGTTCTAGCAAATATGTTTTAAACAATGGAAGAATTTTATTACTAGTGTCCTCCTTTTTAAAGGAGGTCCCCGCAGGACTGCGGGGGGAGGATTTAAGCAAAGTTAGTTCATATACTGGTGGAACAATAATATAGTCCACACCATGCTTCATTAGAAAATCAATACCACCTTGGACAGCTAAGCTCGCTTCCGAGAAATTTTTGTCCCCATATGGCCGATGAGAAAAATCATAGTAAATCACATAGTCGTGATCATACTTTGTCAGGAATCTGAACAAGGTCAGAGAGTCAGATCATGAGGTTATTATTCAGATTTTCATGTTATTTCTTTTTTGAGATAAACAAATTTTGCAAGCACATCAGTAAGTTCTGATAACGTAGTTACTTTACTCAGCGAATCTATAGTAACTACTTGTGCTTTGAGGAGGAGAGCATAAGAATTGAGTTCGGGAGTCGTAAATCCGCTAAGTTCTTGGATCTTGACCAAAGACTTTTGAAGACTGATTTTATATGGAGTAATCTTGATAATAAAATATTGCATTGATTTTTGAAGAAGACTTCCTTCAAAAGTTTTCATATTAGTGATGATAGTAATTCTAGAACGTTGTAACATATTCAAAAGAGTTCTTTTCTCTATTCTTACTGTTTTCCGATACGCTACATCACGTCATTCATTAAGATACGTTTGAATTTTCATAAGATCTTTAGCGGTTTTTATAATCAAATTTTCCAATGAAACTATGGTATCGTTGCATTTATAATATCAGGTAGTCTGCTTGAGTGAAATAGTTACCGCATCTTTTTTTATTAAACAAAATAATCAATCTGACAGATCCGCACTGACCATTCAGATACTAAACAACATAAGTATTGTTATCACAATTATTTTTTTCATCCACTATACTACGAATAAACCAATTTTTTAATTTAAAATTCAAAAAGATTAATTTTTAATTTTTAATTTTTAAATTCTAAATTATAAATTATAAATTTTTATCCCAGTCCGTTAATCAACTTTTTGACTCCCAACCAAAAATAAGTATCAGGTAATTTTCATGATTTGATCGCTACATCAAGTTCTATCAATCAACTATAGAATTTTTCTATATTTTTCTTATTTGCTTTCAATACTCATATCTTTGCATATTCATTTTTGACTTGTCGAGGATTCATTTTCAGGAACGAAGCAATATCCTTGCTTTCCTTGACTCCGCTCTCATCTAAATCGATCATAAAGAGATAGAATTTCATAGCTCGATAGAGCATCCCGGAAAAAAGATTTCGATCTGCTCCACCATCATGGATTTTTTCCAAAACATCAATCGCTTTCTTTTTGTCAGTGAATAATGTTTTGAGTAATGTAAACGAATCAGTCTCTACCTGACCAAACACAATCATATCAATCATCGCTTCATCTATTTTTTTCTGCTGTTTGATCGTAGTCCATATTTTAAGTTTATCACATTCAAACCAAATACGATAGAGATCTGATCATACTTTGGTGAGGAAATATTGAATCGTCGCATGATCTATACTACAATCGCTTAATTCTCTTTTGACGAATGCTTCTAAATCATTATTTTTAAGCTGATTGAACTCTTTGACGTTTGCATTTTTTTCTAGGAATTTGTATAATCTCAATCTTTTATCTGGAGTAGAACTGACAAAAATAAGTAATGAATCATCAGGGATTCTCCCCTCTGCCTTGATCAGGGCATCAATAAATATCTGCAATTGTTCAGTCTTTTCTTCTCCAAGCTTAGTAGTAGCATCCAAGGGAAGTCCATTGATGATAATAAGCTTTTTGGTCGTAAAGAGTCCACTACTATAAATAGCTTGTTTAATCTGAGAAATATCTAAATTATCTAAACTAAAAGGGAAAATACTATCTGCTCAGAATTTTTGGAGAAATCACTCCTTTCGTCTAAAGAGTTCTTTGTCCAAGAGATAGGTCTCCTGTCAGGTAAAGAGATATACATTACTTAACATACTCATAGATTAATGATTAAGATTACTTAGTTAAACAATAGTATGATTTCAGCTTGAATTTTCAACCGAGAATAACAGAAAGATTAAAAGATTAAAAGATTTAGAAAATTAAAAGATTTTCTAGACATCCAGGCACTACAATTTTTTAATCTTAATAATATTCTTAATTTTTTAATAGTGATCATGTTTAAAAAACTCAACAAACTTTTAGCTAAACCAGCTATCCGAATCATCAAGATATATCAATATACGCTCTCCCCCGACAAGTGATTACCATCATTTCGACTCAAGGGCAGAATATGCTCGCATGAGCCGCATTGCAGTAAGTACAGCATTTCCGTATTGAAAAGATATGGATTTCGACCTGGAATTTTTTATGCTGGAGATAGAGTTTTACATTGTACGGCAAGTATGAAAAAAAACTACGATCCTGATCACTATCGTGTAGTCTTCTTTTCTTCAGCGCCTATCGGTGTCCCTTTTCTTGAACATTTAACAAAGGACAAAAGATTCGAAGTGGTCGGAGTCGTAACCCAATGTGATAAACCAGCAGGCAGAGGAATGGAAATGTGTGAATGTATTATAAAAACTGAAGCAAACAAACTAATTTCCTCATCCTCCATACATACTGTTATATTATTAGATTGATTCGGATGAGATGGAACAAGCAATTGGTTCCCTCGATTGAAATCTATTCTAGAGGAACAATGAATTACGGTCTATGCTCCAGTTCCCAAAAACACTAATGAACCGGTACTCAAAGAACAGCTTGATGATTTCATAGAAAATTATGCAGACAAAATAGATGAAAACACGATACTAATCGGACATAGCTTAGGATGCTTATTAGCGAATCATTTCATTACGACGACAGGCAAGAAAATAGCAAAATTGATTTCAGTCGCTCCTGCATTCAGAGATAATGATATAGATATATTAGTAAAAAAAGTTCCTGAGTTTGCACATGCAAAAGAATATTTGAATAATTATCAAAAAAAAGATTTTGATACAGAAAAATTAGAAAAATTAGTAGGAGAGCATATTATATATCTCTCAGATAATGATCCATATATCCCATATTCTAAAGCTCAAAAATATTACAAAAATAATTTCAAAAAAATAATAGTAAAATCATTTCAAAGAAAATGACACTTCAATGAAAATGCAGGAATTAGACAGTTGCCAGAACTATTAGCAGATATCCTGTATGTATATACTCCGACAAAATTAAATCCTGAGAAGTCAGAAGAAGGACGCCAATTCGCAGGGCGATTGAAAGGAAAAAATCCAGATTTATTAGTTATTATTGCGTATGGGAAAATTATTCCGCAAACGATTCTGGATATTCCAAGAGTTGCGCCAATAAATGTTCACGGATCAATTCTTCCAAAATATCGCGGTGCTTCACCGATTCAGTCAACATTACTCAACAATGATAAAGAGACTGGAATCACCATCATGAAAATGGATGCAACTATGGACACCGGAGATATGATAGATATCCTCAGATTCACGATACCGTTTTCGCGGACGACAAAAGAACTTATTGATGAGATGAAAAAAATCGGACCGAAATTTTTGAATGATACGTTATGGAAATACGGAAAATGACTCTTGTGAGAAATAAAACAGCAAGATCACAAAGCGACCTATTGCGGAAAGATTGAAAAAGAATCATGACTGATTGACCCACGGACTGACACTCTCGAGACCATATACAACAAATATCGCGCATTCTCCCTCCGACCAAAAATTTACTTCATAATGAACGATAAAAGAGTTATCATTGAAGGATTAAAACTAAGTGAACCACTCTACAATAGCAATGATGAATCTCCATTATTCCAAAAATATTCTCCCCTAATAAGTGGAGATGTCAGCAAAGAAGCGGACAAAGGGGTTGAATTACATCCCGCAGTCCTAGAAATCCAACTCAAGCCTGAAGGCAAAAAAGCCATGAGTCGGAAAGAATTTAACAATGGATATCTAAAATAATTAGTTCATCATTTAAGTGTTTATTCATGTAATCGTTTAGTAAAAATAGAGTTGAAATAGGGTCTAAGATAATTAGTATAGTTCGTATATCACAAGTAATTTTTTACTATTTATTTATCAAAAATGCTATTCGACTTCCAAGCATTTATTGAAGAGCTCAGAGAGAAACCTGAAAAAAAACAGATCGTAGAAAAATACGAGACGTTATTCGGTCCTATTCAATGAGACATCAAAGACCAGATTTGGTATACAGAATACCTTACAAAATTCGAACCGCTTCCCTACGAAACTCCTGAAGAACTCAAAAACGACTTCGACTGGAATCTTTTGGAGCAACTAGTCATCGGATCATTCAGTAGCGATTATGAACTCAAAAAAGAAGAAGGGAAAAAAGAAAAAGAACTCTACATAGCAGTCAAAAACTGAGATCAAAGCGTGGTCAAAACCGTCTCAGAATTGCGATCATTTCAGATCCTCAGACTCTACGAGATCTACATCGAAGAACAGATGAATCTCCATGCGCTCAAAGCTGAAGATGAAAATGAGAAAAATACTATCGATCAAGAAAGAGAGATGAGACTCAAAAGATGGGAGGCAGTATTGCAAACCATCGATAGAGACGAGATAGCACAGAAAGCGAAGAAAGAACAATCAGGAAAGATGGAAGATTTGATGGGAAAACTCTAAGACAGTCGATAGTCTTTAGTCGATAGTCTTTGGTGAGTAATCATGAGTAAAAATATATATGTCCTGATTCTTCGGAGTTGGGATTTTTTTATATTTTTAAAAATAAAAATATAATTTCGACGTCATAAAAAACCTCATTTCATTTTATACTCGACCACCAAAAAAATCTTTAGTTTCAGATTTTTTTGGATGCGAGAGTTATATTTTCTCCTTCAAAAATATATTTCATATTTTTGATTGAAGAATATATATTTACTATCACAATAATTCCTCATTACATCTCGGACTTATTTGGATAGTAAATATACCGACGAATTGAGAAACTGCAAGTATGAATGAAGTGAGATAATTGCAGATTTCGAAAGCGGTTCGGTATAAATATAGGATTTTTTCATCCACTATTGTGATACATACTAGTCCATAACAAGACAATACATTTACTTAACACTTAGCATTTAACATTTAGCATTTAACATTTAGCGTTTGAAAAGAGTTTTAGTCGGTATGTCATGAGGAGTAGATTCTGCGATTGCAGCATATCTTTTGAAACAGCAATGATATGAGGTTACTGCAGGATTTATGAAAAACTATGTATCTGACAGTGGCAATTGTACAACATACAGCGACGCAGAGGAAGCTATCAAAGTTTCCAAATTTTTATGAATAGAGATTATCTCATTCGACCTTCAAAAAGAATACAATGAAAAAATCATTGAATACATTTATAACGGATACCAACAAGGAATCACACCAAATCCTGATGTATTATGCAATTCTCTGATCAAATTTGATGTATTCCTCCAGAAAGCGATAGAACTCTGATTCGACTATATCGCTACGGGACATTACGCACGCATCGTCAAAACGCCAAAACGAAAAAACGAAAAAACGAAAAAACAATCGCTTAGTCGTTTAAGCGCTTGATCCTTTAAACTTCTTAGATGAGTAGATTATACCAAAGATCAGTCATATTTCCTTGCAGGATTGAATCAGTATCAATTAAGCAAATCATTATTTCCTCTAGGAGAAATGAAAAAATCAGAAGTGAGAACGTTAGCAAAAAAAATAGGGTTGCCGAACGCCGCACGCAAGGATAGTCAGTGATTATGTTTTATAGGGAATATTCCTATCAAGGATTTCCTACTCAAAAGATTATCGAAGAAAGAAGGGAATATTGTAGATATCAAATGAACCATAGTCGGCAAACATGAAGGAGCATATTTTTTTACCATAGGGCAAAGACACTGACTCAATCTCCCCTTCAAAGCATATGTAATTAGGACGGACGTAAAAGAAAATATCGTAGTAGTCGGAGAGAAAGAAGATAAACAACTTTTTGAAAAAACAGTAAACATTACATGACGACATTGGGTAGGAGAAGCATACAAGCTTCCAATAAAAATTACGGCAAAAATAAGATACAGACAAGAGCCACAGAACGCTACGCTAGTTATGAGTGAGGAGTTATGAGTAAAGAGTGAAAACACTAAAAACAAAAAAAAATGAACCCTAAAGGCTGAACCATGAACTATCGTTTTCGATGAAAAACAACGAGCCATCGCACCAGGTCAAACTATAGTAGCTTATAAGTGAGATGAATGTATCGGATCAGGCATTATAGCCAGCTAATATAAATAAGAAAAGTCAAAGGTTCTTACCTGCAGAATTTGACAGGATTTTTTTTTAGAGTATAATTAAGATAGTTTAGAAATAATCCATAAAAATCATGAAGCACATCAGAAAACATCTTCGCAATATCAGCAAAGAAACAATAAAAAAAACAGTTACAGGAATCGTCCTGCTCTTTTTCGCCACAATTATGATATTTCAGAAAGATGCTCCGAAACAGGAAATTCAATTTATATGGAATGCAGACACAACGAAGGTGCACAACGCTGCAAGTCAACAATGGGATTATCTCTTCCAGGATGAATGAGGACAAGATACCTATCAAGGACAAATGAATACAGGAACTACAACAGAAACTACAACAGGGACAATAAATAATCTTATACATCCTGATGAAACAACATCAATCATAAATTCACAGACAGGACAAATCTATACAGGAACACTCGTATCGACATGAACTATAAAAACTACAGGAGAGATGATTCCAAATACGATCACCGTTACAACAAAACCATTGGATTGTATAACACCTTGGAACGAAACAGTGAAAAATAATGATTTTGTATTAGCATATCAGCAAAGAGAAGACGTGGACAGTATCTGTAATGTAGAAAAAAGAACATGTACAAACGGCATACTTTGAGGAACATTTATACAATCTTCATGTAAAGAAGATATAGTTTACACCTATACAAAAACACAAGTCGTTTCGTACAATCAAAAAGTGCTTAATCCATACATCCAGCCGACAGCACCAGTAAATCAATGAGCCAACTTCGATACACAATGAAAAATCAATACTACCCAGACACCGACAACCACACGAGGAACATCAAGAAATGAAGTTACTCCACAATCATGAATTTCACAAATACCATCACCAAAAATATTCTGCCTAGCTCCCCGAGGACAGATAATCCAACATGGTCAATTCGTCAAAGCATACAAAGCGCCGCGTGGATTTATCGACATGCCTTGCGAAGTAGAAATCAGAGCATGTGTAGACGGAAATTTGAAAGGCACTTTCACGTATTCTAAATGTACATTCAACAATACAACATATACTGACTATCTCAACGCTGATTCTCCTTCAACAAACAATAGTTTCCTTTTCTTCGATCGAATAAAATCTATTTTCTACTAAATCGATCTTAACAAATTAGTAATCGGTCTTTCATCTTATGATGAGAAATCTTTTTTATAATAGAACAACTTCACATTGAGCATGTTCTTGAAAATATTTTGCATCTTCTAAAGTCCCCACAATATTATTATCATAATGCATAGGTATAGCTACTTTTGGATGGATATGCTCGACAGAATTTACAGCTTCTTGTGCTGTCATAGTATAGGTTCAGCTTACGGGCAGAAGAGCGATATCTGGTGCCAATCATTCCATTTCTGGAATATTATCAGTATCTCAAGCATGATACAACGTAGTTCAATCAAAATCAAAGACAAATCACACAAATCAGGATTCTTTAGGATGATATGGGATTCAAGGAGATCTAAATTTATCGATATTATAGGCAGGGATAGTCTTAACTGAAAAGTCATCTAGATCCAAAATCTCATAGGGTTGAACGAATATTTTCTTGTTCGGTAAGTCCTTGAGTTTTTCTTCACAAGGCAAAGAAGCAACAAGTATTGTGTTAGGATGTATAACCTTAGTAATATCATCTAAAC
>Ga0118677_10015209_pt1 | contig 10719 bp, 6 predicted proteins | sample AliMusrvi5mmetaG_FD_86154 | JGI IMG/M metagenome (GOLD analysis project Ga0118677, IMG submission 86154)
GACACGCTCCTTCAGACCGTGCGCAACCGTTTCCGTCCCCTGCGCGTCCCCGCGTTTCCCGCCGCCGAATTGCTCGTTTTCTGGGGCGGATGGCAAACCGGTTTCAACGGTTTTAAGCACAACCCCGTGGACTACGCCCGGCAGGTCTCCTGCCCGATTCTCTTCCTGCACGGCGGGCGGGATCCGCTGGCCCGGATCGGCGAAGCCCGGACGGTGTTTGATGCCGTCCCCGGTCCCAAGGAATTCCAGGAATTCCCCGAGGCGACCCATGAGGCGGGCTTCACCCGCGACCCCGTGGGATGGACCGCGGCCGTGCGGCGGTTTTTGGCCGGGTTGGAACGGCCTTGAAGGCGGAATCCAATTGCCAGATGCCGAATAAGCATTATGCTGGCTGCTCGCTGCCTTAAGGGGCAGGACCGAGCACAACGATTTAATCATGAAAAGTTACAATGTTGCAGTCATTGGCGGGGACGGTACGGGTCCGGAAGTCACTCGTGAGGCCGTCAAGGTGGTCGAGGCCGCGGCCGTGAAATTCGGCTTCAAGCTCAATTTTACCCATTACGACATCGGGGGCGACCGCTACCTGCGCACCGGCGAGATCCTGCCCGACAGCGTCCTGGCCGAGCTCCGGCAATTCCCGGTGATCCTGCTGGGCGCCCGGCCGTGGCGGATCGTGCAGGTCGAGTGGAAGCAGGGAATCGCCTACGCCGAGCCCACCTCAGACCCGGGCAAGGCCCGCTGGGCGGGTGACCCGGTTCCCTTGTCGCCAGGCTTATGCGCCGAGATCCGTGCCATGCTTCGGGCCGGTGCCTCTGTCGAGGGACTCTCGCGGCGGGCCATAAGCCGTCTCGTGGAGTTGCAGGGCGAGCTTTCCGGGCTGAATGACAATGGGACGACCATACTGGCCAAGGAAGGCCGCTACGAGTGGTGGACGTTCGCGGGCCTGCGGGTCAACGCCACGCTGGCGGCCTTGCTGGAGGTGACCAGCGGCATCGGTTCCCGGGCCGACAATCTCTGGCTCCACTTTCCGCGCGATGTCGATCTGCGTGAGCTGGAGCATCTGGCGGCGCGCCTGGCCGATCCGGCCACCGCCAGCCGCCTATTGGCCACGTTTGACCCGCAGTTCGGGTCGATCCGCTTCTCAGAACTCCTGCCGCCCACCCTCTATCAGTCCATGCAGGCCCAGCGAGTATTCGATCTAGTCGGTGCCCGGGCAATCTTGGAGAGGCCCGTCCGCGTTGTCGACGCGAGCTGAGCGAGCGTTGGGGAAGCGTCGGAGAGCTGCCGCGGTGCCGGCCGTCGTCACCAGTTGCGTCGCTTCCCTGGCGTGCTCACCGAAGCGCCGTTTTGAGCACGACCACGCGGATCATCACACCGTTGGCCGATAGGCTCTGGGCTTGGGCATCGAATCGCCTGCGCGCTGCGTCGAGGCTTTCCTTCGGTGCCCTGCTTCCTCGCGCGTCGCGTTTGTCCCACTGTGGACACGCGTACCAGCCGACCAAGTAGAGACCATGTCGGCACTCGGTGTCCTTCAGGTAACGATCCCGCAGCTGGGTCTGCATGGCAGAATCCAGATCAGCGTTCCAGCAGCCCTTGGCTTCGATAGTCAGGGCGAGGATGTCATGCGTGCCCGGGCACTTTCCCCGGACTGTGGCGGTCACCTGGATGTCCGTCCGCTCGCCACGGCCGCCGGGCTTCTCGCCCCGTCGGATCACCACCTCACGGTTGAGGACGATCCCGCGTTCCCGCAGATCTTCTTGCAGGTGAATGACTGCGGCATCCGCCAGATAGCCTTCATCCTTGGGACGATGCTGGTCCTTCCCGACCTGGTCCCACAGGCCAAAGGCCGCAGGCGGAGTTCCCTGGAGTTTCTCCTCCCATCGTCTCAACGACTCGATCACCACTTCCAGGAGCTGCTCCCCGCTTTCCACAAGTCGCCCCTGAGGGTCGCGTGCCAGGGCCAGGAGATGCTCAGGGCGCGGCGGCGTCCAAGTCCGCTGCAGGGTCACACTCTTGGCTCTCACCAGCGTCCACTTCAGGTAGGAAGCCTGGGGCAACTCTTCGATCAGACGGGTAATCTGCCGACACGCCTCCAGCGTGCCCCGGTTCTCCAACTCCAACAGAACCCCGTTGCGAAAATCTGCCACGCGCTCTCGGTCACTGACTTGGTGCATCTCCCCACTCATCTTTGGGTCCTCGCGGGGTGGAAATTGCTGTACGAGCCATTGGTAAAGGTCCGCGACTGGCGCCTCCTGAAGGCGCTTGGTGAGCGTTCCGCTGGAATGGTCGAACCGCTGCGCCAGGGTCAACATCAACTTCCGTCCCCAGTCCTGATCCGCCTGCATGGCCCGCCAGATAGTCGGCCACGCCCGATCTGGTACGTGCTCCAACAGGACTTGCGCCACCAAGAGGGACAACCGCCGGGATTCGATCTCGGTCGGAGGCGGTGTCGGGACCAAGGATATAGCGTGGGTCGAGGCAGCTTGTGACCCATGTTCTAGCAACTGCTCCAAGAGTTCTGCGAGGCCCTCCGGGCGCAGGCCCGGATCGCGGAGCTTGGCCTCCAAGACAGACATCAACTTTGCATCCCACACCAATTCCTGCCGGTCCAGGACATGGACATAGGGCCCGGCCATGTTACGCACGTCCACCAGTCTGAGCAGCCACGCGAGAAACGCATCCGGTACACGTCGGTAGGCGTGCTGCAGGACCCCCCGCTCGGTCTCAGTTCGGATGCCATTGCGCGGGAACGTGAGGATGATCGGTATCCATTTCACCCAGACCTCCGGCGCCAGGGCCTGAAGTGTGGCCGGCTCCATTTGGGCTAAGAGCAGCAAGGCGCGATAGCCGGCAGCGGCGCGATAGTCAAACTGGTTCGTGCCGAACCAATCGTCCACATGGGAGTCACCGACATCCACATAGCACTTGGCCGTGGCCACGATGCGGCTGCGCGTCTCAGCATCAGCGTTCTTCCAGCCCGGCAAGCAGGTTAGGTCGGGCTCAAGACTATCACCGTAACGTGTGCTCCGTGGCTCCAAGGTCATCTCGCGATTCAGCCGCGACCACTGCTCGATCTCGCCTCCTTCGCACAGCTGGAGCCAGTGCCGCACGCGCTCCGGCGGTGGTGGCTCAACCAAGGGCGTTGGCTGCTGATAGCGTCTTGACTCAGCCAAGTACTCGCGGGCCTTGGCCGCCTCCGGTGATTCCAAGTCCGTCGGGCACAAGAAACAATCCAAGAACTCGTGCAACCCAGGCTGTCCCCGCACGGCCATGAGCAGCATGTCGACGTAGCGCGACTGGGGTTCGTAGAAGCTCACGACGCTCTGGATGATCTCCCCCCAGTGCCGCCGGTCTTCCGGTAGTCCTGCGGCTTGCCAACACTTCAGCAGCCACGGCAGGTCGTCGAGAATGACAAGACGCGCGGGTCCATGCACCAGTTGCCCAGCGCCGACTTTCGCTGCTGTTAGTAGCGGAATGAGCCGCTCGACGAGTTGCCGCCGCTTTACGTATTCCCCCGTCCAAAGCAACTCCTCTCTGAAATCTGACGTTTGTCGCGTGGGGGCGAAATACTCCTGCAGCCGCCGAAGGACCTCTCGCGCGAAGGGTTCCTGCAGCACGGGGTTATCCAGATGGTCCCACGCATTGATCAGGATCTCATCAACTAGGCGGCCGAGTTGGTCAAGCGGGTGCCGCTCGACTGGGCGTTGGGCCACCCACGTCAAAGCCATTGGTAGGTCCTCGACCTGCAGGTGCTGCAAGAGGCCGTATGAAAGGAAACTGGCGTAGGACCCGTAGTAATGTGATCTTCCTGGCGGAGTCAGCAGCGCGAAGAGTTCCGATGCGCGCAGGTGTTCAGGCCACAGTGCCCGCAGGGCCGAACCTTTGAGGTCGTCATCCGAATCGGCGCCGATACTCCCCTCGGCCAGCGGACGGAGACGCAACCGGGTGTCCTTATCCCCGATATTACCTACGGCTTGGGCCGCTTGGCTGCGAATGCGATCCATTTCCGCGGGGTCGAGAGCCATATCCGCCAGCAAGTTTTGGAGTGACTGAACGGTGCAGGCTTCCGCCAAGTCAATGGCGACGCGGCGAACCAGCCACCCTTGGGAGCGGTCCCGCAGGAAGGGCTCCAACTGCTCGTGCAATCCTGGATGATTGAGCTTGGAGTAAGCGCCGCGTAGGAATAGGTCGTTATCCGTTAGCTTGTCTGCAGCAAAAAGCCCCAGCAAGCTCGTCACAATCCGCGCCCGCATCTCATCGCTGACCGCCGCCACATCGCTGCGCAGAAGCACCTGCGGATCGTGATCGCAGATTATCTCCAGAACGGGACGAGCCATGCAGGCCAGCCACGCGGCGGTTTCGTGAAGTTGGGGAATTACATGTTCCTGGTCTATCGGGTGCAGGAGCAGACTGGTCATCTGCCGCAACGGCAGATCCCGCTGCACGAGGTAGCGCGCCGTCAAAAACTCCGCGTATGTCTGGTGCGCCCAGCCCATCCGTTCCGATCCGCGGGAGGAGAACAATCCTGTGGCCAGTACCTCCCGCGCGGCGGCGTCGTCCACCGTGACGCACTGTTCCCCGATCTTCTCCGTACCCCCAACCAGTTCCCGCAAAGAGATCTCGGCGTCGGGATCGGTGGCGGGCGTCAGCCCCATGGTCACCACTGACCGATTGCACAGGATCATGACGGCAGCAATCCGCGCTGCAACCGCCATTCGCTCCTGCGGGCTAAGTTGACCGCGGAGGCCCGCCGCTTGTCGGCTGCGACTGGTTTCGGCACACAGCAGACGGCATCCTTCTTCATACAGATCCGAACGGGTGGGCGGCAGACGCTCATCCCCGTGAAAGGCTTGCAGCAGGAAATGCAGCGTAACGGGCTTGACCGCCAATGGCACGGCGGCCACACGGCTGACCTCACGCGAAAAGGCGGCAACATCCACCCCGTAGGCGCACGCGGCCGTCGTGACATTTTCCCATGTCAAAGGCGCCAATTCGTAAACCCCTAAGCCCGCTGCCTCCTGATCCTGCGTCGAATCTTCACGTTCCCACAGTTCCTGCAATCCCTCTTCCAGGTACGCGGGCCATTCGGCCGTACGGCAGGCGACCCGCAGACGCAGCCGCGGGAGCTGGGGACGATACCGACGCAACTGTTCCAGCAGGAGATCGGCCAGCGTGTTGATGCGCAAAAGACATTCATCAAGGCTATCGAAAAACAACTGTAGGGTGTGGGAGCCTTGGACCCAGGCAGTCAGGACCGGTCCCTCAAAGATATCGCGGACCAAACGGTCTTCACTGCCGTAGCTCTTCAAGTCGAACAGCTCGATAACTTGATCCTTGGGACCTTGGTCCTTCAGCGCCTGGACTTCATCGCGGATGGCCGTGCTTTTCCCGAGGCCTGGTTCACCCAGCAAGACTAAGCATGGTCGCCCGAGGATTTGCGTCCACGTGCGCAAGTCCGTGGCCCGGGCCACCACCAACTCTGGATCAGGCGCTGCCAAGTAACCCGCTGGGGTTAGAGGAAGGGTTCCAGTCCGGGCGCACCAGTAACGCTGCCAAGGAAGATGTGCAACATTAGTCGGAGTTGCCATGGCTTGATTACCTCCTGACCCTACACCACGCGCGGCCTGAAATCCGGCCTACGCTTTAGACGAACGGGAGCGGAAAGGGGCGACTCAGTGGCGCGTCGGCGCCGCGAGTTTGGCGCCCAGGGCTTTGAGCTTGGCCACGGCCGGGGCGTCGGGGCGACCCTGCACCAGGACCGGGTTGGCGATCTTCTTGAGCTTGAAGCTCTGGGCGATGGATTCGATGCTGCCGATGGCCGTGCCGCCGCCCCCGTGGCTCACGAACGCCGCGTAGGGCTTGTCGGTGACCTGGTTCTGCGTGGGGTAAAAGGCGCGGTCGAGGAAATCCTTGAGGCCGCCGCCCATGTAGCTGAAGGCGTCGTAAGAACCCAAGGCGATGGCATCGCAGGCCAGCAGGTCGGCGGGCTGCGCGTCGCCGGCGGCTTTGAACTGGACCTTGGCGCCGGCGGCGCGGGCACCGTCGGCCACGGCGGCGGCCGCGGCCTCGGTGTTGCCGGTCATGGAACAGTAGACGATCAGGACTTTGGCCATGGAATCTTCCTTTTCCTTTCGCAGTATTACGGGTGCATACAGTTGTTGCTTTAGCGTAGATTTTTCGGCGTAAATTCCACGTGGTCCACTTCGAGAGGCGCGATGGCCTTGTTTATCGCGGCCCGAAACGCGGTGAAGGCGCGGCGCTTCGGTTCCTCGGCGGACAGCTGAGTCCACGACCCCCAGGGCGGGGTGGCGGCACCGTCGCCGAACACGATCAGGCGGCGCAGTTTCTTTCCCGTGAATGCCAGCGGGCGGGTGACCCCCGCAAGGGCTTCACCGACGATCTCAGGCCACCGGGCGGAGAGAACCTCCATGGCTTGGGCTATCTGGGTCGCGCCCGGTCGGGTTTTCGCCTTGAAGTCCCAGGCGTGGTACATCGGACCACCTCCCGGACCGACCACGTAGTCGGTCAGCCCCGCGACGCAGCGGAAATCCGTCTCGGGGATATTCGCTGCCAGTGCGGGGCAGCCGTTGGCGATGGCCCAGGCCACGGTCTCCTGCCACCTCCGCATCTTCTCGACGTCATTTGTGTAGGCCCAGCCCGCCAATATGAGAGCCACCGGTGGAGAGGGTGGAGTGCAGGGGTGCGAACGCGCAAACCCAATCAGGCGTTGGGACACCTCATGCCATCGTGTCGGCTTCGGACAAATCTGAGCCATGGTAGTCTTCCTGCGCACGCTGGTGAGCATCGCCGACGATCATTGTCCACCATGATCAAGACTCTGCCAAGAGAGCGGAGGAATCCTTTCCCCATTCAGCTCCGCGCCGTATGATCGCGGCAAGTTCGGCTCTTGTGGGAGGAGACCATGGCCGCGAGAACAGTGCATTTGCCCCACGGCGATTGGTCGGTGGACGAAACTTCACCCCTCGGTTCGCCTGGTGGATTTGGCGCCGTCTTCGCGGGTGCCGATCCCGGAGGGCACCAGGTGGCAATCAAACGCTTCCACCTGAACATCGGCGATGCCGCCAAGCGCGAGATCGCCATACTCGAACAGCTTCGGGCGGCTCCGTTGGCGCATGTGATCCCGATTCTGGACGCCGGTCTGGATGCCACGCAAGGCGTTTACTACATCGTCATGGCGCGCGCCGCCCAGAGCCTGCAGGACCTGATCACGGCGAACGGCGCGATGGCTGAACGTGACGCCGTGGGGATTTTGGACGCGATCAGCGCGGGATTGCAGGAATTGGGGCCGATTGTCCACCGGGATCTTAAACCGGCCAACGTGCTGTTGCACAGCGGCATCTGGAAGCTCGCCGATTTTGGCATCGCTCGCGACCTCACGAAGAGCACGTCCGTCAACACGCTGAAGGGCTGCATGTCCATAGAGTATGCAGCCCCCGAACAGTGGCGGGGCGAAACCGCGGACAAGGCAACTGACGTATACGCTCTCGGGTGCATTCTGTACGCGCTCATCATGGGACGTCCGCCATTCGTCGGGCCTACAGAAGCCGATTTCCGCCAGCAGCATCTCCATGCAACTCCACCGCAGATCCAGGGATCGGCGATCCTGTGCCAACTCGCCACGGGTTGCCTCAACAAGGAAAGGGAGACGCGTCCGAACCTGGAGACTGTCATCAGGCTGTTGCACCAACTCCAGGCGCCACCCGATTCCGGTGGTGAGGATCTGTTGGCCCAAGTCGGCGTCGTCATGGCGCAGGACGAAGCCGCCCGGCAAGCCCTAACCGCGCTGAAGAGAGACGCACGCGAGAAACGTGCAGCCATGGCCGAAGATGCGAAGCGGGTGTTGGAGCAGATCAAACAGCACCTGATTTCCTCAATGAGAGATCGGGCATCCACGCTGAAAGACGATAACGGCATCTATCGGTTGGGGGAGGCCTACTTCCGATGCCACGTCACCTATCCCTTTATCCCGGAAGGGATGTTCCCACGTTCGCGGTGGGACATCGTGGTCGGCGCGACGATCACGACCAAGCAGGGTCGCAACGCGTACGAGGGGCGGTCGGCAAATCTCTGGTTTGCCAAGATGCCGGAGGATGATCGTTACCATTGGTGGGAAGTATCATACATGCGGTCGCCCTTGTCGACCCGCGAGCCCTATTCGACCGTGCCGTTCGGATGGGACGCGCCGCAAGCCCTTCAGCATGTCGATGAGGCGGCATCCAGTACCATGGGCGTGTATCAGCACGGGGCTAAGCCTAAGATCATTGACGGCGAACACGTCGAGGATTTCTGCCGCCGGTGGCGCAACTGGTTCGCCCTTGCCGTACAGAATCGGCTTGAGTGCCCCCGCTGTCTGCCGGAGGACTGATCTGAATCGGGGCCAACCGCCATCGTGTCACGGTGGGGTACGGGGGCAGGATGAACGCCGTGGAGTGGGGCCTTTCCCCGGTCAGTTCCGCGTCGTATGATCACCGCCGACGCCGAGGCCGCCGGCTGTTTCAAGGCGGACCAGCGCGACATCAAACTGATCACCGTCCAGGAAATCCTGGACGAGCAGCATGTGCAGAAGATGTGAAGGGCAAAGGTGTCTTGGCTTGGCAGGAGGAAACACCATGAGCGATGACCGATGCCCGGTTTGTCTCCAACAGCCAACCGATAGGAGAACGATCAATTCCGCCATACCGTTCCGGGAGGGGATAGAACTTGAGAACCGAAGCCACAGTGACAGCGGGTATTGCATAGAATGCTCAGCGTGCGGCAAGTTCGTCGTTACCCACATGGATGATGTGAACCTGAAGAGCACGAGACTCAGGAATTGGAACCCTGCTCACCTCTCCGCGTTGGTTCGCGAACAGAGCATCCGCCCGTTGCCAACGTTCTGGCTGCAATATGGAAGTGGCCCCTACGGCCCGTTCGAATGGCAGGACGCTCTGGCGCCCATCGGGGTTGACGAATTACTGGCTCGGTGGCCTCGCACGGTGCCGGAAAGGATCGAGCGCACCTTGTGCAACCTGGCGCGGCGTTCGCCTACGGCGGGATATGATGTCGACGTGCCCCCCGACGATACAGCCTTCGCGTTCGCTCAAACGCCCGACGAGGCACAGTACCATATCAACGCCCTCGTGGCCAGTGGCCTCTTGAACGGAAAATTCGTCTTCCGTTCCCAACCCTCAAATTTCTCGCTGACTCCGAAGGGCTGGTCGCGCTTTGAGGAGTTGACGCACGGCACGAGCGCACCGGAGAACCCCGTTTTTGTCGCCATGTGGTTCGGGGGCACAGAGGAAAAGTCGAACATGGACGAGGCGTACTCTCAGGCGATTGAGCTTGCGGTTACTGAAGCTGGCTATAAGGTGACTCGCGTTGACCTCGTCGAGCACAATGATTGGATCATGGACCAAGTGCTGGGCGACATTCGGCTTGCGCCTTTCGTCGTGGCTGACTTCACGGGCAATCGGGGCGGAGTGTACCTGGAGGCTGGGTTCGCACGCGGATTGGGCATCCCGGTTATTCATACCTGCCGAGAAAAGGACTTTAAGGGGGCTCATTTCGATATCCAACAGATCAACACCATCAACTGGACTACGCCCGAGGAACTGCGCAAAAAGCTCTACCACCGCATCCTCGGCACCATCGGCCAAGGGCCGCATCCACGACCGCCCGAGCATACGACGTGAACCCCCTTCGGCCAGGCCGGTGGCACGGGGGAGGGTGGTTTCCATGGTGCAGCAGGCGGGGTACACTGCCAGCGCGAGCACCCAGGATGGTCGGGAAATCGGGGTAAACTATGGACGTATTTGCCGGACGGCGTTTGGCCGCGATCACCGAGGCGGACGTGCAGGCGCTGGTGGCGCGGGGGGAGACGGAATCTCTGCACCTCGAATACAAACGGGATCTCGACATCACCGACCCCAACAAGGATCGCGAGCGGAACAAGCGGCGCGAGTTCCTGAAGGATGTCACGGCTTTCGCGAACTCGGGCGGCGGATTGCTGGTGTTCGGGGTGGACGAGGAGCGCGACGCCGCCAATCAGCCGACGGGTATCCCGCGTGAAATCTGCGGCATCGAAACCGAAAACGCCGGGCTGCTGAAGATGATGCTGGAGAGCATCATCGCCAGCGGAATTGACGAGGCGCCGTACGGGCAAATCGAGGTGGAAGCCATCGCCCTGACCAGCGGCAAGTACGTCATCTTGGTGCGGGTGCCGTCGAGCCTGCGTGCCCCGCACATGGTCAAGCTGGGCGGCGAGCAACGTTTCTACCGGCGGGTCAATACGGGGAGTGAACCCATGACGGCGGCGCAGATTCGGGACGTGGTGCTCCAGAACGCGGCGATTGAAGAACGGATAGCCGTGGTGCTGGAAGCCAGGCGGGCGATACTGCGGAAGTCGCTGGCGGGGAAAGCGTTTTTTGTTCTCCACCTGGTGCCCCTCGTGCATCACGCACGCCGGTTGGACGTGACGTTACCGTCCGTGATCGAACGGTTAAACAGGGTTGGATGTCCCCGCAACAGACAGGAGGGGCCGCGACGAGAGAACCAAGGGCGGCACACGCTGGAAGGGTATATGCTCACGGATCTTCTGGGAGGGATGTTTTTCCGGAGTAGCCTGTTCCGGCGCGATGGGACGGTGGAGTTTGTCGATGCCTACGCTATGGCAGATTCGTGTCGCAAAAAACTTTTCCGGCACGACTCTGTGGTACCGAC
>Ga0118677_10015211_pt1 | contig 10717 bp, 8 predicted proteins | sample AliMusrvi5mmetaG_FD_86154 | JGI IMG/M metagenome (GOLD analysis project Ga0118677, IMG submission 86154)
CCTGCGGATGCGCACCGGGCCGCTCCGCAACCTCGGCGCCTGCCTCTCGCCCGACAACGCGTGGCTCGCCCTGCAAGGCATCGAAACCCTGCCGCTGCGCATGGAACGCCATTGCGACAACGCCCTCGCCGCCGCCAAACACCTGCAAAACCATCCCGCCGTCGAGTGGGTCCGCTTCCCCGGCCTGACAGGGGATCCGCAGGCCGCGCTCAATGGCAAGTATCTCCGCGGCAAGGGCGGTTCCATGGTGGTCTTCGGCATCAAGGGCGGCGGTGCCGCCGGTGCCATATTCATCGATTCCCTCAAACTGTTCAAACATCTCGCCAATGTCGGCGACGCCAAGTCACTGGCCATCCACCCGGCCACGACCACCCACTCGCAACTCAACGAGGAGCAGCAACGCGCCGCGGGCATCCCGCCGGAACTCATCCGCCTCTCCATCGGCATCGAACACATCGATGATATCATCGCCGATCTCGACCGCGCCCTTGATGTGGCGACCCACCAACCATGACTGCCATGACCAGCCGCTCCACCATTTTCGCCAGCATCGATGCCGCCACTGCCACGATCCAAACCAAGGCACCGCTGCCGGACTACGATGTCACGATTACCCAGTCATTGCCGAAACTCGAGGGGGCCGATCTGTGGCAGATATTCCGCCGCAATTTCACTGCGGTGAATGGCCGAACCATGGAGAGCATCGCAGCGATGATGGAGTTCCTCAAGACCAACGGTTACACTCACGGCTATTGCGATCCCGCGCTGTTCAGCACCATCGGTACGCAACTCATCTCGTCGGGCTTCGGCTTGTCCACGGACTTCGACCGCACCCGCTACGACGACTATCAATTCGGCATCACCCGCGCCACGGGTGCCATTGCCGAGTCCGGCACCCTCATCCTCGATGACGAACGCACCTCGCGCCGCCTCGCCGCCCTCGCCCCGTGGGTTCACGTCGCCGTGCTGCAACGCCCGGAAATCCACCGCACCATCTCCGACGCCCTAGCCGCGCTGGGCAACAGCCCCAACATCATCTGGTGCACCGGCCCATCCAAAACCGCCGACGTCGAAGGCATCCTCATCGAAGGCGTCCATGGCCCCGGCGAACAGATCGCATTGTTGGTAACGGGTTAAGCGCCCCCCCCACCATGAAACAATTCCTTCAAAGCCATTTTTGTTTAAGCCCATTACGTTTCCTCACGGGAACAATCCGCGGGCGGACTTGGCATCGGCGACGGTTTTGATGGCGATGGCTTGGGCGGCCATGCGGTGCGAGAGGTGGTGGTATTTGGCGAAGCCGGTCACCTTGGCATAGGCGTTCTGGAGCATGGTTTCGAGGCGGGTGATGACTTCGCGTTCGGTCCACAGGAAATGTTGGAAATTCTGCACCCATTCGAAATAGGAAACGGTCACGCCGCCGGCATTGCACAGCACATCGGGGATGATGAAAACGTCGCCTCGGGCCTCCAGGATGCGGTCGGCCTCGGGGGTGGTCGGGCCGTTGGCGCCTTCGGCCAGGATCCGGCATTGCAGGTGGGGCGCGTTGGCTGCGGTGATGACGCGGTCCAGCGCGCACGGGGCGAGGATGTCGCACGGTTGGCGCAGCATCGATTCGGGGTCGATGGCTTCGGCTTCGGTGAAGCCGGTGACGGTGCCGGTGGCGGCGACGTGGGTACGCAATTTTGCTAGGTCGAGGCCGCCATCATTCCAGATCGCGCCATGGACATCGGAAACGCCGCGGATTTTCACGCCGAAGGCATCAAGGGTGTAGGCGGTGTGGGACCCGACGTTGCCGAATCCCTGGACCACGGCGGTGCCGCCGCCCGCCGGCGTGCCGAGTTGGTGGAGGGCGTTGGAGGCGAGAAAGGCCACCCCATGGCCGGTGGCGCGGGTGCGTCCGTTGGAACCTTGCAGGTTGAGCGGTTTGCCGGTGACGATGGCCGGCACCAAATGCCCCATGTGGGTGGAATAGGTGTCGGTCATCCAGGCCATGGTTTGTTCGTTGGTGCCCACATCCGGGGCCATCACGTCGGTTTCCGGTCCGATGAACGGAATCATCTCCATGGTGAATCGCCGGGTGAGCCGCTCGAGTTCCCCGGCGGACATGCGGGCCGGGTCGCAGGCGATGCCGCCCTTGCCACCGCCAAACGGCAGATCCATGAGCGCGCATTTCCAGGTCATCCAGACGGCCAGCGCGGTGATTTCGCCGAGGTCCACGGCCGGGTGGTAGCGCAAGCCGCCCTTGATCGGTCCACGGGTGAGGTGGTGTTGGACTCGGTAGCCGAAAAATACTTCCGTGGTGCCGTCATCGCGGCGGATCGGCACGGTCACGGTGATGACACGTTTCGGCCATTTGCATCGTTCGCGCAGGTCGGCGCTGAGATTGAGGAAATCGGCGACTTGATCGAATTGCTCGGCCGCCATGGCGAATACCGGATTCTGAAGCAGTGTTTGGCGCATGGCCCGAACCTAGCAGGAAACCACCGGCAATGCACGGATCTAACTGCAATCTGAGGCATCCCCGGATTTGACCTTTGGGCCAAGCTCCGGTAATGATCACCGGCACCCCGCACATGATCCGCGAAATCGTCCAATACGGCCATCCCATTCTCCGGCAGCGCTGCCGCCCGGTCACCCGCGTGGACGACAATCTGCGGCAGCTTGCGGCCGACATGTTGGAAACCATGTACGAGGCCAACGGCGTGGGGCTTGCCGCGCCGCAGGTGGCCGAGGATCTCCGATTGGCGGTGATCGATGTGGCGCACGATCCGGAATGCGTCACGTTTCTCAAGGTCAATGGCGAGGACACGCCGCTGGAGGAAATCATGCCGCTCATTTTCGTCAACCCGGAACTGGCATTCGGCCAGGAAAAGGGATTCGCCATCGAAGGATGCCTGAGCATCCGCGAAATCCGCGCCGATGTCCGCCGACCGCTCACGGTGAAAGCCACGCTGCCCCAGCTCGATGGTCCGGTGATGGTGATCGAAACCGACGGTTTGCTGGCACGCGCCTTGCAGCATGAGGTGGATCACCTCAACGGGGTTTTGTTTGTGGACCGCTTGCCGGCGGTGGCCAAGATTTCCATGAGAAACCGGCTCAAGCGCCTGCTCGATGAATCGGCGTTGGAGTGAGAGGTTTCACCAGGCGGGGCCGAGCCCATATCTCACAGCGAGTTCCAACAATTCCGGGCGCATCGGCCATTCGTCGGGGCGCTCGCTGGTGAGGTGGCGTTGGCTGGCGCCTTTGAGTTTCATGCAGCCGGTGTTATCGCCGATTTGGCGGACGGATTCGACTTCCGCCGGGGTGAGCCGCACGTCCGGCAGGACCGCGAATTCACGGATTTTCTCCTCGATGGGGCGGGCGTCATCGCCGGATTCCTGGATGAAGGTGGGCACCACACTGGCCACGGCCGGGTGGCTCAGATTCCAAATCGATGCGAACTGCAACAAGCTGAGACCATATTTCTCGGCCACGGGCAGCATGCGTCCCGCTTTTTCCATGCCCTGCTCCACCCATCCTTGCGGGCGGAATGTCCGGTGATCGCCCGGTTTGAAAATATGCCCGGGCCGACCGAGATCGCCATGAAACACGCCGCCATGATCCACCACCCGGGTCAGCACTTTCACGCCGTGTTGTTCACAGGCAGGCAGCGCCAGCCCCACCGGCCATGGCTCCAGCGGATTGAGGATCAGCATCGCCCAGTCAATCCACTCGCCAAAGCGCTCGACACAATCTATCAGATCGAGGGTAAAGCCGTTGGCGGGTCCGGGCGCGATGCCGAGCATGTCAGTCAGGCCTGCGTCCTTGGCGGCTTGCATGGCCTGCCAGACGGCCTCGCTGGTGTAGCCGGATTGATCCGGGTTGTGGAGCATGAGCAGATCGAAGCGGTCGGTGCCGCAGCGTTCGAGTTCCAGGGAAGCCGCCGTGCGCACGAAATCCGCGTAGCGCTCCGGCCCGCGCAGCGCGGGATCGGTGAAGCGCGGATAGCCGCTGCTCCCCTGCCGCTGGCCTTGATAGAAATCATGACCCACCATCCCAACCAGACAGTAAGTGCTGCGGTCAACGCCGCTCAACGCGCGCCCTAACAACCCGTCCGCCTTGCCGTTGCCATAGACGTCGGCCGTGAGAAACGTCCGGATGCCAGCCTGCCAGGCGGTTTCGATACAGGAAACGAAGTGCTCTTCGGTGAGGGTTTCGCCGAAGTGCATGAAGCGTCCGCCGCTCCAGGTGCCGTAAGCCGTTGGGGTAGGTTCCATCATGGATGGCGCATCCCTAAGCCACGAATCGCGTCATGTCAAACGCCGGCCCGCCGCAGGTCAAGTGGGACGCCGGGCATGGCATTCTCCCGGTGAAACGATATTCCTGGCGAGTCCTCAGGAATGTCTCATTGAATGCTCCGACACCCATCGGCGATCGCACACGCATCAATTTTGCAGGACGTTCCTGATGCTGCCATACATCAACTCGGCATCGTTGGGTACCTGCAATTTCTTGAGGATTCGCTTGCGGTACGTGCGGTAGGTATTGACGCTCAGTTTCAAATCGCCAGTGATTTCGGAGATGCTTTTGCCGGAGACGATCATACGCATCACCTCCACTTCACGTCTGGAGAGAACCGCTTCCAACGACAATCCCAGCCGGAGCTGCGCCGCGTCCGCCAAATAGTCCGTAGCCTTGGCGTCGATATATAGGCCACCGGCAAGAATGCGTTCGCTGGCATTGACCAATTCTGACCCCGCACTGGTCTTGATCAGGTATCCGGCGGCACCGGCGCGGAATGACATCATGACATATTGCCGCCGATCATGCGGGGAAACCATCAGAACCGGCATTCCGGGGTGCTGCTCATTGATCGCCTTAAGCGCGGCCAGTCCGCCACCCCCGGGCAGGAACAGATCAAGAATGATCATGTCCCAGTGCTGGGTGCGCGCGGCCATCATCATTCGTTCGGTGTCCGGCACCTCGCCAAATTTCGCCCTCTTGTATTTCTCGCGTAGCAGCAATCTGTATGCGTCGCGCATAATCGTGTGATCGTCTGCCAGCAGGAACTTCATAGATTTGTGCGGGTTGATTCAACGTACGTTCAGATCACATAGACCAAAGCGCCCAAAGCGGTGCATGCCAGTAGCGCGAGTAGGAACAATAACAAGCCTTTTTTCCGGGCGGAGGATTTTTTGCGGGCTGGCAAAGCCTGCTTAGCAAATTCCCGCAGCAGTTCGTCTGCGGTGATTAGTTCAAAATGACCGGGTTTATTCATGGGTTCTGGGCGCTTCCCGCACTGGGCCGAATCGGAAATTGGGCTGATGAGTGAGAGTCTTGGTGTTGGTGATGGGCGTCGCCTGTATTCAGGATGCGCATGATTGCAATGCGTTGGTATAGACGACCCTCATGGTTATGGCGCATTCCCCATGCCAAGCGGAGATAAACACGGATCTTGTTGACAACCAATGGGTTTACAGGAACAATCGGCAATCACTCCGTCCCTGATGCCTGCAAAATTTGCAGGCATGTCTGCATTTCTTGCGAAAACCGCCGGGCAGTTCGCCCGCTGGCTATTTGATCCCGTAGCGTGCCAGCAGATTATAGACCGTTCTTTCGGCGATGCCGATATCGCGGGCGGTTCGCGCCTTGTTTTTACCACTGCGCATGTCATGCACCACCATGTGGATGAGCATGTCGCGATGCCGCTCGAGAACGGTTAGCCGGGCATGCTCGCGGGCATGCTCGACATACGCGTCGCGCAGCTCGAGGTGGGTGCGCACCCGGGCCAGCACTTCGGGTTTGCGGCAAGGTTTGGCAATGTAGTCCACCGCGCCATGCTCGAAGCCCGCAGCGATATCTTCCACTGCGGAGAGAGCACTGACGAACAGGATCGGGATGGTGCGCAGGTTGTCATCCGCCTTGAACCGGCGACAAACCTCGTAACCGTCAAGCCCCGGCAGGCACTTGTCCATCAGCACCAGATCCACCATGCCGGCTTGGCGCAGCCGGAGCAAGGCGTCCTGCGCGGTGCCGGTGGTTTCGACCCGGAGGCCCACAGCCGTCAGCATGGCGGCAAGCATTTCGCGGTTTTCAAGTTCATCGTCAACCACCAGCACCCGGCAGGACTCCTGGTCTGCGGCCAACCGCAGGACGTTCCTCTGGGCGAGCGCAGGGGCGACATCACCGGTTTCCACCCGCGCGGCAAAAGTGAAGCGGAAATGGCTGCCCTCACCAAGGCTGCTGGTGACGGTCACGTCCCCGCCCAGCGCCTTGGCATAACGGCGGCTCAACGGCAACCCCAGCCCTGCGCCCTTGCCGCTTTTCAGCCCCTGTTGCGCCTGCTCGAAAACATCAAAAATGCGTTCCATTTCGTCATCGTCGATGCCACTGCCCGTGTCACTGACATTCACGGTGATCATCACGTCATCGGTTCCGTTGCGGGTCACATGACGATTCCTGCAAGGACTTGCGCCAGTTATGGATTTCCCGGCACCAATACGCAATCCCGCTCCGCGCGGAATTTGCCGACACCGCCGGATCTGACCCATCCGCAGCGGACTTCAGGCCGCTTGAATCAGCCATCACTTCTCCCCCGTTGGTCCTGCGGTCGGTGCCGGTTGCATGCCGAGTTGATCGAAAAGATAGGCCAGCACGTCCGCCTTCTGCGCGATGCGTTCTGTTAGAGATGTGCCCATGCCATGGCCGGATGCGGCGCTGAGCCGGATGATCACGGGGAGGGCGGAGCCGGTGGCGGCTTGCAGGCGGGCGGTCATCTTGCGGGAATGGGCGGGATTGACCCGGCCGTCCTTTTCACCGGCGAGGAAGAACACGGCGGGATAAGGGGTGCCGTCAGCGACGTGGTGATAGGGCGAATAGGCGTGAATCGCCTGGAATTGCGCGAAATCCTTGACGGTGCCGAATTCGGTGACGTTGAACGCGCCGTTAGGGTCGAGTTCGACGCGCAACATGTCGTAAATGCCGACATGGGCGACCACCGCGCGGGCCAACTCCGGGTGCTGGGTAAGGAAGGCACCCATCAGCAAGCCGCCATTGCTGCCGCCCTCGACGGCGAGTTTTTCCGGTCGGGTGTACCCGCGCTCAATGAGATGCCGGGCACAGGCCGCGAAGTCGTCGAACACCGTTTGTTTGTGCGTGAGGTTGCCGGCCAGATGCCACTGTTCGCCATATTCGCCGCCGCCGCGCAGGTTGGCGACGACGATCACCCCGCCATGATCGAACCACAGGCGGTTGGTAAAATTGAACCCTGGCCGCATGCTCATGCCATAGCCGCCGTAACCGGTGAGCAACGTGGGATTCAAGCCATTGAGCACGGTTCCCTTGCGACGCAAGATGTTGACCGGAATTTTCACCCCATCCTTGGCCACCGCGTACTCGCGCACCGCCTCAATATCACTGAAATCCACCGGCGATGTGTTCAACAAAGCGGTCTTTTTCAACGTGCCCGCTCCTCCGGCAGCCGCCGGATCGTGAAGATACCACGCGGATGGCTCGGTATAACTCGTTTCAACGAAAAGCACACGGTCATCATCCGGGCGCTGCGCCAACGCTAACAACTGCCCCACGCCGGATGTCGCGGGCAACGGCAGTTCGCTAACGTTTTTCCCGTGCAAATCAAACCGCCGGATCCGCGACGGCCCGCCAACAAGATCCTCAACAAAAAGAAATTTCTCCGTGAGCGTGAGCGCCTCGATCACCACCTCGCTCTCGGGCACCACGAGTTCGGCATCCCCTACCCTCGCGCCATCGGCTAGCGGCAGGCGCAGGATTTTCCCGCGGGGTGCGTCCTTAACCGAACGCAGATAGAGCGACCCGCCATCGGGGGCGAAATCGACCTCTTTGACGCCATCCTCGAATCGGGTCACCTGGTGCCAGGACTCCGCGCGCCCGCCATCCCGCAAGGCGCACACATAATGGGCGTGTTCACCGCCGTCACCGTTCGCCACTGCCGCCAGCAGCCAGCGACCGTCGCGCGAGGCATGCAGTGTAACCTCCGCAATGCGCGGCAACTCGCGACCGACGCAATACCCGTCGGATTCCACCGGCGCTCCCAACTCGTGACAATAAACCTGTTGGAAAAAATGCAGATCGGCATCCGGCTTCTCGCCCGGTGCCGGATAGCGGGTGTAATAAATCGTCTTTCCATCCGTCCCCCAGGCCGCGCTGCCGCCACCCGTCGGATACTGCACCCGCGGAATGCTGTCGGGCAGGCACTCGCCTGTCTCTGTCTGATAGAAATGCAGCGTGCCTTCCTCGCTGCCGTGTTGCGACAGGCAGACGGCCAGCACTTTCCCATCGGGCGACGGGACGAACCAATCCATGGCGACGTGGCCTTTCGGCTCGATTTCATTCGGATCCAGCACAACTTTTTCGGAGGCCAAATCGTCCGCCGAGGCCAACGTAACGAGCAACCGCTGCTCCTTGGGCGGCTGGAACTTCAAGGCAAAAAGCCGGCCCGGACGCGAAACCAGCCCGCCATGGGACGGCGTGTCCTTGGCGTAGAGTTCGGTCAGCCGCGCCTCGATGCCGGCTCGTTCCGGGAGCTTGTCGAGGTAGCCGCGCGCGGCCTGGGTCTGCTCAGCGGTCCACTCTTTCACCGCCGGGGATCCCGATTCCTCCAACCACCGGTAATCGTCCACCACCCGAACGCCGTGATACTCATCAACCACTGGAACTTTGGCGGTCTGGGGCGTCTTGGCGCGGACAGGGGCAACTAAGGTGGCGATCATGACGATAATGGTGATGTGAACAGTCGTAGTGCGGAATTTCATGCGGTAACGGCGTGCCCAAAACACCATGCCAAAATTACCGGAAACGCGACAAAATAAAACCACACAAAATAAAATACCAGTTCCCTTTCCCGCCGCCTCAGTCCTCCCGTCCGCCAGCCACCCTGCAAGCCGGATCTCGATAGTTTGAGTCTCCACCTGTTTGGGGCAGGTTGTGTTGGACAATCCCGCTCGGTGACCCTATTTTCCAAGCGAAGTCGAGCCGCCGATGATGCTATTGCTATTGGCGGCGGCTCGGCGGTTAGTCAACGCGAACAGCCGTGGATGGTTCCCTCCCCGATCCAGGTAGGTCACGTCTTCTGTTTGAGGAATCGAGCCATAGAGCCACATGAAATTGCAACATCATGATCCAGATGGGGCCAAGACGCCGCACCATGATGGATCCACGATCCGGTTGTCCCTGACCGGTTTGATTATCCTGTGCGTGTCGTTGATCGCCACCAGTTCGTTGATCACCCACCTGATGGGCTTCCATTTGAGCCGGGGCACCGTGATCAAACAACCCGCCGCTCAGGCTGAACCCAAGCCTCCTGACTTGCCAAACCTCAACCCATCCGGACCATGGGGAGAACTGGCGACGCTCGATGTGGATATCGAGCAACCGCTGGAATATGTCTCATTTGAGGCCACCACCAACCGCGTGGCCTACTGGATTTTTCCGGGCACCACCCTCGATCAGGTGCGCGACCTCATGCTGGCTTCAGGGCTCACTCAAGCCCAAGCCAACACCGCTCTGGGAGTGGATCAAGTGACGAACACTCCCGCCGCGGTGGTCGTCAAGCCCGACGACGCGCTGGTTCTGTCCCTTTCGCCGGAGGTCCGCTGCAAGTTCTACACCGCCTTGGCCGCATGGCCCGAGAACAAGCTGATGCGCGAACCCTACCATCTCGAGGAGAAAAAAGTCGAGGCGCTGTTCATCAAGAACGACGTCGATCCCGCCACGGTCGGGATGGTCAGGAAACTGATGTATTCGCGCGGCAACAATTGTTATTTCAGCGATCTCGAAGTCGTGTTGCATGCGATGCCCACCGAGGAGGGACGGGTGAATCTCCTCAAGTCACTGACCTCCCAGACCGCGGTCCTGGCCCGCCTCCGGTTGCGGCCGAATTCCGACATCGACAAGATCCTCGGGTATTGGGGGGCGGTGCCTGGCGTGCGGGCCAAGGACTTGCGGCCCTTGCTGGAATCCATCACGAACACCCCGGAAGGCGGCACCATCAGCCTGCTCTATTTCCTGCCTCCCTTCGCCCGTGAACGACTCTACACGTTTCCGCTGCCGTCCAAACCGGGCGATACCAAAATGGACTGCCATTGGACCGCCCTGAATTTCCTCAATGAAACCCCCGACGACCGGTTGCAGGACAACGCCTACGCCAGCAAGTATATCGAAAGTTCTTTCTATCAGATTGGCAAACCCTCGATGTGCGGCGATCTGATCTTCCTGCTGGACGGGAAAGGCGTGGTGATCCACTCCGCTGTGTACATCGCGGACGATTTGGTGTTTACCAAGAACGGCGTCAACTACGCGCAACCGTGGATTCTCATGCGGATCAAAACCCTGCTGGGCGTGTACACCTGCACTGCGGAACCCAAGGTTTTGTATTACCGCAGGAAGGCGGCCTGAGCGGAAAACGGCCGGGACGGCCAATACGGCTCCGATCTCCGATCCACGATCTTCCATCTCCGTCCACATGCTTCCGCCCTTGAAATAACAGGGATTATTTCCCATCACCGCCCGCCACTGTGCCGGCATCACTTGACCAAGCGTCGCTCGATGTCGGACATGACGGCATTGGAGGAGAGCATCATCGAGTGCAGGAGGACCGGGAATTCGAGGTTTTCGGCGCGGTCCCAGATCGAGCTTTCGGGCGGGTAGATGACCATGTCGAAATGGGTGCGGTAGGAAACCAGGCGCATTGTGCCGG
>Ga0118677_10015212_pt1 | contig 10715 bp, 8 predicted proteins | sample AliMusrvi5mmetaG_FD_86154 | JGI IMG/M metagenome (GOLD analysis project Ga0118677, IMG submission 86154)
GCCCCCGAGCGCGGGGCCGAAGATGAAGCCGAGGCCGAACGCCATCCCGATGAGGCCCATGCCGCGCGCCCTGTCCGCACCGGTCGTGGTGTCGGCGATCACGGCCTGGGCCGTCCCGATGTTCCCGCCGGTGATGCCGTCGATGATCCGGGACGCGAAGAGCACGGAGAGGGAGCCCGCGAAGGCGAACAGGAGGTATCCCGCGACCGTCCCGAGGAGGGATCCGAGCAGGACCGGCCTCCGGCCGATGCGGTCCGAGAGGCGCCCCAGGATCGGCGCGAAGAGGAACTGCATGGCCGAGTAGCTCGACATCAGGAGGCCGAACTGGAGAGGGGTCGGGTGGTACTGCTCGGCGTAGAGCGGCAACAGCGGAATGACGATTCCGAACCCGAGCAGGTCGATGAAGACCGTCAGGAAGACGGCCGTGCTGGGCGATTGAAGGGCCTTCAAGAAATCTTCCGGACCTTCCCGATGGCGGCCTTCGGGGCTGCCGTCTTCAGCAGAAGCTCTTGCCGCAGCCGCAGGACGAGGTCGCGCCGGGGTTGTCGACGGAGAAGCCGGCCCCGCGCATGTCCTCGACCCAGTCGACGGTCGCTCCCTGGAGCTTCGGGGCGCTGGCCGGGTCCACCAGGACGGTGATGTCGCCTGCCGCCACGACGCTGTCGGTCGGCTTGCGGTCGTCGAACGTGAAGCCGTACTGGAACCCCGAGCACCCGCCGCCCTGGATGAAGACCCGGAGGGACTTGCCCTCGGCCTCGGGCATCCTGGCCGCGAAGTCCTTCACTTTCTCGATCGCGCGTCCCGTCAGGCTGAGCGTGAAGGACGCCGTCGCCGGGAGTTCGGTGGTGGGAAGGGGCTGAGACATCTCGGTTCCTCCTTGTCGTTCGGGAGATTAACAGGCCGGCGGGCAACCTTAAGACGAAGTCTCAGTTAACCGGTGGTTTCTGTCAACCTGGGCCCGCCGGCGCCGGCGAGAGCGGGAAACCGACCACATCATATTGTGGGTGACGCGCCGGCCGATACAACATCTAGCGTTTTTCGCTTGAAACTCGCCGGGGGCACGCATACATTCACTCATCCAGCCCGGGAAGGCGAAAACAGGAGCGACGACGATGAGCGCGATGGAAAACCACGAGAAGAGGAACGACGAAGCGGCAGCCGAGACGGGGACGTCCCGGGAGGCGAGGGAAGGGCTCTCCGGCCTCATCTTCCGCCGTCTCTTCACTGACGGCGTCACCGACCCGTTCGACTCCGTCGAGTGGGAGCTCCGAACCGCCTCGATCACGAACGAGAAAGGCGAGAGCTTCTTCGAGCAACGGGACGTCGAGGTCCCGAAGACGTGGTCGATGACCGCGACGAACATCGTGGCGCAAAAGTACTTCCACGGGAAGCCCGGCACGTCGCAACGGGAACGCTCGGTCCGGCAGCTGATCGGCCGCGTCGTCGACACGATCACCGGCTTCGGCGCGACGGGCGGGTACTTCCGGACGGCCGCCGACCGAGACGCGTTCCACGACGAGCTGACGGCGATCCTCGTCACGCAGGCGGCGAGCTTCAACTCCCCGGTCTGGTTCAACGTCGGGGTCGAAGCGAAGCCGCAGGCGTCGGCCTGCTTCATCAACTCCGTCGGGGACTCCATGTCGTCGATCCTCGACCTGGCCAAGACCGAGGGAATGCTCTTCAAGTTCGGGTCCGGGACGGGGTCCAACCTCTCTTCCCTCCGGTCGTCCACCGAGTCGCTCTCCTCGGGGGGGATCGCCTCCGGGCCGGTTTCGTTCATGAAGGGGTTCGACAGCTTCGCCGGCGCGATCAAGTCGGGCGGCAAGACCCGCCGGGCCGCGAAGATGGTGATCCTCAACGTCGACCACCCCGACATCGAGGAGTTCATCCACTGCAAGGAGCGCGAAGAGAAGAAGGCGTGGGACCTGATCGACGCCGGGTGGGACGGCTCGTTCAACGGCGAGGTGTACGCCAACATCGCCTTCCAGAACGCGAACCACTCGATTCGCGTGACCGACGACTTCATGCGCGCGGTCGAGACCGGGGGGACCTACACCACGCGGGCCGTCGTGACCGGAGAGCCGATGGCCACCTACGAGGCCCGGACGATCCTCCGCGCCATGGCGGAGGCGACGTGGGTCTGCGGCGACCCGGGGGTCCAGTACGACACGACGATCAACCGCTGGAACCCGTGCAAGGCGACCCACCGGATCAACGCGTCGAACCCCTGTTCCGAGTACATGTTCGTCGACGACTCCGCCTGCAACCTCGCCTCGCTGAACCTGATGAAGTTCGCCCGGGCGGACGGCGGGCTCGAGATCGAGAAATTCCGGCACGCCGTCGACGTGGTCTTCACCGCGCAGGAGATCCTCGTCGACGCCGCCGCGTACCCGACGCCGGCGATCGAGAAGAACTCCCATGACTTCCGGCCGCTCGGCCTCGGGTACGCGAACCTCGGGGCGCTGCTGATGTACAACGGTCTTCCCTACGACGGGGACGAGGGGCGGAACTACGCCGCCGCCGTCACCAGCCTGATGCACGGGCAGGCCTACCTCTCCTCCGCGCGCATCGCCTCGGAGACGGGGCCGTTCCGGAGGTACGAGGCCAACCGGACCAGCTTCCTGGACGTCATCGGCATGCACCGCGACGCGGCCTACGCCGTCAGCAGGGTCGGAGTCCCCAGGGACCTCCTGGAGGCCCAGCGCGGGATCTGGGACCTGACTCTCGAAGCCGGCCGCCAGCACGGCTACAGGAACGCGCAGGCCACGGTCCTCGCCCCGACGGGGACCATCGGCTTCATGATGGACTGCGACACGACCGGGATCGAGCCGGACCTCGCCCTCGTGAAGTACAAGAAGCTCGTCGGCGGAGGGACGATCAAGATCGTGAACCAGACGGTCCCGCACGCCCTCTTGCGGCTGGGCTATTCCGATGCGGAGACGAACGCGATCGTGAGCTGGATCGACGAGAAGGGGACGATCGAGGGGGCGCCCGGCCTCAGGCCCGAGCACCTGCCGGTCTTCGACTGCGCTTTCAAGGCCCTGGGAGGGACCCGGTCCATCGCCCCGATGGGGCACGTGCGGATGATGGCCGCGGTGCAGCCGTTCATCTCCGGGGCGATCTCGAAGACGGTGAACATGTCGAGCGACGCGACGGCCGAGGAGATCGCCGACGTCTACATGCAGGGGTGGCGCCTCGGGCTGAAGGCGATCGCCGTCTACCGCGACGGCTGCAAGAGGACCCAGCCGCTCAACACGGCGGCCTCCAAGAGCGACGATGCCGTGAAGGGACACAAGGGGGGCTCCTCCCCCGCTCCGCCGGCGGTGCAGGCCTCCGCCCCGCGCCGGCGCAAGCTGCCCGACGAGAGGCAGGCGCTCACTCACAAGTTCTCGGTCGCGGGCCACGAGGGGTACGTCACCGTCGGCCTGTACGACGACGGGACGCCGGGCGAGATCTTCCTGACGATGGCCAAGGAGGGGTCGACGATCTCGGGGCTGATGGACGCGTTCGCGACCGCCATCTCGCTGACGCTCCAGTACGGCGTTCCCCTCGAGGCGCTGGTCGAGAAGTTCAGCCACATGCGCTTCGAGCCCGCCGGATACACCAAGAACCAGGAGATCCCGATCGCCAAGAGCCTGGTCGACTACATTTTCCGCTGGCTCGCGTCGCGGTTCCTGACGGCGGACCTCAAGGAGCGGATCGGGATCGTCTCCCGCGAAGCGAGGGAAGGGGAGAAGCCCGGTACCCCGACGGCCGTCGCGGCCGCCCCGAACGCCGCCGTCTCCTCGTCCGGGACGGGGCCGCGGCCGATCGGGTTCGCGATCCCGCCGGTGACGGTCGGGGGGACGATGATCTCGTTCCAGAACAGCGCCGACGCTCCCAGCTGCCACGACTGCGGCCACCTGATGGTCCGCAACGGCGCCTGCTACAAGTGCCAGAACTGCGGGTCGACCTCCGGCTGCAGCTGAAACGACCATGAACCGGGAGAACCCGGGTCCGCCCGGGCTCGGCGGGGCTGGGGCCCCACCGCGCCGTCCCTGGGGCGGGCTACTTCTTGTCGAAGAGCTTGTCGAAGGCCGACCGGGCCTGGTCCGGCGTTCCGCCGGCCTTCGAGCCGGTCAGGTCGGCCACCAGGATCGGCTCGAAGAGGGCGCAGTCGTTTCGCGCCGTCTTGGACGAGATCACGGCCGGCACCGGCTGGCGGCACTGGCGCGGGGCTCCCGTGTCGAAGTGACGGCACTGGGCGCAGGCATGCAGCGCGGCGCCGCAGCGCCGGCAGAGGGCGTCCACGGGAAACTCCGGGGCGGCCTTCTCGCCGCAGCCCTTGCAGCGGAAGACCTCGGCCCGGTTCGTCTCCGAGCCGCGGCCCCTTGGCCCGCCCTCGAGGCGTCCGGGGAATCCCCCGGACGGGGGGCCGGACCGCGACGAGCGGGCCGAGTCCTGGTATCCCTTTTGACGGTACCTCCGATCGGGCATGGTCTACCTCCGCCGCTATCGTAGCCGACGGGGATGGATCAGAATCCCTCCGGAGGACGCCATGCGACTCGTAGTCCGGATTCTCGTCAACGCCTTCGCGCTCTGGGCCGCCACCTTCGTCCCGGGGATCAGCCACGGGGGTGGATTCGGCACCCTCCTCCTGGTCGCCCTGGTGTTCGGCTTCGTGAACGCCCTGATCCGGCCGCTCCTCACCCTCCTCAGCTGCCCGCTGATCATCCTGACGCTCGGCCTCTTCACGCTGATCCTGAACGCTCTCATGCTGAAGCTGACGGCCTGGATCGGGGGGAGCCTGGGGATCCCGTTCCGCGTCGACACCTTCCTGGCGGCCTTCCTGGGAGGTCTCGTCGTGAGCGTCGTCTCCACCGTTGTCTCGTGGCTCCTTCCGGACCGGCGCGCCTGAGAACGGCCGCGCTCCGGTTGACAGGAGGGGTATCCTCCAGAATCGCATGAGCGCCACGGCCCCGTCCAAATCGCCCAGGGCCTTCCTCGACGGGTCCTACGGCCCGTCCAGGGAGCGGGAGCGGAGCGGCTAGGCCGACGACGACATCCCAGGCGAGTCCAGCGCCTCCCTCCCCGGCACAGGCGGAGGGGGGCGTTTTCGTTCCAAGGAGAGAGCCAATGACGATCGAGAATCCGCAGCCCGTCAGAGCGAACGCGACCGAACCCCACGTCCCCTTCCGGGTCGGATACCAGGGCCAGCCGGGCTCCTTCGGGGAACGAGCTGCTCTCCGGGCGGGCCTTCCGGTTCCCTATCCCTCCTTCGACCGGCTGCTGCGGGGCCTGACCGGCGGCGAGGTCGACGGGGTCGTCCTCCCCGCGGTGACGCGCGCCGCGGGAACGCTGGTGGAGCCGCTCGAGGCCCTCGCGGGGACGATCGCGGCCGGCGTCTCCCTCCACGTCACCGACGAGATCTCGGTCCCCAACCGGTTCGTCCTGGCGGCCCCGCACGGCACGGAGCCGGACCAGATCCGCGAGATCCTGTCGCAGCCGCCGGTCCTGCGCCAGTGCCGGGGCCTCCTCGCGCGCCTCGAGGCGGAAGTGGTGGAGACCGCCGATACGGCGGCTGCGGCGCAGCGCGTGGCCGCCGAAGGCGGCCCGCGGGCGGCGATCTGCTCCGAGGAGGCGGCGCTGGCGGCCGGCCTGGCCCTCCTGGAAGAGGACGTGTCGGACGTCCGTCCGAACGTCACCCGGTTCTGGGTCCTCGAGACGCCCGGGGTGGTGCTGCGGCGGAAGGAGCACGCGTCCCAGCGAGGCGACCTCGAGGAGTCGGGCCTCGACGCGGGGATGCCGATCCCCCTCCCTCCGGAACCCCGCGTCGTCTGGTTCGCCGGGGCCCGGCGGGTCGCGGTCCTGGCCGAGGCCGGCGCCGAGATCCTCTCCCTTCCCGGAGAGCCCGACGCTCCCGTTCGCGGGTTCGCGGTCGTCCCCGACCGGGCGTGCTCAGCCGTCGCCGGCCGTGCGTCGGGCGGCGGCGAGCCCCCGCTCGTCTGGCTCGGCGACCCTCCCGACACCGTCCGTCCGCCGCGCCTCCACGGGTTCCCGCGGGCCACCGAGGTCCGGCCCCCCTCCGTCGTCGAGGTCGGTCCCTTCGCGGTGGGAGCGGGCCGCCGGGCGGTGATCGCGGGGCCGTGCACGGTCGAGTCGGAGGAGCAGATTCACCGGATCGCGAGGGCCGTCGCCCGGGCCGGCGCGACCGCGCTCCGGGGCGGGATCTTCAAGCCGCGGACCTCGCCGTACGCCTTCCAGGGGCACGGGATCGAGGCCCTTCGCTGGCTGAAGGAGGCGGGCGACGAGAGCGGAATCCCCGTCGTCACCGAGGTGATGGCGCCGGCTCAGGTCGAACCGGTCGCCCGGCAGGCCGACATCCTCCAGATCGGCGCCCGGAACTGTCAGAACTACGACCTCCTCAAGGAGGCGGGCGGCGCGGGGCGGCCGGTCCTCCTCAAGCGCGGGTTCGGAACGACGGTGGAGGAATGGCTCGCGTCGGCCGAGTACCTGATGGCGGGAGGGTGCGACGACGTGATGCTCTGCGAGAGAGGGATCCGGACCTTCGAGCGGGCGACGCGCGGGACGCTCGACATCGGCGGGATCCTGGCCGCCAGGTCGCTCACGCACCTTCCGATCCTGGCCGACCCGTCTCACGCCTCGGGCCGGCGGGAGTGGGTGCCCGGCCTCGCCCGAGCCTCCTGGGGCGCCGGCGTCGACGGCCTGATCATCGAGGTCCACGACCGGCCGGAGGAGGCGCTCTGCGACGGCCCCCAGGCGCTCCTCCCAGCCGACCTGGAGGCGATGCTCGACGAGTTCGGCTTCCTTCCCGGGAGCAGCGGCTCGGTCGAACGGATCCGGACGGCGATCGACGCGACCGATCACGACATCGGCCGCCTGGTGGCCAGGCGGCTGGAGCTGTGCCGGCGCGTCGCGGCGGCGAAGCACGAAGCCGGGCGGCCGATCCGGGACGAGGAGCGGGAGGCCGCGGTGCGGCGCCGGTTCGCGACGGTCCTGGCCGAGGCCGCACCCGGCGCCAGCGCGGAGCGCCTCGCCGATCTGCTGATCGGCCTGGGCCTGGAAGCCGAAGGGTGGAAGGGGGACGTCCCGGTCTGATGTCCCGGCCGGCCCCTCACTCCCCGATGATCTTGATGAGAACCCGCTTGGAACGCTGTCCGTCCCACTCGCCGTAGAAGATCTGCTCCCAGGTCCCGAAGTCGAGGCGTCCCCCGGTGATCGCGACGACCGCCTCCCGCCCCATCAGCTGGCGCTTGACGTGGGAGTCGGCGTTGTCCTCCCCGGTGTCGTTGTGCCTCCACGCGGAGGTCGGCTCGTGGGGGACGAGCCGGTCGAAGAAGCGCGCGAAGTCGGCATGGAGCCCCCGTTCGTCGTCGTTGACGAACACGGAGGCGGTGATGTGCATCGGGTTCACCAGGGCGAGGCCCTCCCGCACGCCGCTCTCGGCGAGGGCGGCCTCCACCTCCGGCGTGATGTTCACGAAGCCGGTCCGCGCCGGGACGTTCAGCGTCAGGACCTTCCGATAGGACTTCATCGGTCGCCTTCCTTCTCCGGGGGATGTCGGGGACCGGCCTGCGGGATCGCGGCCGCCGCGGCTCCGGGGGCCTTTCCCGGTGCCGGGCGGCGGGCCGATTCCGGCGTCCCCCGGCCCGATTCCGAAAGATTTCCAAAAGAGACTGTTCTCAAGATGGGTCCACTTGAGATATTGTCTCCCCGTGGCAGATTTCAGCGAAGAACGCCAGATCTTCACCGAGTTCCTGAAGCGGAAGGGTCTGAAGACGACCCGAGAGCGGACGGCGCTCCTCAAAGAGATTTTTTCCACGCACAAGCATTTCGACGCGGACGACCTCGTCGACCGGATGCGCGAGGCGGGCGGGCAGAAGGTCAGCCGCGCCACGGTCTATCGCACGCTCGAGCTGCTTCACGAATGCGGCCTCGTCGGGCGCGTCCGGCTGAACGAGGAGAAGTACCGCTACGAGCGGCTGCGGAAGGGCGAGCACCACGACCACCTGATCTGCACGGCGTGCGGGAAGGTGATGGAGTTCGTCGAGCCGCGGATCGAGGAGCTCCAGGAAGAGGTCTGCAAGCGCTGGGACTTCCACCCGATCTCCCACGCTCACCAGATCCGTGGGCTCTGCTCTATCTGCCACCGGAAGGCCGAGAAGGGCCGACCGGAGCGACCGCCGGCCTGATCCCCGGGACGCCAGCGTCGCCCGCGGTCAACCGCGACGATCCCGGAGGGTCCGGCAAGTCGTAGAGGGCCGCGTAGGCTCCGGAAAAGAAGAGGACGCGCTTGACGTAGTCGCGAGTCTCCGCGAAGGGGATCGCCTCGACCCACTCGTCGGGGGCGAGGTCCGCGTTCTCCTTCTTCCATCGCAGCGCTCGCGAGGGACCGGCGTTGTAGGCGACGAGCGCCGCCACGACGTCGCCTTCGAACAGCACGAGCAAACGACCGAGGAACTGGCTTCCGAGGCGGATGTTCTCGGCCGGCGCGCTCAGGTCCGGCCGGCCGCGCCCTCCTTCCCGGCGCAGGAGGAGCTTGCCGGTCGCCGGCATCACCTGCATCAGGCCCACCGCCCCGGCGCGAGAGACGATGCGGTCCTGAAAGAGGCTCTCCTGCCGGATCAGGCCGCAGAGGAGCGCCGGCGAGACTCCGGCCTGGCGCCCCGCTTCCTTCAGGATGCGAAGGTGCGCCACCGGGTAGAAGAGCTTGCGCTCGTCGAGGGGAACGCCCCCCTCCTCCGGAGTCCCGAGAGCCGGGTGGAGCCCCTTCAGGCCCGACGCGACGCGCCGGAAGTCCCGGCGCTCCGAGGCGATCCGGGCGGCGAAGGGACGGTCCAGCGAACCCTCGGCCTCTGCCGCCAGCTCTGCCAGTCCGTCCAGCCCTGCGGCGAGGTACTCGCGGGAAGCGGCCGCGGGAGCGTCCTCGACCGGCCACGCCTCGGCGGCGAGCGGCGGCGCGGGGGTGGGGTCGACCCCCAGGCTGTCGGCCGACCAGCGGCCGTAGAGATCGGGCGAAGTGCTCGGGAGGAGCGAGGCGAAAAGGGCGCGCGCGGCCGGATCCTCCGCCTTCTGGAGCGCCCTGGCCTCCCAGTAGACCGCGCGCCGCCGGACGGAGACGTTCTGGTAACGCGCGGCGATCTCCCCGAAGCCGCGCGCCGACTCGCGGACGAGGCCCGGGTCGCGTGTCCGGTAGCCGGCGAAAGCCGCCTGGAAGAGGTCCTCGCTCCCGGCGGTTCCGCCGGGGTCCGCCTCGGAGAGCCGAAGCGCGGCCGAGCGAACCACGTCGGGCCGATCCGCGGCCCGGCCGGCCCGAAGCAGCTCGGACAGGAGCCGCTGCCGCACGGACGGACGAAGCTCCCGGGCGAGGTGGCCCTCCGCCTCGCGGAGGCACCGGTCGAGCTCGCCCTTCGGAACGGGCGCCCGCGCGCCCTTGACCCGGGCCGAGCGCGTGGTCCGCGCGCTGCTCCGGGAGTGCTTCCCTCCGTGAGGCCGGCTTCCGGAAAGCCGCTGCAAGGAAGCCGCCGTCGAGAGCGCACGGGCACTCTCCGCGACGGTGCCGGGCTCCCCCCGCCCGAGCGGCGCGAGCATCCTCTCGCACTCCAGCGCCCGGCCGGTCGCGCGGAGGAGCTCGGCGGCGACGAGCGCCTCTTGCGGGCGCGCTCCCTCCGCGACGCGCTGGACGAGGGCGGCGGACTCGTCGGGGTGGATCCCGAGCACGGCCTTCGCCCGGGCAATTCGCGCCCGGAGCGGGGCCTGGAGGGCGGCCGCCCGGAAGAGGATGGCCTCGTCGGCGCGGAACTGCGCGGGATCTCTCTCGGGCGCGTCCGGCACCGCCGACACGAGCTCTCCCATCGCGGCGCGCCTCCCGGCGTCGTCCTTCTCCGTCCGGAGCCGGGCCAGGAGGAGCACGGTCCTCTCCCGCGGTCCACTCGGCCCCGAAGCCAGGAGCCGGGCCGCGGCGTCACGAACGGCCGGCCGCTCGGAGGGGGTGCGTAGGCGGCTGGACGCCTCGCCGGTAGCCTCGACGGCGAGCGGCGAGGGCGGGAGGGTGGCGGCGAACCGGGCCAGAGCCGCCGCGTCGGTCTTCGGGTCGTTCCGGAGAGCCAGCCACGCGTCGACGCCGGGAATCCCCAGCGCCGGTCCCGCCGGGGGGCCGGAACTGTCTCCGTTCGCGGCGCGAGCCAGGGAGACTCGCGCTTCCCAGAGGCTCGACCGTCGGCCGAGGGCGGTCAGCGAGGAGCCGTCACCGTCCTCGCGAAGCGACCGCCGCGCTTCCCGCAGGAGGGAACCGGGGTCCGGTCCTGCCGGGGACGCGAAAGAAGAAAACCCTGCCGCCGCCGCGATCAGGGTGGCGGCGACGAGCGAGCGGGTCGGAAAGGCCACTCGCCTGGCTCAGCTCGGACGCCCGAGGTCCTCCGGCCGGCCATCCGCCAGGATCCGGACCAGCTCGTCCTGGAAGAAATTGGAGTCCTGGCGGACCGCCTCGGGGGTGCGCTCGTTGTAGACCTGACGGCTCCTCTCGATGTCGTCCTTCAGGCGCTCCGAGAGGTCCTGGTTCCTGCGGCCTTCCTCGACCTTCTTCTCGTTGTAGAGCTTGATCTCGGAGAGGAGGAGACGCGCGAGGCGGCGGGCATCCTCGATCGCGCGCGCCGGCTCCGCCTCGCGGCCGGAGCGGAACCGGGGGACGAAACCGGGGGGGGCCGACACCGCAC
>Ga0118677_10015213_pt1 | contig 10715 bp, 9 predicted proteins | sample AliMusrvi5mmetaG_FD_86154 | JGI IMG/M metagenome (GOLD analysis project Ga0118677, IMG submission 86154)
GTCTGGAATAAGGTACCACGGAGGGGTCCGGTGTCAAGCGTCCTGCCCGAGCACGGAGGCGGAGGCGCGACCCCAGTCGCGCCGTAGACGGAGTCGCCTCGGGCCGCTCCATGCCCCCGAGCACGGAGGCGGAGGCGCGACCCCAGTCGCGCCGTAGACGGAGTCGCCTCGGGCCGCTCCATGCCCCCGAGCACGGAGGCGCCCGCCCGCTGGCGCTTCCGCTATACTAGCCACCGTCCGCGAGGAGGGCACCATGGTCGAGGACATCCGGGTCCCGCTGACGCCCGGCGGCCATGCCCGCCTGGAAGTCGAACTGCGCAAGTGGAAGGACGAGCGCCCCCTCGTCATCAAGGCCATCGGGGAGGCCCGCGCCCACGGCGACCTTTCCGAAAATGCCGAATACCATGCGGCCCGCGAGCGCCAGGGCATCCTGGAAGCGAACGTCCGCAAGCTGGAAGACGTGCTGGGGCGCGCCGAGATCATCGATCCCCGCAAGTTCGTGGGGCCGAAGATCAAGTTCGGCGCCACGGTGACCCTCTTCGACGAGGAGCGCGACGGGGAGGTCGTCTACCAGATCGTCGGCGACCCGGAAGCCGACATCGACACTGGCAAGATCTCCGTGCTGGCGCCCCTCGGTCGCGCCCTCATCGGCAAGGAGGAAGGGGACGACATCGAGTTCAAGACGCCGGGCGGCCTGCGACACCTGTCGATCACGAAGGTCGAATACGTCTGACCCGCACCCCGAGGAAGCCATGCTCACCTACCATACCGACGACGAAGCCGGCACCGAGGCCGTCGGGGCCGAGATCATTCGCACGGCAGGCGCCGGCGCCGTCATCGGCCTGTCCGGCCCGCTGGGCGCCGGAAAGACGGTGTTCGTCCGCGGCGCCCTTCGCGCCCTCGGCGGCAACCCGATGGACGTCCGCTCGCCCACCTTCACTTTGATGAACCTCTACGCGGCGGACCTGCCGGTCTACCACTTCGACCTGTACCGGTTGGCCCGGGGCGCCGAGCTGGACGGCATCGGCTTCCACGAATTCGCCCGGGGCGACGGCATCACGATCGTCGAATGGGCCGACCGGTTTCCCGACGTCACCCCTGAAGTAACCCTTTGGGTCCGCATCGGATTCGACGGTTCGGAGTCCGGTCGCAGCATCCGGATCAGCGATGTTCCTTTCCCCGACACGCCCGGTTCGTGATATCCATGCGCCTCCCGGATCGGCAAGACCGGGAAGGAATCCACCTAGTCAAGGAGTCCTCATGGGATTCGCAACCAGCACGATGTCCTACACGACGTGGCAGGTCCTGGCCGGGCCCCTCCCGGATCACCGCGAGGATCTTCTGGATGGCCTGATCCGGGGCCGGATCGGCGGCATCGACGTGGACGTCGGCCGCGATCGCGCCGGCGGCTTCGCGATCTTCGACGACCCGCTGGAAACCGGGTTCGTCGAAGCCACCGTGTTCTTCGACCCGCTGGTGCTGTTCTGCTTCCGCATGGACAGGCTGACGGTGCCCGCGTCCACGCTGAAGCTGTACATCCGCAAGCGACTCAACGAGAACCTCGCCGCCACCCGCCGCGAACGGATGCCCCGCGCCGAGCGCGAGGAACTGATCGAGCAGGTGCGCCACGACCTGCTCCGCAAGGCCATCCCGGCCATCGCGTCCTATGACGTCGTCTGGGACACGGCCTCGGGCCGGCTGCGGCTGTTCTCGACGTCGGCCGCCGTCCGCGAGGAGTTCGTCGCCCGATGTCGCGAGTACCTGGGCCTCGAACTGCGCGGCCTGGACACCGTGGGTGTCCTGGAAGCGCGGCTGGACGAACGGGAATTGATCGAGGCCTTCCACCTGCTGCCGTTCCGCTTCGGGACCGGCGGTGGACTGGCCGACGGCGAGGAGGAGGCGTGATGCTGGAAATGAGCCTTGCGGACAAGATCCGGCGTACCGCGTTCCTCGGGCGCGAGTTCCTGACCTGGCTGATGTTCCGCTCGTCGCACGACGAGGGCGTGTTCCGCCTGGAAAACGGCGAGGTCGTCGAGGTGTTCTTCGAGAGGGCGCTGACGCTGGACGGCGAGAATCCGGCCCGCGAGATGAGCGCCCTGAAGGTCGATGATCCCACCCGGTCCGAGGAAGTGCTCCTGTCCCTGCGCCTGGGCAAGAAGGTCAGCCGCGCCCGACTCCAGCTGATCCGGGAAGGGCGCGAGTTCGCGTTCGTGCTGGACTCGGCAGGACTGGGCCTGAGGTCGGTCAAGCTGCCCGAGACGCAGGCCCTGGATCCGGTCGAGGCGATGGCCGAAAAGGCGGGGCTCTGCTCGGAACTGGAAGACGTGATCCACGAACTGTTCGTGCGCTTCATCCGGCTGCGGCTGGATCCCGACACCTGGGCCGCCGAGACCGCGCCGATCGCCGCCTGGATCGAAGGCGGCCCGGTTCCGGATGGCGAGGATTGACGGTTTCGGCAGGAAGGCCCGCCCCTACGACCGCGGCACCCGGTTCTTCTTCAACGTGACGAAGGTTTCCAGGGCCCAGCGCGCCAGGTGCCCGGCCTTGAAGGGGCCGGGGCCGTTGGTGGACACGAGGGCCGCAAAGGCCACCTCGGGCTTGTTCGCGGGGAAGAAGCCCACCATCCAGGTATTGTGCAGCCCCGAACCGTCGCGGCTGTTCAGCGTCCCGGACTTCACCGCGACACGGCCCCCGTTGTACCGCGACGGCATGCCCGCGAAGTACTTGGTCCCGGTCCCGCCGTTGCTGGTTTCCATCATCATGCCGCGCAGGCGCTCCACCGTGGCAGGCTTCAGGACGGTTTCCGCGACGGCCGGCTTGCCGTCCAGCGACACCCCGGCCGGCCGGACTCCGCCGTTGGCGACGATGGCGGCCATGAAGGCCGCAGCCAGCGGCGACATGCTGACGTTGACGAACCCGGCAGCCATGCGGGCCAGGTCCAGGTCGCCGTGCGCCTTGCGGGCGACGGACCGCGTGTGAAGCCCGTCGACCTCGATGTCGTGGTTGAAGCCCAGGGCCTCGGCAGTCCGCAACAGGACATCGGGGTCCAGGTGCTTCACGGCCAGCTTGCCAAACACGGCATTGGTGCTGTGCGCGAACGCGGCGGACAGAGTGCGGCAGGCCCGGTCGTGCTTGCTGTCCGCCAGATGCGACGCGTCCAGCCACGACGAACCGCCGTGATAGCAGGTGGTCGTCCCGGGCCCGACCGACGTGTTCTCGAGCAGGGCCGACGACGTCACGATCTTGAACACCGACGCCGCGGGGAACCCGGCCATCGTCGCCGGATGCGGGTACCTGGCACCAGGCGCCGCATACTCGGAAGACACCAGGACCTTCCCGGTCGAGGGATCGAGCGCGACGAACGCGCCCTGGAGCGGCCGGGCGGCCTTCAGGTAGGCCTCCATCCGGCGGGACCACGCCTCGGGCAGCGGGGTGGACGGGTCATCGGGAAGCGACACCGCCGGCACCGCGCCGCGATTCGACCGGGAATGTCGGTGGGCCTTCGAGCCGCCACCCGCCTTCCTAGGCGCCGCCTGGACCGTCGGGACACCCAGCGATCCGGCGCCCGGGATCAGGTCCCCCGCCGTGATCAGCAACCCGACGGCCAGCATCGCGAAGATCCGCGCTTTCATCCAGCCTCCTGCCACGGGACCGGCCCGTGGTCCGACAATTCTAGCATTCGAGTCCGGCGTGTCCCAAGGGAACGTCCTTCCGAGGGGGCGGGCAGGCGGAAACGGGCCTCCGGGACTACTCCATCATCACCGTGACTTGCTGCGCCCGTGCCGGGTCCCATGGCGCGGCCGCCGGGGAACCCAGTTGGCCGTACTGGTAGTGGAGGCCGCCATCCACCGAGAACCGGAAGGCGACCAGGTACGTGCCGATCGACGCGGGCTGGACGGTCGCCGTGAATTCGTAGACGTCCGTGCAGGACCCGCAAAGCGGGTTGTACTGTGCCACGGCCCAGGTCCAGCCCCAGTCCCGGAACGGGTTCGACAGGAGATCGTCCACGGGACCCACCCCGATCTCCGCGATGATCGTCCCCGGGTCGACGGGCGTGGTCCCGTTCGTGTACCCGTCCGCAAACACCTGGCCCGAAAGAGGTGGCGAGGCCTGGCCCAGGACGGCCTGCAGCGGATCCGCCCAGGCCCGCGTGTTCGCAAGGACCGTCGGGGCCAGATCGATCACGCGCACGGCGCCGGCCAGGTAGGTCGAGATGACCCCGTCCGTCACCGATACATCCCGGTCACCCACGTCCGGCTGGGCGGGCGCCACGAACGTCAGGGTGCCGTCATTGACCCGCGTGAACGAGGCGGCCGGGACGCCGCCCATCGACACCCCCGTGACGATCCCCAGGCTGGCGCCCGTCAAGGTCATTTCCCAGCCGCCGGTCACCGGCACCTGGGGCGGCGTCACCGAAACCACCAGCAGGTTGCACCCTGGATCGGCGGAATCCGTCTTGCCGTCGCAGTCGTTGTCCTTCCCGTCGTTGCAGAGGTCCGAGCCGGCGGGACCCTCGACGGCCGCGGGATCCCACTCGTGGATGCAGGCCTTCGACGTTTCATCGCAATGGTCCAGCGTGCAAGGCGCCGTCAGCCCGGTATCGGCACAGTCCCTGGGCGCGCCGCCACCGCAGGAGCCGGCGGTGCAGGCCTCGCCGACCGTGCAGAACAGGCCGTTGGTGCACGACTCGCCGTCGGCCGCCTTTGCGATCCCGCACCGGGCCTGGGGATGCAGGCACGAATTGATTTCGCACACGGCCAGATCCGACGCCGGGTACACGCCCGCGCAGTCCCCATCGGTCGCACACAGCGGGATGTCGCTGTTGGGCCCCCGGGGGGTGCCGTAGTTCAACGTCTGGCGGGGGTCGCCCTTCCATCCGGTGGCCACCGAAGCGGTGTGCCAGTCGGAATCGTCGAGGCCCGTACCCGGCTTGAGGTTCCGCTCCATCGACTGGACCGGCTTCCCGTTGATTTCGTCGCCGTGGTATCCGATCCTGCCCGTGAATTTCGCCTGATCGACGACGGTCCCTTCCGGCCCCACCAACTGGTAGGTCACGGTCGGCGTGTTGGTCAGGCGCATGCTCTTCACGGACGAGCTCGCCGGCTGCATCGCGATGTCCGGATCGACGTCCAGCTGGGACTTGGACGCTTCGAACTGCGAAATGAGGAAGTACCCGTAGGGCTCCAGGACGATGTGGTTCACCACCTGCGGCGACTGGTTCAGCACGATGTCCCCGGCGGGTTGCCCGGGCACGTACCGGGCGTTGGTGAGCTTCCAGCCCGTCAGGATGTAGGGCGCACGGGTCGTGTTCCGCAGTTCGACCCACTCGTCGAAATCATCCTGGAACGAACCCATCCACAGTAGCTCGTTGATCACGACCGCCCCGGCCTTCGGGACGCCCTGCACCGTCAGCTTGAGCGCCTGGGCCGGGTCGTACCCGTTCGCGGTGCCGTCCAGATCGGCGTACACCCAGGTCGCACCTCCATCCAGCGAGAATCTCGCCGATACGTCGAGGTAGCCGCCAACCGCCACCGTGAAGGAACCCGTGAACTCCAGTGACCCCAGGCCGGTTGCCGCCCCGACGGCGTCCGCGAACCGCCATGTCGGATCCGCCCAGGGGCTGGTGCCGCGCGGGCCGATCCCGAACTGTCCCAGGATCGCGGTCGGATCGGGCTGCGCGATGTCCGTCAGGCCGGGCACGGTGACCTCGGCCTGGTACGTGGGCGACACCTGGCCTTCCTGGATCGTCGCCTCGCCCAGCGGGCCCAGCAGGGCGGCCGTCACGTTCGGGTCCTCGCTGCGAGCCACGTACCGGAACGCCAGGGGAAGGAGGGCCGAAATCAGGTCCGCCTGCACCCGGAAGCCCACGGCGCCCTGGGCGTGGGGCGGCATGGTGACCTCGATGGTTCCCGTCGCCGTCAACGCGAACGCCGTGTCGATGTCATCGACGAACACCTGGGTGGCGAGGCTCATGTACGGCCCCGTCAGCGTCACCACCGTCCCCCCGGTCACCGGGCCGGTGGTGGGATCCACCGAGTCCAGGCCGAAGCTGCACTTGGGGTCCGCCGCGTCCGTCAGCCCGTCGCAATCGTTGTCGATGCCGTCGGAGCAGGTGGGCGAACCTCGCGGCCCTTCCAGCGTGTCCGCACGCCTCGCGTACACGCATGCCTTCAGCGTTTCGCTGCACGAATCGTCCGTGCACCGGCTGTTGTCATTGCAGACCGGAGGGGTTCCGGCGACGCATCCTTCGGCCTTCGTGGGATCGCAGGATTCCACGCCGTTGCAGAACAGCCCGTCATCGCAGGCCTTCGGTGCACCCGAACGGCAGACGCCTCCGGCGCACTGGTCGCCCACCGTGCAGGGATTGCCGTCGTCGCAGGGCTCACTGTTCGGAACGCGCACGCATCCCAGCGTGGTGTCGCAACTGGCCGTGACGCAGGGGTTTCCGTCGTCGCAATCCCTGTCGAGGGTACTGGTGCAGGCGCCGTCCTTGCATTCCGCCGTCACGATGCACTGGTTCGCGGCTGCGCACGCTTCGCCCGTGTGGGCAGGCGTCGGCGAGCACACACCGGTGGCGGGGGCGCACTGGCTGGTCATGCAGAAGGTGTTGCCGACCGTATCGCACTTGACGATCGTGGAAACCTTCACCTTGCAGGTGAAGGGGAACTGGACCCGGTCGCACTCCAGCGTGCCGTTGCACAGGTCGCCGTCTTCCCGCAGCGCGCAGTCCGCGTCCTTCAAACACTCGCAGATCGAGGTGCCCGCGACGCATGCTCCACCCGTGCACTTGTCGCCCGTGGTGCAGGCGTCGCCATCGTCGCAATTCGTTTCGTCCGGCTGGTTGACGACCTCGCAGGTGCCTCCGTTGACGTCGGTGTTGCACGAACACTTCTGGCACGGCCCCATGTCCTTGCAGGTCGCGGCGCACTGGACGTCGACGTTGGCCTTCGTGCATTCCGGCCCGGAGATTTCCTCGTTCGGTGCGTCCTGGGCGTCGGGGGCGTCGATGGAAACCTCGGAGGCATCGGACAGGGAATCCGGCAGCGTATCCGGGAGGACGTCCGAAGCGTCCGCCAGATCCCGAACATCCCGGGCGCCATCGTCGGTGCCGCTTCCACCGCCTCCGCAGGCCATCGCCCACGCCATCGCAATCGCGAGGACCGACTGGTTCAACCGTGCCGTCGCGCGCATCCCGACCTCCAACCCCCGGAACGGGGTCAGGATACCTTGTTCGCGCGAGCATTGGCAAGGAAGGGGGGGCGCGGAAACTCCGGCGGCCGTAGCGCCTCAGGCGGTTTCAGTGGTAGAGGAGGAGCGTCAGGAAGTAGTCCACGACCAGGATCAGGATGGACGACAGGACGACGCTCTGGGTGGTCGCCAGGCCCACACCCCGGGCACCCCCGGACGCATTGAGTCCCTTGTAGCACCCGACCAGCGTCAGGAGCAGCCCGAAGACCGACGCCTTGATCAGACCTGAAACCACGTCCCACGAGTCGGCATACATCCGGATCTTGTCCAGGAACATGCCGCCGTCGACGCCCATCAGGTTCACGCTGACGTAGTAGGCGCCACCGATGCCCACCAGGTCGCAGAATCCCGTCAGGATCGGCAGCATCACGATCCCGGCCACGATGCGCGGCGTCACCAGGTACTGCACCGGGTTCACCGCCATGGTGTACAGGGCGTCCACCTGCTCCGTGACGCGCATGGTCCCCAGCTCGGTCGCGATGGCCGATCCCACGCGGGCCGTGACCATCAGCGACGTCAGCACGGGCGCCAGCTCGCGCATCAGGGCCAGCGAAACCACGGAGCCGACCAGCGTTTCCGCGTTGAACAGGCGGAAGGTGTGGATGGTCTGGACCGCGAAGACCATGCCCGTGAACAGGCCGGTCAGGATCACGATGAACAGCGATCCGGCGCCGATGAACTCCATGGACTGGAAGAACAGCCGCCAGCGGAACGGCGGCCGGAACAGCCACAGAAGGGCCTCCCACAGGAGGATCAGGGCCGAGCCGAGGCCCTCCATCAGGCCCAGCACCTGTCCCAGCACGTTCGTGGCGAGCCGTCGCATCATCGCGCGGCATTGTACCATGCACGCCGGGACCGGCCTCGTCCCCGTCACCTCACAACGGCAGTTGACGCCTTCCCCGGCTTCGGTTAAATTACGCCGCCCTTGTCCTGGGAGGATGAACCATGGCGAAGTGCGTGATTACCGGCAAGCGCCGGATCCCCGCGATGAACGTGTCGCATGCGAACAATCGCACCAAGCGCTGGCAGCACCCGAACGTGCAGTCCAAGCGGATCTGGGTCGAGGAGCTCGGGCGCTTCGTCCGCCTCTCGCTTTCGACGCGGGCCATCCGTACAATCACGAAGCTCGGGTTGGTGGCCTACGCCCGCAAGCGTGGCCTCGACCTCGCCTCGATCGTGGACTAGGCCGCGCCCGGGACGGATCGTGACTCTCGCGGGCGGCCTGCCGTTCCGATACTCGGGCCGCCTGTCCGCCCTCGTGCGGGTTGCGGCCGGAAAGGAGCCCTACGTCCTCCCCGTCGTCCCTTCGAACGCGCCAGGATGCGCCTTCGCCGTCGCGCGCCAGCGGCCTGGATATCCGCGCCCTTCTGGCCCGCAACCCCTTCGTGGCCGCGCCGCTTGACAGCTACTCGGACTACCCCTGGCGAACCATGTGCCGCGAAAGCGGGGCGGGCCTCTGCTTTTCCGAAATGATCCCGGCCATCGCGTTGACTTTCGGGGCGACCGACGCCCGTCGCCGCGTGAAGTGCCGGCCCGACGATCACCCGATCGCGGTGCAGATCGAGGGCAGCAAGCCCGAGGTGATGGCCCAGGGCGCGGCCATGGCCGAGGAGGCCGGCGCGGACATCGTGGACGTGAACGCCGGCTGCCCCTCGCGAAAGGTGACCAACGGCGGCGCCGGATCCGCCCTCCTGTCCGACCTGATGCTGCTCGATCGCATCCTGAAGGAAGTGAAGGCCGCGGTCTCGTGCCCGGTGACCCTCAAGGTGCGGTCGGGCCCCACGACCGGCCACATCGTGCTGGAGGAGATCGCGCAGATCGCGACGGACTGCGGCATCGCCGCGTTGACGCTGCATCCTCGGACGCGGACCCAGGGCTTCCGGGGATCCTCGGACTGGAACCACATCACGAAGCTGAAGTCGCTGGTATCCATCCCGGTCATCGGCAACGGCGACGTCCTCACGGCGGCCGACGGGATCCGGATGATGGAGACCACCGGGTGCGACGGGGTCATGGTCGGCCGGGGCGCCATGGGAAACCCCTGGATATTCAGCGGATTGCTTGCGGCCTGGCGGGGCGAGCCCGTGGTACCCGGGCGGGCGGTCGGGCAGGCCTGGCTGCGCACGGTGATGCGCCACTACGACCTCCTGTCCGAGGACCTCGGCGACGATGACCGGCTGGCCGCCAAGATGTTCCGCAAGCACCTCGCACGGTACGCGAGGGGCATGCGCGGGGCCGTCGCGCTGCGAAGGAACCTGGCTGAGGTCGGATCCCGGGGAACGTTGATGGCCGCAATCCGCCAGGTGCTCGAGGACGAGGAGCGGCTGCCTCCCCTGGAAGGCCCCCAGCCCGACGACGATCTGCCGACGGAGGAGATGTGACACGCCTCCCGTCGCCCCTGGGCATCTACGGAATCCTGGACGCGGGGCGCCTGGCGCCGGCCCGCCTCCCCGAGGCCGCGGCTGCCATGGCACCAGGCGAACCAGATGATGCCCGCGTAGTCCTGCAACGAAGCGTATGCGGCGATCGCCACCGGAAGCATGGTGCGCACCGGCTTGCGTTGCCCGATCAGTTGGGAATTCTCGCTCTGGTTGAACTCGCCGATGATGTACGGCTTGCCGGCCACAGCGCTCTTGACCAGATCGCACCCGAGGTTGTTAGGATCGCGGACAATCAGCGGATCGTCGTAGGCGTGGCCCTCGATGAGGCCGCCGGTCTTCGCGAGCACACGCAGATTGGCGTCGCCGCGCCAAAGGTTGGTCAACTCGATGGGCGCTTCGCAGCCCGTCTCGCGGATGATCTTCTCCATGCGCCGCGCGTAAGTCTCGTCCAACGCGTTGCAAAACTCGGAGAAACAGCGCCGCTGCGCCTGGGTCCCGGCCTTGTAGAGATCGAACGGCTCCACGCCATGCGCCTGCGCATAGGCCCTCAGTCGCGCATTGAGCGCCTGGGTCCAGTACGCCGGGAACACATTGCCGCAGACCAGGGTGTACTCGCTGGAGAACTCGTTGACGAGTTCCACGCTGATCACCTGCGGGTCCTGGCCGTAGGCGATCCCGGTGTACGGGTTGACGTGTGTCAGGAAGTTGGTGGCGAATTCGGCATTGAGACGAAAACAGCGCTCGTCGAAGACGGGCAGCATCTTGCGCGGGTCGATGGCTTTCTTCCAATCCCAGTGGTTCATCTCGTCCATGGCGTCCGCCCAGGTCTCGTCGTCCTGTTCCGACACCTTGAGGACCGACACATCGTCGGGGCTGTACAACCGTGAGCCATGCAGGGTTACTGACAGGTAGATGCCCTTCTCGCGCAACTTGGCGTTGAGATAGTCGAAGCGATCCCAGGCCTTCAGGTTGGGGGTGCGCGAATCGCCCTGATACGTCACCAGCGCGCTGCAATCGGCGGGAGCCCAGTCGCCACTCGGACGCAGCGTGTGATGAGGCCGCACGATGTTGATCCCCAGACTGGCC
>Ga0118677_10015214_pt1 | contig 10714 bp, 9 predicted proteins | sample AliMusrvi5mmetaG_FD_86154 | JGI IMG/M metagenome (GOLD analysis project Ga0118677, IMG submission 86154)
CCCAATGACTATTTAAGATTCTACAAATATCAGGATAAAAGATTTACATTAGCAGAGTTAAACTAATTTACTGAAAAACCTGTCCTATATGAAACAGATACTTCTTGTTTTTGTTTGCTTATTTTTATTTGTGATCCCACCTGCCGTTTTTGCAAAGGATTTTAAAGTAAAAACAGATTCGGTCAGGATAAAAACAGGATGGAATTTTGGCGCCATTCCTACCATTACCTTTGATACTGATCAGGGGTTCCAATATGGTGCCGCCGTTAATTTCTATAATTTCGGAGACGGCAGCTCCTTTCCAAAATACAAACATTCCCTGTATTTTGAAGTTTCGCATTTTACAAAAGGAAGTGGGATCTATCGCTTTTACTATGATTCCGAGTCACTCCTAAAAGGAATCCGTATAACTACAGATTTAAGCTATCTTCCTGATGAAGCTTATGACTTTTATGGATTCAATGGCTATGAATCGGTGTTAAACAAAGAGTGGGAAAAACAAAATAGTGATATTTATAAAACACGGATGTTTTATAAATATCAACAGAAACTATTTCGGTTTAAGACTGATTTACAGGGAAAGTTTCGTGATTCCAGCTTTGGCTGGATCTTCGGAGTTAACTTGCTGAATTACCAGAATGCATCCGTAGATATTAATAAGCTAAACAAAGGATTGAGTGGTGCCGATAAGTTACCCACAGTTGAAGAACAACCAGGCCTTTACGAAAAATATATCCAATGGGGTCTGATCACTCCCCGTGAGGCAAAGGGTGGATTTATTCCCGAAATTAAAGCAGGTATTGTTTATGATACCCGCGATAATCAACCCAACCCAATGAAGGGAATCTGGACAGAAGTGGTGATCGCTACTGCTCCTCAGTTTCTGGGTGCAGGAAGCGGTTTTTCAAAGTTTTCATTTACCCACCGGCAATATTTCACACTAATCAAAGATGATCTGTCGTTTGGTTACCGGATTAACTGGCAGCAAACTATCAGCGGCCATGTTCCCTATTATTATGAACCTCAAATCATATCATCAGTTATGACAGGAGCCTCCTCAACGGGACTTGGAGGAGCAAAAAATCTGAGGGGGGTACGACGAAACAGAGTTGTTGGCGACGGATATATCCTTGGGAACCTTGAATTAAGGTGGAAATTTACCCGTTTTAAAATGATCAAACAAAACTTCTATTTAGCATTGAATAGCTTTGTCGATTTCGGTCAGGTGACCAAAAAAATTGACACTTCGAATATGCAGCTCCCTCCATCGGTAATCAGGTCAGACTATTTTAATCCAGGGGCAGAAAAACTTCATACCAGTTATGGAGCAGGATTACGACTTGTAATGAACTACAATTTCGTGATCGCAATGGATTATGGAATCGCCACCAACAAGCAGGATGGAGATTCAGGGATTTATATCGGATTGAACTATCTTTTTTAATTGCGGATTATGCCACCCTTTTCGGGTTGTGATGGATGATATTATCTGATTTCTTCTATAATCATTTTACCCCTTCGGGGTTTGGTCGTTAGGCCCTTGTTTACTCATGCAATCGTGCAGTCGTGTAAAATCTCTCCTCATCTCCAATTCGCCAATACCCACGATTTCAGGACTAAACATGCTGTTATGTTGACTTCTAGACAATATCGTCGTACTATCGTATAGTCGTGCTATCGTGTAGTCGTGTGTCGTGTAGTCGTGAGTCGTGCCATTCATAATCTTCTCCCTCTTCTATCCAACGCTCAGTCGTATTCCTGCAGAACTGCAACCTTTTTCTTAAACATCTTTTTGTTTACAAGAAAGATTCCGGTAAGCACAATCATCGCGCCAAATACCTCTTCAATAGTTAACTTTTCACCAAGAACCGGAATTGCTATCAGGGCCGTAAATACCGATTGGCTTAACAGGCTGACTGATGCAACAGTAGGCGGCATAAATGCAATTGCATAATTAATAGCAAGCCAACCACTTAGCTGGGATATTAATCCAAGTCCGGTCAAAGCCTCCCAGGTCGAAATGGAGAAACCAGTCAGGGGCGTGCCGGTTATTAAAGCGACAAAAAAGAGGACGATTGTACTGGAAAGCATTGAAATCATTGTGAAGGTCACCGTGTCAAGCCGAAGTCTTCCCTTTCGCATGATCAGCAAATAAATGGCATAAAAAAAACTGGCCAGGATAGCCAGAAAATGACCTGCATTCAATTCTGAATTATAGATCTGGTTAATTCCAACGATTATTGCAACTCCAAACAGGGCAACTGCAGTGCCTGTCCAGAAGATACGGCCTGGCTTTTCCTTTAGAAAAACAATTGCACCAATTCCAACCCAGACAGGTGCAAGATTTGCAATAAGGGTCGAAATAGCAGCCTTGGTAAGCATAATCGAAAGATTCCAGACTGCGATATCAAATGCAAAAATCAAACCGCACAATACGGCCAAAGCGACAGACTTCAGATCAGGAATAGGTCTCCTACGGAACAACCAGAGTGGAAGAACCCCAATAAACCCGATGAACATGCGATAAAAAGCAGAACTTAGCCCCGAAACATCGGCTAACTTAACAAAAATAGCAGACCAGGATATACATAGTATCCCAAAAAATAAAATAAGATAATGGGTCCAACGGTTTGGAGGCATAATTATTCAGTTAAGTGGTAAACTCTGATGCCTCCAGGTCATAAAATCGATTCCTGTAATTAATATTCAATCAAATAAATAGCAATGCAGGTGACTCGACAATATCAAATATTGGGCTTAAAATGCAAAGTTAGTTTTTGAAACCAGTTTAAAAAACTTAAAAATGATTTTATTAATGTTAAAATAATATTGAACTTAAATAGGAGCCATTTTTTAAATGGGATTCAAAAAAAAAGATTGTTTCAAGGAATCGGACGCGTATCTAATCTGGAATTAGTCTATTTAAAGCAATGACTGCCAGCACAATTCCTATTATTCAAAACCAAAAATCAGGTTCACTTTTATACAACTGATTGTTAATAATTTAATATTAAAACGTCACTAATTGGTCACCCTATTTTTAGGTGTAATCTATTTTTCACACCCTTGTAATCAATTGAATTAAACGATCTCATTTTGGAGGTTTTAACCATCAAATAAATGACTACCTTTGCGGCTCAAAATAAATAAATGCAAAATATCAGAAACATAGCTATTATAGCTCACGTTGACCATGGAAAAACGACGTTGGTTGACAAGATGATCATGGATTCGAACATCTTTCGCGGCAACCAGAATCCCGGTGAATTAATCCTCGACAACAACGATCAGGAGCGGGAAAGAGGAATTACAATTCTTGCCAAAAACGTATCTGTAGTCTACAATGGTACAAAAATAAACATCATCGACACTCCCGGGCATGCTGACTTCGGCGGGGAGGTTGAACGTGTTTTAAACATGGCTGATGGTGTACTGCTGCTAGTTGATGCTTTTGAAGGAACAATGCCCCAGACCAGATTCGTACTTCAAAAAGCAATTGCACTGGGATTGAAACCTATCGTAGTGATTAACAAGGTCGATAAACCTAATTGCAGACCCGACGTTGTTCATGAACAGGTATTCGAATTGATGTATAGTCTTGATGCAACTGAAGAACAGCTTGATTTTCCAACAATTTATGGTTCTGCCAAGCAGAACTGGATGAGCTATGACTGGAAAGTTCGGACTGAAAATATCACTGAATTGTTTGATGCGATCATCGAACATATTCCAGCCCCGACCGAAAATCCGGGAACACCTCAGATGCTTGTTACTTCACTTGATTATTCCCAATATGTTGGACGTATCGCTATCGGTCGTATCCACAGGGGAGAACTTAAGGAAGGACAAAATGTTACACTGGTTAAACGGGATGGAACAATCTCCAAAACCAGAATTAAAGAGCTTCATGTCTTTACAGGTTTAGGCAGGGAAAAGGTCTTAAGTGCCAGTAATGGTGATATTTGCGCCTTGGTTGGTATCGAAGGGTTCGAAATCGGTGATTCAATTTGCGATTATGAGAATCCTGAGCCGCTTGAGCCAATCTCGATTGATGAACCGACAATGAGCATGTTATTTACAATCAACAACTCGCCATTCTACGGAAAGGAAGGGAAATTTGTAACGAGTCGTCACATTCATGACAGGTTGATGCGTGAGTTGGAAAAAAACCTTGCATTACATGTTGAAACAACTGATTCGGCCGATGCATGGAACGTTCATGGCCGTGGTGTTCTCCATCTTTCAGTTTTAATCGAAACGATGCGTCGTGAAGGTTATGAATTACAGGTAGGACAACCACAGGTATTGTTTAAAGAGATCGACGGTGAGAAATTTGAGCCGATCGAGATGTTGCATATTGACCTTCCGGAAGAATTAAGTGGTACTGCAATCGATCTTGTAACACGTCGTAAAGGTGAAATGTTAAATATGGAGAAAAAGGGTGACCGTATCAACCTTGAATTCCATATCCCTTCACGCGGAATAATTGGGTTGCGGACCACAATGATGACCTCGACTCAGGGTGAAGCCGTTATGGCTCATCGCTTTATCAAATATGACAAATTCAAGGGCCCCATTGAAACACGGCTTAACGGATCATTGGTTGCACTTGAAACAGGAACAGCTTTTGCTTATGCCTTAAATAAACTTCAGGACAGAGGAAAATACTTTATCGATCCACAGGAAGAGATTTATGAAGGACAGGTAGTGGGAGAAAGTAGTCGCGAAGGTGACCTTGCTATGAACCTCACTAAATCCAAAAAGCTGACCAATATGCGTGCATCAGGTTCTGACGATAAGGTAAGGCTTGCTCCACCAATTAAATTCAGCCTTGAAGAAGCGCTCGAATACATTCAAAAAGACGAATATGTGGAGGTAACTCCAAAGTCAATCAGGCTCCGCAAAATTATGCTAAATGAAAATGACCGCAAACGTGCTTCAAAAAAGGTCGTATAATCAATAAGATAATAGTTAAACAGGAAATCCCTGAATTGCAAGAAATTGCGAATCAGGGATTTCCTGTTTAAAGGCGGGCCTTTTTTTAGCTTATTGCCGCACATTCCTTATCAATAAACCAGTGTAATTCTCCGGAAGGTTTAATATGTGCTGCAGGGAAGCGTAATGAACCCTGGGCATCATGAATAATAGCGTTGTAAATAGTTGATTTTGAATTCCCCGCCGCTAAAAAAGCAACTCTTTTAGCATTGTTTAAGACCTTTCCCGTAAGGGTAATCCGTTGCTGCCCGGTTTCTGGGTGTAACGCGACTGCAGTGATCCGATCCGATTCGAGCAGCTCCAATTCATTAGGAAATATGGATGCGGTATGGCCGTCGTCACCCAATCCAAGCATAATCAGATCAAAACATGGCCAGCCGTTAACACGAGTGATTTCCGACTGAATCTCCGTGCTATAGTTTTGAACCTCCAGATTTATTTCCACTTCCCCTTTAATCCGGTGAATTTGGTTAGGTGGCAAGCCCACTTTTAAAAATAGAAGCTTATTAACAACGCCATAATTACTTTCGCCATCTTCAGCTGGAACCATCCGTTCATCACCCCACCAGAAATGGATTTTCCGCCATGAAATAGCGTCTCTGTATTTTCCTGCAAGAAGCGTAAAAAGAAGCGAGGGAGTTTTACCACCCGAAAGCGCCAGGTGAAAGGTATCCTCCTGAGAACTATCCACCCATTTAATAAGTTGAATTGCAAATCTATCGGCCAGATCTTCAGGAGAATCAGCTATATGTATAATTGGAGTCATAATAAAAAATAAAGAGGGTGGCTACCGGATGTTTTCAGTTCTTACAATTCACAATATAGACCGTCATCAGCAAGATTTTTACAGGGATACCGCCAGTTTGTGTCCCCGTCGATTAATTGGTCCGATTCGTGAGGTCCCCAGGTTCCCGCAGGGTAACCATAGATTGGGATAGAGGGATAATTACTCCATGCATCCAGGATAGGCTGAATAAAACTCCAGGCGGCTTCTACGGTATCACCACGCGAATAGAGTGTTGCATCACCCATTAAACAATCGAGTAACAGACGCTCATAAGCAGCAGGCAATTCGACGTCAGCCAGATCAGAATAATGAAAATCCATGTTCACCTGATTAACTTTGAACCCTGCACCCGGCTCCTTCATGGCAAGCTTCAATAAGATTCCCTCATCGGGTTGTATTCTAATTATAAGTTGATTGGCATTAGTAATATTAAACGAATTCTTTTCAAAGAGATGATGGGGTGTAGGTTTGAATTCGATCACAATCTCTGTTACCCTGGTAGGAAGTTTTTTCCCGGTACGGATAAAAAACGGGACTCCTGCCCAACGCCAATTGTCAATATAAAACTTCATTGCTACATAGGTCTCAGTATGAGAGGCCGCATCTACGCCGGGCTCCTCGCGATACCCGGCAACAGTATTACCCTTAATGGTTGATCCGGTATATTGACCCCTGACGACCTGATTTTGCATATCCTCCGGCTTAATAGGTCGCAACGATTGGAACACTTTCATCACCTCATGACGTATCGCATCAGCTTCAATAACAACAGGCGGCTCCATGGCAACCAGTCCCACCATTTGAAGAAGGTGATTTTGCACCATGTCACGCATAGCACCCGAATGGTCGTAATAACCTCCCCGCCCCTCAACTCCGAGACTCTCCGCAGAGGTTATTTCGATACGCCCAATAAAATTACGGTTCCAAATTGGTTCAAAAATCCCATTGGCAAACCTGGTTACCATGAGATTCTGAACGGTCTCCTTCCCCAGATAATGATCTATACGGTAAATCTGATTCTCCTGATAATTATTCAAAAGACTAATGTTTAATAGTCTGGCACTCTCCAGACTATTTCCAAACGGCTTTTCAATGATCAATCGTTTAAATCCATCCGTTTGGATATGAAGATCGGCAAACGCTAGCTTCTCCGGTATCAGATCATAGAGATTTGGTGGTGTAGAGAGATAAAAAAGATAATTTTCGGGAATGTGAAGTGCCTCCGTTAATCCGATCAAGCGCTCTTTTAACCTTACATAATCCTCGTTTAGGTCGTAATCAATCTTTTGATAATAAATATTATTTAGAAATGAAGAAACCTGTTCCTGACCGGACGGGAGGAATTCAGTGATTCGTGTCCGAAATTCGTCATCGGTAAGCAAGGTTCTGCTTACCCCAACGACTGCAAAATTCTTCGGGAGGTGATGATTGATATATAATTGATAAATGGCCGGGATCAGCTTTCGTTTAGTCAGATCACCTGAAGCGCCAAAAATTACAATAATATGCGATTCTGGAGTTTTCATTTTAATAATATTTTCTAAAAGTGATTTACAAGGAGACATATTTTAGCTGCGATTGTTCAACGCGGCTAAAAAAAATTTATTTTTTTTATTGTCCGATTTGATTTACTTCCGGGGTACAGCCCCAAACAAGGATTACCTCCTTTTCTTCAAGAAATTCAAGCTGGATGAGAAATTCTTCCAACTTCCATTTAAAAAATCCATGAAAGGAACCTGAATTATGCGTTGCATCATTTAAGCTTACCAGAATGTCGGTTGAAAACTCGATATTACTGAAAGGAACCATTTTAAAAATCGCCTCTTTAGCACACCAGTGTATGAGTAATTTACGATTTGACAATTCAGGTTCTGAGGTGCAAAATTCCAACTCCTCAGGTGAAAGAAAACGTCGGGCAACCCGGCCCACCTGACGCGACAAACACTCGATATCAATACCTGGAAGGGAGATCTCATGCAGCATAATAGCGACAAAACCAGTAGTATGTGAGATGCTTATATTTAGGTGGCTGTTTTCAAGAAAAGGTCTGCCATCATTGTGATAATTTATCTGTGTCCCCTTTCCCATCATCAGGTTGAGCAATGATCGCGTTGCCAGCCACTCCTTTTTGCGATGGAGGGGAGAAATCTCTGAATAAGTGATCAGGTCGTCAGTCGATAATCCTGCCAACTGACTTAAATCTTCAAGCTCTTCGGTAATTTTCCAAAGTGCAATCGCTCCGTTCTCAATCGTTCTATGAAGTATTAGTGGCATTATTTAACCTTTTTCCACTGGGTGGTTTTTATAAGCTGCAAAACATCCTGAGTGAGAAACCGAATAACAGGCTGCAAACTATCGCTGTTTGGTATCTCTTTGATATAAAGCGATCCGCGCAAAAAATTCCCGACACTGTCGGTCAGATAGAACTGTATTGGAGAAGCGGCATTCCCCTTGATGTTATAAATCGTGCCATACACCCGTTTCGATGGATTTATGAAAACCTGTTCGTCAATAGAGCTGGCCTTTTGCGAATGTTTATAAGCCAGGCTATGAGATTCTTCAATATATTTTCCGAGGTTATTGCGGATCAACCTGTAGCTCAGATGTATCTGTGCATGATTAGCAGGAACGTCAATAGTAACCCAATTTGACTGGTCAGGACTTAACAGATCAGGACCTACTGTTGCATAGACCGGCACCTGGAAAGAATAAGGGAGAGGTAATTCCAGGGTCTTATAGATTTTTGCAGGAAATGAGATTCTGAAATATCCCCTGGGCCTGGGGGTAAAATCTTTTTTGCATGTTGCAAAAAGAAACAGCACAACAGCCAAAATTGAAAGTAGTTGATATCTCATACTTTTCCGATGAATTGAGGAAGTCCGTGAGCCCCTATTCCGGAAGCGGTTTTCGATTTAGAATGGCAGATCATCACCCTCCTTATCTCCATTCCCACTGTAGGAACCCTGACCACCCCCAGGTTCACTAAGGTGTGTCGGCTCATTTACCTTCGTCCCTTCATTGGCCGACCCATCAGCTCTTTTACCTAAAAGTTGAATTGAGTCAGCATATATTTCGGTGATATATCTTTTTGAACCATCCTGAGCATCGTAACTGCGGGTTCTGATTCTCCCATCAATATAAATCTGAGACCCTTTCCGGATATAATTCTCAGCAAGTGTAGCCTGATTTCTCCAGCAGACGATATTGTGCCACTCAGTTGTTGTCACCTTCTCACCGTTTTTATTCGTGTAATTTTCAGAAGTAGCGAGGGGAAAATTAGCAACAGAAACATTGCTCTCAAGATGCTTTACCTCAGGATCTTTTCCTACATTCCCAACCAGAATTACTTTATTTACTGACATGACTTAAAAGATTATAGTTTTAAACCTCAATTTGCAATTTTCCAATTACGGATACAATACTTCAAAGGTATAAAATTACCCGGTCATTTGAAGACTGTTAATCCATTTTGTTCCTGTTTTTTTCCATTAGAAAGTTGTCGATTAATTTGGGAATCGGGTATTCAGACAGCGCCTCGGGAACAATTTTTATCCAACCTGTTCCGGCTTGATTCTTTGAAATTGAAATTTCAAAAAATCTGACGTGCAATTTCTGATGAGATAAAATGTGGAGGATTTCACTGCTAACCGATTCAATGACAATTGGGTCTTTTTCAAACAATAACTTGAATTTTTCATCCAAAAGCAGCTCCTCGGTAGTTATTGCCTTAATTGACTCAATTAGTGGTAGTTGATACATATTCTGCCAGATGTCATTTCCTTCCCGCTTCTCGAGAATAATCGATTTATCATGTTTCAGATAGAGGTAATTAAAGAACCGGTGTCGCACCTTCACTTTGATTGATTTAACCGGTAGCGCTGCAATTTCAGAGCGGCTGAAAGCAATGCATTGATTTTGAAAAGGACAAACAGTGCAATCCGGATTTCGGGGAACGCACTGCAAGGCTCCAAATTCCATGAGAGCTTCGTTGTAAGCACCGGGATTGTCCCTTTCAATCAGAAACGTTGACAGCTCAAGGAATTCACGCTTTCCTTGTGTTGAATCGATTGGGGTATGTATTCCAAAGATTCTCGATAAGACACGATAGACATTTCCATCGATCGCGGCGTGCGGCAATCCAAATGCAATAGAAGCGATTGCCGCGGCAGTGTAATCACCAACCCCCTTAAGTTTTAAAATATCATTATGAGAATCGGGAAACCGTCCATTGAAGTGGTTCATGATTTGCCCGGCAGCGACATAAATATTCCTTGCCCTGGAATAATACCCTAAACCCTGCCACATTTTTAAGACCTCATTTTCGGAGGAGCCAGCAAGAGAAGCTATATTTGGAAACTGTTCTATGAATCGAACGAAATATTCGATACCCTGATCGACCCGTGTTTGTTGAAGAATAATTTCGGAAATCCAAACATAATATGGATCCCGATTTGATCGCCAGGGAAGATCGCGTTTATTGTGTTTGTACCAATCGCTCAATATTTTATGAAATTCAGACATAATCTTTATGATTTTGAAAATTTTTCACCAAAAGTGGAAAAAATATTGATTAGTATGTTGTTGGTTAATTCAAAAGCTATATATTTGTGCACCAAAATTGAAATAAAAGGTCGAATCATTTAAATTTTTAGTAATGACAAAAGCAGATATCGTAAACGAGATTTCAAAAAACACCGGTATTGAAAAAGTAACTGTTCAGAAGGCAGTTGAGGCATTCATGGATACAGTATCCGGTTCGCTTGCAGAGGGAAACAATGTTTACCTTCGTGGATTTGGTAGTTTTATCGTGAAAAAACGCGCTGAGAAAACAGCCCGTAATATCTCACGTAATACAACAATCATCATTCCTGAACATTTCATTCCATCTTTTAAGCCAGCTAAAACTTTTGTTGGTCGTGTAAAGAATAATGT
>Ga0118677_10015215_pt1 | contig 10714 bp, 8 predicted proteins | sample AliMusrvi5mmetaG_FD_86154 | JGI IMG/M metagenome (GOLD analysis project Ga0118677, IMG submission 86154)
CGCAGTGAGGGTGGACGGGTCTCGGTGGACGGCGTGCCGCTGGACGAGCCGTATGCAGCCTTCGAGCCGGCCGCGCGCAATCCCTTCCGCGACGACTTTCCCCCCAGGGTCTACACCGATCCAGCCGTGGACCCGGCCTGGTGGCGCCAGATGCAGAACCTTACCCGCGACGGCGAGTTGGTGGTGCCTGAAGGGCAGTACTTCGTGCTGGGCGACAACCGCAACCACAGCACCGATTCCCGCTTCTGGGGATTTGTGCCCCGGCAGCAGATTGTGGCCCGTCCCCTGGTCATCTATTTCTCCCTCACGCGGCCCTCTTCAACCGATGTCGCGCAAACCGCCCTTCAAGCCTCGGATGATAGACTCGGACACGACAGGCAGCTTTCGGCAAGACTTTCAGGGTTTGCGCGCTGGAAGCGAATCTTCCATGTAGTGCATTGAAGACAGTGGTTAGTGAGTAGTGGTTAGTGCTCAGCAATCTGCGATCAGCAAGCAATTTTCGACGTTCGGGCTCTTTTAACTAACCACCGTCTGCTGTTGGCGATTGGTAGTTCTCTAATCACTAACCACTAATCACCGACTTAAGAGCGACTGAATGACAAAGAGAAAAGCGCCGCCCACCAAGACGCTGTCCGGGGACCCGATGCCTCCCGAACCCGATGAAATTGTGGCGGAAGAAACTCCCTACGAGGCATTGGCCAGCATTTGCTCCGTACTGGTGGTTGGACTCTTCATTCTTACCTTCCTTGGACAGAATTTCGTCATTCCTTCAGGATCGATGGAGAAGACCCTGCTGGTTGGCGACCACCTGGTAGTGGATCAAATCACCTTCGCGCCGGACACCAAGTGGATGCCTCTGGTTCACTACCGCGAGCCTCAGCGCAACGACATTGTTGTTTTTTACAAGCCAGTGCCCGACGGCAACGGGGTCTACCAGCACCTGGTGAAACGCCTCGTCGGAGTCCCCGGCGACCGCATTCACCTGCGCAACGGGATCGTCATCCTGAACGGAGTCGCTCAGAACCAGCCCCATGCCGAGCCAACGACTCCGGAAAACCATTCGAAGTTCCTCGATGAGTTCCCAGCAGTCGCCCCGGAGGCGACCGCGGACGCCTATGAAGGCACACCCGAAGCGTGGGCGGTGCAGTTTCCCCATCTGATAGAGAATGGAGAGTTGGTGATTCCTCCCGGCCAATATTTCATGATGGGCGACAATCGGCACAACAGTCTCGATTCGCGCTACTGGGGCTTTGTGCCAAGAGGCAACATCGTGGGGCGGCCGCTGTTCAACTACTGGAGTTTCAAAACCCCGGCTTACCGAGATCAACAGACCGGGATAGTCCATAGCGCGGCCTGGATGAGCCACGTGGCGCTACACTTCTTTACGGACACTCGCTGGAAGCGTACCTTCCACGTAGTGCAATGAAATCTGCGATCGACAAATAACCGGATCGAAAACCATTGACCGCCGCCGGATGAACACTGTTCACTGTAAAGAGCGACAGAATGACAAAGAAAAAAGCGCCGCCCAACAAGACGCTGCCCATGGACCCACTGCATCCCGAGATCGATGAGATTGTAGTGGATGAGACTCCCTACGAGGCATTGGCCAGCATTTGTTCCGTGCTGGTGGTTGGCCTCTTCATCCTTACCTTCCTTGGACAGAACTTCGTCATTCCTTCCGGATCGATGGAGAAGACGCTGCTGATTGGCGATCACCTGCTGGTCGATCGCATTACGCTCGCTCCCTCCGCCGCATGGATGCCGCTGGTGCGCTATCGCGAGCCAAGGCGCAACGATATCGTGGTCTTTCTCAAGCCCGGCGAACCGGATTTGTTCCTGGTGAAGCGGTGCATCGGCGTGCCCGGAGACCACATCCATCTGCGCGACGGCATCGTCATCGTCAACGGCGTGCCCCAGAACCAGCCCCACGCTGAAGCCACAACGCCTGAAAATCGCCAGGACTTTCTCGATGAGTTCCCCTCGGTGCCGCCGGCCGTTGAATTCGGCGCAACTGAAAGCTGGTCGGTTGACTTCGCAAGCCACGTCGAAAATGGAGACCTGGTTGTGCCGCCGGGCAAGTTCTTCATGATGGGCGATCACCGCCACAACAGCCTCGATTCGCGTTACTGGGGCTTTGTGCCAAGGGAAAACGTCGTCGGCCGCCCGCTGGTCAACTACTGGTCGTTCAAGACTCCTGAAGACCAGTACGAACAAACCGGGATTGGAAACACCGTGGCCTGGCTGGGTCATGTGGCGCTGCACTTCTTTACCGATACCCGCTGGAAGCGAACCCTCAACCTGGTGAAATAACAGTGGACAGTTGTCAGTCAACAGATGTCAGCAAAGAGCCTGAGTTACCTGATACTGACCGCTAATCACTAGTCACAGTCACTAACCACAGAAATTACGATGATGGAAGATAAGCAAGACCGGCGGAAGAAGTTAAAGCGAATCATAGTGGCCCTGGCGGCTCTGCTGGTCGTGGTTGCCACCTTGGTCGTGCCTCCTTTCTTGAGCGTAAGCCGCTACAAGAGCCAGATCACACATTTGATGTCCGCCTCCCTGGGCCGCCCCGTGCGTCTCTCCTCGGTTGAGGTGCGCCTGTGGCCCAAGCCAGGCTTCGTGCTGACCGACCTGACCGTTGAAGAGGACCCCGCCTACGGCGCCGAGCCGATTCTCCACGCCAACACTGTCACCGCGTCCATCCGGCTCCTGTCGCTGTGGAGAGGCCGCCTTGAAATCAGCTCGGTGAGCGTGGATGAGGCCAGCCTGAACCTGGTTCGCACGTCTGCAGGCCATTGGAACCTGGATTCGCTTTTCCGCTCCGTTGCCGCAACGAATCGGCAAGGCCCCGCGGCTTCCGGTGCGCTCACCACCAGAAGACCGCCCACGATCCGGGCCACAAGTTCCCGCATCAACATCAAGAACGGCACTGAAAAACTGCCCTTCTCGCTGCTCAACACTGACCTGACGTTCGTGCAGGACAGCCCGGGCCAGTGGCGCGTGCGCCTGACCGGCCAGCCGGCCCGCACCGACCTTAGCCTGGATTTGGCTGACACCGGCGTACTGAGACTCAATGCAAACGGCAGCCAGGCTCCTGAACTGCGCATGATGCCCGTTCACCTTGACCTGGAATGGCGTGAAGCGCAACTGGGCCAGTTGACCAAGCTGCTTATCGGCACCGATCCTGGCTGGCGCGGCAACCTGACCGGCGAAATCCACCTGGACGGCACCGCCGACACAGCCCAGGTAAAAGCCCGCCTTCGCGCCGAGGGCGTTCACCGCGCTGAGTTCGCTCCGCCCGCGCCTCTCGACTTCGACGCCAACTGCGCCCTCGTCTATCACTACACCAGCCGCGCCTTTGAGAACCTGGCCTGCGATTCGCCGCTTGGCAGCGGCCGCATTCATCTGGCCGGTACCTCAGGCGGCGGGAGCGTGCCGCCCCAAATTTCCGTCGAAGTGGCACGGATTCCCGTGCAGGCTGGACTGGACGCGTTGCGCACCATTCGCAGCGACTTTGGCCGCGGCCTTGAAGCCCGGGGAACGGTAAGCGGCAAAATCAGCTACGTGGAAAGTCCAGCGCCCGCCAAGCCACCAGCCAAGGCCCTGGGGCATGCTGCAAAGGCCCATTCGTCTGTTGCAGGTCCGCTTACCGGCAGCCTGGCTGTGGAAGATTTTCAAATCGGCGGCAGCGGGCTTACCACTCCTCTGCACCTGCCCAGGATTTTGCTTGAGCCGGTTTCGGCTGCGGCCGGCGCGGCCCAACCGCACGCCTTAAGCACCACAGTAGTCGTGCCCGCGGGCGCCCCGGTTCCCCTCACGGTAGCTGCGCGGTTGTCGCGCTCCGGGTATCAAATCACAATCCATGGCCAGGCCGGCGTCTCCCGTGCCCGTGAGATGGCGTATGCGGGCGGCATGAGAAGCGCGGTGGCGCTTGACTCCCTCGCCGGCGAGCCGCTGATTCTGGACTTGAATGCCGAAGGGCCGTGGATACAACCCCAGGTGATCGCCGGCGCCGCGGCTAGCCCCGCTCCAGAAAGCTCCGTCGCAAGGCGCGTAAGCGGAACCATTATCCTGCGCAACGCAAACTGGAAGACCGATTACCTCGCCAACCATGTCGAAATATCGCAGGCCACGCTTCACCTGGGCCAGGGCGAAATGCGCTGGGACCCGGTGAATTTCTCCTACGGGCCGGTCAAGGGAACAGCCACCCTGAACGTGCAGGAAATCTGCACCGCCCCCTGTCTGCCGCACTTTGAAGTCAAGTTCGCCAATCTGGATGCTGCCGCTCTGCAAGCCGCGGTACTGGGAGCCCACGAGCCGGGCACAGTGCTCTCCACGCTGATTCAGCGCCTCCGCCTTTCGCACGCCAAAGCCGCGCCGCCCTGGCCGCGTGCCGAGGGCACAATCCGGGCCGATTCGCTCGTTCTCGGACCGGTCACATTGCAGGATGTTACAGCCACCCTGCGCACCACGGCCGACGGAGCTGAATTCACCGGCTTTGACGCCGGTCTGCTTGGCGGTCAGCTGCACGCTGTCGGAACCATCGAGACCGTCGACAAGCCTGCCTACGCGATCACCTGCAACCTTGAGAATCTCAAGCCCGCCGCAGTCGGCAACTTGCTGGGGTTGCGGTCAACCGGCTCCACGTTCGCCGCCAGCGGCAAGATCGAGCTATCCGGCTACACCGGCAGCGACCTGGCAGCCTCAGCCAAAGGTGCCCTGCACTTCGATTGGAAACGCGGTTCGATCGCCCCAACCTCCGGGTCGAGTCCCGTTCCCGCAGCGCTCGCGCGCTTTGACCGCTGGACAGGCGACGCAGAAATCACCGGCGGCTCGGTTACCGTAAAGCAGAATCAAGCCATTCAAGGCAGTCTCAACCGAGCCGTGGCAGCCGCTGTCACGCTCGACACGCCGCCCAAGGTGACCTTTCCCAAAGAGGCTCCTGCCAAGCGATAAACACCACCCGATACAATAGGGTCATGCCATCATCCATCTCTTCTTCCCCCGTCCAGGTTCGCTGCAAGGGCATTCTCTTCGACATGGACGGGATTCTTATCTCTTCGCTTGAATCCGTTGAGCGCAGTTGGACCAACTGGGCTCTGATGCGCGGCGTTGACCCCGTGCTGGCCTGCGAGACCGCCCATGGATGCCGCGCCGTCGACACCCTGGCCAAGCTCCGCCCCGACCTCGACGCCGCTGAAGAGGTCAAAATTATCGAAGGCCATGAAATGGTCGACCATGCAGACGTGAAAGCCCTGCCCGGCGTGCTTGAATTGCTTTCCGCGCTCAACCACAATCCGGCCACCAAATACCGCTGGACGGTGGTCACCAGCGCCACCGACCGGCTGGCGCGCGTACGCCTGGCCGCCGGGGGCATTCCCATTCCAGAGCGTATAGTCGCCGCGGAACAGGTTACCCAGGGCAAGCCGCATCCTGACCCATTCCTGGCCGGGGCAAAGCTCCTGGGCTTTAAGCCGGAGGAGTGCGTGGTTTTCGAGGACTCTTCAGCGGGCGCCCAGGCCGGCCGCGCCGCAGGCTGCATCGTGGTGGCCACCACGTTCTCGCACCCCATTGACACGCTGGGCCCGGCCCATTTCCTGTTGACCGATTTGACCGGCATAGACGTCAAGGCCCTCCCGGACGGGGAAGGCCTTGTTCTCCAATTCACTCCTCTGGCCGGCTAGTCCCTAAGTCCCTAGTCCCTGCTTTACTCGTTGGCCTCGATCTTGCGCCCGTGCGGCTCCTGTATCGGCCGTGCATTCATCCTGTAGAGCGTCCCAAAGGTCCGCAGTTGGTCGCGGCTCAGGGCAAGTTCCTCTTCAAATACAAACCAGCGCACGCCCTCGGTGCAGGGCGGAGTGGTGAGCGACCCTGTATAGGTCCAATAGCCGCGGTCGGCGGGCAGCAGGCCGCCGGGGTTCACCATATCCGTCACCTTCACGGTATCGCCCTTGGCCCGGGGTATCTGCGGCCAAAGAGCGGCCAGCACCGCATTCGGCTTGGCAACATCCTCGGCCATGCGCACCGCCACCACGGCCAGTTTGCCATCGGCGCTCTTGTGCACCAGGTGCACTTCCATGTCGGAGTATTTGCCCTTTACCGTCTCCTCGGCGGGATGGTGAAAGTGGAACTGGATCAGCTCGTAGCGCACGCCTTCGGCCACAATGTAGCTGCCTGGCTTAACGTTCACCACGATCGTGTGTCCGTTGTTCTCCTCGATTACCGACCCGGTGACGTAATGGAACTCGATGGGCTGCAGGGCCTTGTTGAGGCGGGCGTTGCGAATGTCGATCGGCGACTGCTCATGCCCCTCCGAGCAGGCCGCGTATGCCGGGTCCAGCTTGCCCCAGCGCAAGGGGCCCTCTTTGCCCAGGTAATCCCAGTGGGCCGTGGATTGTGCGGTGGCGATTGAGGCAAAGCAGAACACAAGCACAGGAAGAACAGGAAAACGCATGGATATCCCTCGTCCTATTTGACTGATTGTTGTCCCGAAGAATTCTATTTCATTGGATCTAATGGTGGAAAAAAAGAATGGGACCCTTCGTACGAAGGGTCCCATTCCGGGGCCGGGGCCGGGCTGTCTACTTGGCTGCTGCCTTCAAACCAGCCTGTGCGGCCAGGGCGGCTGCCTTGTCGGTGGCCTCCCAGGTAAACTCCGGCTCGGTGCGGCCAAAGTGGCCGTAAGCTGCAGTCTGCCGGTAAATCGGACGCCGCAGGTTCAGGCTGTCGATAATGCCTTTGGGCTGAAGTGAGAAGTTGCTGCGAACCAGTTCGGTGAGCTTGGCTTCGCCAACCTTGCCGGTTCCAAACGTGTCAATGCGCACGCTCACCGGGTCTGCAACGCCGATGGCGTAGGCAAGCTGCACTTCGGCCCGGTCGGCCAGGCCTGCCGCCACAATGTTCTTGGCAATATAGCGAGCCATGTAGGCCGCCGAGCGGTCCACCTTCGTCGGGTCCTTGCCGCTGAAAGCGCCGCCGCCGTGACGGCCCGCGCCACCGTAGGTGTCCACGATGATTTTGCGGCCGGTCAGCCCGGTGTCGCCCATGGGTCCGCCGATCACAAACCGTCCCGTCGGGTTGATGTGGTACTTGGTGTGCTCGTCGAGCCACTCGGCCGGCAAAACAGCCTGGATAACATACTTCAGAATGTCGGCGTGCAGGTCTTCGTTTGAAACCGTCTCCGAGTGCTGGCTGCTGATCACCACCGCGTCAATGCGCGCCGGCTTGCCGTTCTCGTCGTACTCCACCGTCACCTGGCTCTTGCCGTCGGGACGCAGGTAAGGCAGCTTGCCAGACTTGCGAACCGCCGTCAATTGCCGGCAGAGTTTGTGAGCCAGCGAGATGGGCGCGGGCATCAGTTCCGGCGTTTCGTTTGAGGCGTAGCCGAACATCATGCCCTGGTCGCCGGCGCCGCCGGTGTCAACACCCTGGGCAATGTCGCCGGACTGCTTGTTGATGGTGGAGATCACGGCACAGGTATTCGAATCGAAACCATAGAGGGCGTTGTCGTAGCCAATTGAGGCCACAACCCCGCGCACCAGGGTCTGAAAATCCACATAGGCCTTGGTGGTGATTTCGCCGGCAATGACCACCAGGCCGGTGGCCGTCAGCGTCTCTGCCGCAACGCGGCTGTAGGGATCCTGCTCCAGGCAGGCATCAAGGATGGCATCGGAAACCTGGTCGGCAATCTTGTCGGGATGGCCTTCCGTGACGGACTCAGAAGTAAACAGGAAACGGTCGCTCAACTAAACTCTCCTCCCATTGCAGGGAATTCAATTTGGGCAGCCTGGAACGGGGACCGGTTCATGATGGATCACCGCAGCGGAGCGCAATCAACCTCTATCGCAGCGGACCCACTCCCGCACAGGGCATGCCAGCACCGTCAGGCTCGCGCCTTGGGATGCATTCTTCCATGGTAATTGCCGCATGTGGGCAGGCGCAAAGACTTGCAGCGAATGGCGAGTCCCACGGCCCCAAGGGTAACGTTGAGCGGGTGAACAGGATTTTCAGGGCAAATAAGTCCGCGTCAGCGGTCGAGCCAGGCAACGATATGAACCCACAGCCAGTGGACCGAGGCGAAGAAGTCATGGAAGGCCTTAGATACTTCCTTGACCGGCAACAGCGTGGGCCACCAGCCCGACCGCAAGCCATAGTACCGCACTGTAACGTAGGCGGCCGCCGTTACCACAACCAAAAGAAGAATCGCTCCCAGCCACCGAAGCCGTATTTCCAACGCATCGTGGCGCAGAATGCGCGCCTTGCCCACGTTGGCGGCAAAAGCCGTCCAACTGCGGTCGTCTTCCGACATTTGTCCTGAGGCGGTATACGCCTTCAGAAAACGCTCGGTCCAGTCGCTTTGGTCCAGCCCCAAAGCGCCGGCGTACCCACGCACAATGCCCTTGCTTAAAATGCCGCCCGGAAGCTGGCGAAACTTCTCCTGCTCCAGCGCGACCAGGTGCCGCCTGCTGATTTTGGTGATCGCGATAATTTCTTCCAGCGCAATGCCGCGAGACAACCGCTCCATGCGCAGGTCTTCTCCAAAGTTTCCCATCGGCAACCACTGACAGGGCAAAGTACCCAAAGGATTTTCATCACAACAATAAACCGGCATCTTGGCCGAGTCAAAGACAAAGAGAGCGCATTTCCCTTCTTTTCATAAGCCTGGAGGCACGGGCCCTCCAATGCGCTTATTTATTAAAGATTTACCCCGTGCTGCCACGCAGGGATAGTCGCAATCAACCTCAGCCGCCAAACCTCACCACCCCAGGCTGTTACCCTGAAGGCGAAGGGTTTTTGCGGTTTTTCATCCCGTCCGGAGCAACGCTCGACAATGAACAAGCTCATCTTTGCCAACCTGCTGCACCGTCCCGTTCGCTCCATCATCAGCGTGCTGGCAGTGGCCATTGAAGTGGTCATGATCCTGTCGATCGTCGCCATCTTCATGGGTATGCTCAACGACCAGAAGCAGCGCACCAACGGCATCGGCGCAGACCTCGTGGTCAGCCCGTCGAATGCCAGCTTTATGAACGGAATGAGCGGCGCTTCCATGTCGGCCAAGCTCGCCCCGTTCCTGTCCACCTTGCCGCACGTTTCAGTAGCCGCACCGGTAATCCAGAACTTCGCCATGGGAAGCTCCATCGAGATTCTCTATGGCATCGATTACCCCACCTTCAACGCCCTCAAGCCATTCACCTTCATCTCGGGCGGTCCGTTTCAGGGGCCAAACGACGTAATCATCGACGATGTTTGGGCCAGGACTGGCGGCGGTCATCGCGTAGGCGATATCGTTGCCATTCAGAGCCTCCATCACGACTTCCGCGTCTGCGGTATCGTCGAGAGTGGGAGGGGCGGCCGCAGGATGATCCCCATCGAGACCTTGGCTGCACTCACAGGCTCGGATGGAAAAGCTTCCATCATTTACATCAAGAGCGACAATTTCGCCAACGAAGGCCTGATCCGCCAGGAGATCGAATCCACGAATGGCCTGAAGGACTATCGCGTCCAGGCCATGGACGACATCCTCTCCATGTACACTCCATCGCGCTTTCCCGGTTTCGATCTAGCGCTGAACGTCGTCATCGCGATTGCCGTCATCGTCGGCTTCCTGGTCATCTTCCAATCCATGTACACAGCGGTAATGGAACGCACCCGCGAGATTGGCATTCTCAAGTCTATGGGTGCTTCCAAACTGACGGTCGTTGGCGTGGTACTGCGCGAATGTGCAGTGCTCGCTTTGGTCGGCGTGGTCGTGGGCATTGCGGCCACATTTGGAGTCCGCGCAATCTTGGCTGTGCGATTCCCGGGCTTTGCCTTCGAACTCACTGGACAATGGCTGGCCAACGGAACCCTGATCGCTTTCGCAGGCGCTCTGTGTGGCGCGCTCTACCCCGCGTGGATGGCCGCCCGCAAAGACCCCATCGACGCCCTGGCCTACGAATAGACAACGGAACGAGTTACACGGGAGTGGCCGACCCTTAAACAAACGTACCCTGAGCCGACGACTCCCGTCTGCTAACTTGCTGACTCGCTGCCTTGCTGCCTCAGATCCCCACCAATTCCGTAATCCCCCGCGAGCGCAGATATGCCTCGTCTTTGGCCCGGCTCTCGACTACGATCTGCGGCGTCTTGCCCTGGTCAATCAGCTTCATGTAAGGCGTGGCAAATTTCCAGTCCGCCGGCCATGACTTGGTTTGCAATCCCGCATCCGGAATTACCAGCGCCGTCGGCCGCGGCAATACTTCCTGCGGATGGCGCCTCAACTCCGCAGCCAGCGCCGCAAACTTCTTGCCCAGCGGCTTCGGCTTGTTGTTCACGTCAAGCAGGCCAAGGCTGTACTCCAGCGTGTTGAAGTCCTTGATGGCCGGATCGAGATCGTGCGTATCCCACCAGGTAATTCCCCAGGCCTTGCCGGTGGCCGCGATGTTGCGCACCGTTTGTTCCATAAACTCCGGTTTGTATTCCTCCGGCATCCATCCGTCCGCGACCCCGATCTCTTCCACCCACACCTTGCGGTGGGGATCGGTCTGGAAAGCGGCCCCCAGTTCGATCATGTAGTCGGCCAGGTGCAGCGATGCCGGATCGTTGTACTTGTACCGCTCCAGAACCCCGGTGAAAAAGATGTAGGAGTGCATCACCGTGGCGCTGCCCACGGTGGCCAGGTTCCGGCGAGTAAAGCCGAAATCGGCAAACCAGTGCGAATCGTCGGCGC
>Ga0118677_10015216_pt1 | contig 10714 bp, 8 predicted proteins | sample AliMusrvi5mmetaG_FD_86154 | JGI IMG/M metagenome (GOLD analysis project Ga0118677, IMG submission 86154)
CGACACCGGGGGTGAGCGGGCACGACCAGTTCTTCGCGACGTTCGACCGTTTCGGCGCGCTGGATAACTCCCATGCGGGGCTGTGGCTGGATGAGGTGGCCACGCGAGCCGCCGCGCAGAACGAGCAATATCTGGAGGTGATGCTGACGCCAAGCTTCTTCGATCTGGAGCCGCTGTGGAACTCTCTGGGCTGGCCACTTCGTGGGGTGCTTGACGCTTCGCGTGAAAAAGACTCTGCTGAAAGTTCTGCGCAAGGCTTTACGGGCGATGCGACCGGGACCTCGCACGCTGAACTCGACGCGCTGCGGACAAAGCTTCTGGCTGGTGGTGTGCGCAACGAGGTGGCGATCGACGCCAAGCAGTTGGACGACTCGCTGGCTGAGCGCAATCGTATCGAACACTGCGGCCAGGCCAATGCGGCGGCTGCCTGCTCCGTTAAGATTCGCTTTCTTTATCAGGTGTTGCGCGCAAAACCTCCGCAGCAGGTATTCGCGCAGACGCTGCTGGCCTTCGAGGTTGCCAGCGCGGACCCCAATGTGGTCGGACTGAACTTTGTGCAGCCTGAGGACGCCATCCTGTCGATGAGCGAGTACAACCGCCAGATGCACATGCTGGATTACCTGCACAGCGTGTATCCCAAGGTGCATATAACGCTGCACGCGGGGGAGCTTGCGCCGGGACTGGTGCCGCCGGATGGCTTGAAGTTCCACATCCGCGAGGCGGTCGAGTTGGGCCACGCGGAACGCATCGGGCACGGCGTGGATGTGATGTACGAGACCAACCCACGCGAGCTGCTGAAGGAGATGGCGGGCAAGCATGTGATGGTGGAGATCAATCTCACCTCCAACGACGTGATTCTGGGCGTCGTTCCGCCGCACCATCCGTTGCCGGAGTACCGCGCGGCGCATGTGCCGGTGGCGCTCTCCACTGATGACGAGGGCGTCTCGCGCATCGACCTGACGCACGAATATGTACGCGCGGCCATGGAGTACGGGCTGGGCTATCTGGACCTGAAGGCCATGGCGCGGACATCGCTGGAGCACAGTTTTCTCCCCGGCGAGAGCCTGTGGCAGAGGCCCGATGACTTTTCGCGCTTGAATGCGGCGTGCGCGGGGCAGGCTTTGGGTTCAGCGGTACCAACAGCAAAGTGCAAGGCCTTGTTGGGTTCCAGCGAGAAGGCCAGTCAGCAGTGGGAGTTGGAGCGCCGATTCGCTGCCTTCGAGGCTAACCTTCCATAGCGTATGAAATGCATGCGATGTGCGCTTCGGGCTGACCAGTGCTCAACTCTTCGCTGTACTATCTTGATGCACGGGCTTTAGAACAAATGAGCGCTGGGAGATGCGATGAAGATCGTTTCAGGAGTGGGATTGGTTGCGTTGTTGGGTGTGGGGATGATGACGCAGAGCGCGTTTGCGCAGAGTGGGACGGGGAAGGTCTGTGACGCACGCAAATATGGCGCTAAGGCGGACGGCGTAACCAAGGACACCAAGGCGATTCAAGCTGCGATTGATGACTGCAGCAAAGCCAAGGGAGGCGGCACCGTTACGCTGAGTGGCGGCACATTCGTGAGTGCGCCCATTGTGTTGAAGGACAATGTCACGCTGGAGATTGTGAAGGGTGCAACACTGCTTGGTTCTCCCGACCACGAAGATTATCCGCAGCTTGAGGTCTTCCGCGCGGCTGGCCGCCAGTCGCTGGTGAGCGCCAATCATGCCAAGAACATCGCCATCACGGGCGGTGGCGTGATTGACGGCAACGGACAAAGCTGGTGGACAGAGGCACGCAACACACCGGGCTCGGGCATTGTGGGCGTGGGCGTCTTCCGGCCGCGGCTGGTGGTCTTCAACTACTGCCAGCACATCCGCATGGAAGGCGTCACGGTGCAGAACTCGCCGAGCTGGCAGATCATTCCCTACTATTCGGACGATATTGTCATCCGCAACATCCGGGTGCTGGCGCCCTATCCCTCGCCCAATACGGATGCTATCGATCCCTTCAGCTCCAGCAACATGGTCATCGACCACGTCTTTGCCGACACGGGCGATGACAACATTGCGATCAAGAGCGGTGAGATCAACTCGCCGGGCCCGGATTCGCCGAGCAGGAACATTACCATCACCGACTGCGATTTCGAGCATGGGCACGGGCTTTCCATCGGAAGCGAGATCGCCGGTGGCGCACAGAATATCCACGCGGAGCGCATCCACTTCAAGGGAACGGACCAGGGCATTCGCATCAAGTCCGGGCGCGACCGCGGCAACGACGTCTCCAACATTTCCTTCAAGGACCTGACCATGGAGGACGTGAAGACGGCGATCCTGATCACGGAGTATTACCCGCACCCTGCGCCCGAGGGCGACGTCCCGGCCGAACCGGTAGGACGGCTGACGCCAAAGTTCCACAACTTCACCATCGAAAATGTGACGGCTACCGGGAGCAACTCCGCGGGAACGATTGTGGGTCTGCCGGAGTCTCCGGTGCTGGAGTTGCAGATGAAGAACGTACACATCGCGGCGAAGACAGGTTTGTCGATTGCGTATGCGACGGTCGCCATGCAGGACGTGGTGGTGACACCGCAAACCGGCGAGGCGATAAAGATTGCGGCGACGGCGAAGGTGACAATCAAGAAATAATTTCCCCTCTCAAAATCCATACCCATTGAAATAGCTGCGTTCCGCACGCTCCAGGCACAGATGCGCGCACGATACCTCGGTCATATTACTTGCGGCTAGCGGGGCGGGTTTGTTGTCCGAATTCGCTACAGAGATGTATGGGAACACAACAATGGAGCAACATCCGGCAACCTCTGACGAAGGACAGGGATACGGAGGTGATGCTGCATGTCGTCTGGATGGGCAGTGCGGTCTGCGGTTGCAGTTACTTTGGTCTTCGGAATCATGGCGACTGCATGCATGGTTGCGCAGGAGTCTCCGCAAGCCACACCTCCACAGACCACAAACGACGCGCTGCATGCAATGTCGCAACTCGCGGCCGTGATCTTTACCGGGCAAGTGGTGGCGATACGCCGCATGGAAGGAGAGAACGGGTCCACGGGCGTAGTCGAGATCCAGTTTGCGATAGAGGATGCGGTACGCGGCGTGAGCGGCAGCACCTACACGCTGCGAGAGTGGGCGGGCCTGTGGCCGGCAGGCGATGGGCCATTTCGTCCTGGCCAGCACTATCTGATGTTGCTGCATGCGCCAAGCGCGGCCGGTTTGAGTACTCCGGTTGGCGGGATGGATGGAGCGATTCCGATTCGTGGCACAGCACAATCGCCGGCAACGGGCGCATCAGAGGCAAGAGTGGCGACCTCGAAGAAGAACGCTGGAGCTTCCGCACCGGAAGACAATCGCGTGGCAGACCTGCGCTGGGTTGCGACGAGGGCGATGCAACCGTTGCCGTACCGCATGGAGCCGGGGTCGCATGCGATGAGCGAATCCAATTCTGTATCTGCGGACAGTATGACTGCGGGCCCTCCGAGCGAGACGCCTGCTGCCGCTCCACAGGACATGGCGTACACAACGGTTCTGGGGATACTGCAGCGTTGGGAGAAGGCCGGCGATGCCGCGCACTGACGCATCCATGGGGCGCGGAGTCCTTTTCTGGATGCGAGCGGCACTCTCGCAGTGGATGCCGATTGCGCTGGGCTTGATGATGGGCTCGGTGGCGGCGCGGGCGAGCGGGCCGCGCTGGGTGACTGGGCCGCCGTATTTCACCGGGCCCGGCGGCACTCCGGTGGCGTGGTACACAACCCAGCCGCGCTACTTCACCGATCCCGGCGACCTGAGCGCCACGGTGAACAACGCGGCTGCAAATGCGCTGGTGGCGGCGGCGGCCGGCGTATGGAACGTGCCGACCTCGGCCATGACGATCACCTACGGCGGTGCTCTGGCAGAGCATGTCAGTGGAGCGGATGCCAGCCTCGGCAGCAACGGGCCGGTCTTTCCGACGGATGTGCAGAGCAGCAACTATGCGGCCAAGCAGATTGCCGTGATCTACGATAGCGACGGCTCCGTAACGGACATGCTGTTGGGCGGCGGTGCCAGCAGTCCGCAGGAGTGCAGCCAGAACGCCGTGACGGAGAGCGTGGACTCCATCATTCCCGCCGGGTATATTCTGCACGCCATCCTGGTGTTGAATGGGCGATGCACCGGGCCGGCGCCCCAGCAGCAGTTGCAGATGCAGTACCAGTTGCAGCGTGCCTTTGGCCGCGTTCTTGGCCTGGGATGGTCGCAGACCAACGACAATGTCTTCACCGGAACGCCGCGTCCCACCGCCATGCAGGCGTTGCACTGGCCGATTCTGCATCCCATCGACATCGTATGCGGCCAGTACACCTATCAATGCCTGCCCCAGCCGTTCACCCTGCGCGACGACGATGTTGCGGCCATCTCGGGTCTGTACCCCATGACTAAGTTTTACGGACTTCCGCCCACGCCGCCCGCGCCCGGCAAGATATGGAGCTATCAGCAAGCCAGCTCGGCGAAAGGGACGGTTAGCTTTCCCACTGGCCAGGGAATGCAGGGGGTGAATGTTCTGCTGCAGCGCATTCAAGGCGGCGTCGCCAATCCGGAGTCCTGGTATGACGTCTCCGCGGTCACCGGCAGCCTGTTCCAGCAGAATGCCGGAAATTCTGTGACCGGCACTGCGTCCGGACTGGCCGGCAGCATGGGATCGAGCAACCTCCAATGGGAGGGCATCTACAACATGGCATGGATTCCGAACCTCGATCCTACCGGTTCGTACAACGGCCCGATGATGGGTATTTTGCAGACCGAGCCGGTGAATCCTCTCTACATTGGGGAGCACTCGGTGGGGCCCTACGTCGCGGGAAATGTCGAGCCTTCAGGCTCCCCGCAGAGTGCGTACGGAAGCAATACGTTTCGGGTGTATCAGTACCCCGACGCCGTGGTGGTGACCAATCTTGCGCCAAAGGATGCAGCTAGTAATTGCAACACCAGCGGCGATGGAGTGGAGTCGGAGCCGCTGCCGGTTGCTTCCAGTGGATGGTGGAACGGAGTGCTGTGCGCGCATGGTCATGCGGCGTGGTCCAGTATCAACATGAAGGCGGGGCGTACGGCAACGCTGGAGGTGACTGCGCTGGATGAGGGCGGATTCGCCACCACGGCGAAGACGATGCCGCTGATCGGCGTGTGGGCCGCGACAGACCCCACGGGAACGCTGCCCACGATGGCAGCGACTCCCTCTGCATTCAACACGGTCACTCTGGGGATGACCGCGACTGGCGTGGCGACGACACAGGCTCAAGCTCTGCGCTTCGTGATCGCGGATGCGCGCGGCGACGGGCGTCCGGACTTCGCCTATCAGGCACGAGTACTGTATGCCGACAGCATCCAGCCGACGAACACCAGCATCAATGGTGGCCAGATCACGATCAGCGGAATGGGTTTTCGCGCGGGCAATCAGGTCCTAGTGAACGGCGTGGCGGCAACCGTGTCGAGCTGGACAGCGACGTCCATCGTCGCTGTGGCGCCACTGCAGAGCGCGTTCCCCTCGAAGCCTGCTGGGCCAGTCGATGTTGAAGTCGTCGATCTCTCCACCGGTGGCACCAGCGTGATGTCGGGCGCGCTCACATACGGCGGGGCCGCGCCGGATCTGATGAAGCTGGTCACCGGGCCTTCGGGAAATGTCCAGGTGGGAACGGTCGCGGCGGTTCCCTTCGCCGTGCGCGTGCTTCTGAGCGATGGGGTGACTCCCGTGGTGGGAGTTCCCGTCACATTTTCGGCGACTGGCCCGGCTACGCAGTTCGGAGCGTGTAATGTGGTGCCGTGCGTGCTGCTGACGGATGCGATGGGACTGGCTTCCACCACAGTAACGCCAACCGCGTTCGGCACGGTGACGATACAGTCGGCCGCGGTGGGTGTCACCCAGTCGGCAACCTTCACAGCGATTGCGCGCAGCGTGACCATGGTACAGACCGATGAATATGTTGCGGCGGGCGCGACCGTGGCGTGGACTCCGCAGGCGATTGTGGCGCAGAATGGCGCGGCAGCGACGGGAGCAACCGTGGCGTGGACGGCCTCGGGGGGAATGACGGCCTCGCCCGCATCGAGTCTGGCGAATTCGCAGGGTGTGGCACAGGTGTCGGCGACCGCGGGGCCACTGGCGGCAGGCGCGCAGGCAACCGGTCAGGCCTGCGCGTGGACGAACCTCTGCGCGAACTTTACAGCGCAGGGGGTGAGCGCTTCGGCGTGGCGGCTTGCCGTAATCAGCGGGGCGGGCCAGTCGGTGGCTTTGTCGGTGCCAGTGCCGGGAACCTTCGCGCAGGTGGTGGTGATCGTGACGGACGGAAGCGGCAATCCCGTTGCCGGGGCGCCCGTCGCTGTGTATCAGATGGCGAATGCGGCAGCCATGCCCTGCCCCCCGCGCGGACGCTGCCCGGTGACACCACGGCTGGCCTCTTCGGTCACTACAGCGATCTCGGATGCTAATGGTATGGTCAGCTTGGTGCCGATGCAGCTTGCGGGCGTAGGTGAAACCAGCAATATCGCCGTAGCGACAGGCACGCAGGGCTTCGCCTCGTTGTCCCTGCAACAGGGTAAGTAGAAACCTCGGATTCTATCCACCCAGCCGGTCTCCACCAAACTAGATATGCCCGGACGTTATATCTTGGATAGAGAAGCGTTGCGAGGCGACTCACCGGACCAGCCGTCTGGACCTTGCACTCGCGCCAGTGTCTGGACCAACAGCCAGGCGCGCGATCAAGACGAATTCGATTTGGAGATCCATGCCAAGAATGATGATGAAGAAGATTGCGATGGCCGCGCTGCTGGTGGCCGGTCTGCTCACACTATCTGGCGCGCAGGCGCAGACCAAGCTCGGCCCGTCCGCGCCCGTTACCTACGACAATAAATACGAGGTGTACGGCAGCCTGAACTTCATGAACTTCATGGCCGGCCCTGCGATCCCCCGGCGCATGGACTTTGGCGGCGGCGAGTTTGAAGGCACCTACTGGGTGAAGCCCAACTGGGGACTGGCGGCGGAGTTTCGCGGCGAGGCGGGTACAACGCCTGTCCTGCCCAATGCCGGTATCTACGGAATCCATCGTCCGCTGGTGTATATGAACATGGTGTTGTTTGGCGTGCAGTATCGCTGGGTGAAAAACCAGCACGCGGCACTCGACTTCCACGCCTACGGCGGGCCCTCCTTCGGTGTATTCGACGCAGGAACCCAGGGCGCAGGGCCCACCCCCGGAGTAAGCGCTGCTTCCAACGCAAATATCATTGGGCTCTACGCCGACCACACCGCTCCCATCTTCGCGCTGGGAGGCAGCATCGATATGAACCGCTCCAAGAACTGGGCGGTCCGGCTGGCTCCGGATCTGATCCTGGATGAATTTGGATCGAACACACGGGAGTACTTTGCCATCTCCGCCGGAATCATCTACCGCTTGCCCGTGAAGAAGAAGTAAGCCGTTTCCCAAGCAACATCATCCGCGCGCAGCGGCGCGCCAAGGCAGGGCAGCATGGAGGCGATGAGGGACCTGTTGCGCGGCAGCCTGAAGCGGACGCTCGGCGGCATTGGTGAGCAGGACCGGCTGGCGGCAGCGTGGACCGTGGCATGCGGGCGCGCGATGGCCGAGCATGGCGTAGTGGTGGATTACGCCAATGGCGTGGTGCAGGTCGAGGTTGCCGACGCCATGTGGATGCGCCAGATGATCTCGCTCAGCAGCGTGTTGCAGCGTGAGATGGCGCGCATCAGTGGCCTGCCGGTTGCCGCGATACACTTCGAATTGAAGATACATTAAGGAGAACCTGAAGATGGCCGACGTTGCAGGCGTAACCATGGATGAGGTGCTGCGGGTGGCCGAACTGGCTAACCTGGAGCTGACCGCCGAGGAGGTGCCGCGCATGCAGCACGACCTGAACGCGATCCTGGGCCACATTGCGCAGTTGAACGAGCTGGACACTTCCGGCGTTCCCGCCATGGCCCAAGTAGGCGAGATGCTGGGCGCGGAGATTGAATCCACCGGCGCAAACCTTCGCGCGGATGCGTTGCTTCCCTCGCTCGACCGCAAGGCCGTGATGGCATCGGCACCGGAGAGCGATGGCCGCTTCTTCAAGGTTCCCAAGGTGATCGAGCGGTAGGTACTAGGTGCTGGGTACTAGGTACAAGGTTTGGATGGATTAGCAGCGGGCATCAGCCCGCGGTAAGAATGCAACCATGAATTGGGGCTTTAGCCCCGGAGCAATACGCATGACGATTCAGGAACTTCGAACAGCTCTTGTAAGCAGAACCACGACAGCGACCTCTGTGGCCGAGCAGCACTATGCGAGAATCGCGGCCGACGACGGGCCCAGCGGCAAGGGGATCAACAGCTATCTGGCGCTGAGCCGCGACCGCGCGCTGGCGCAGGCGGCGAAGATCGACGCGCTGGCCGCCAAGGGTGATCCGCTGCCCGCGCTGGCCGGAGTTCCGGTGGGAATCAAGGACGTGCTCACCATGACGGGTTCGCCCGCCACTGCGAGTTCGCTGATCCTCAAAGGCTACATGCCTCCGTACGATGCAACGGCGGTGACTCGGCTGGAGGCTGCCGGAGCGGTGCTGCTGGGCAAGCTGAACTGCGATGAGTTCGCCATGGGATCGTCCAACGAGAACTCAGCCTATGGGCCGGTGCGCAATCCGCGAGCGCTGGACCGCGTACCTGGCGGGTCGAGCGGAGGATCGGCTGCGGCGGTTGCGGCGGGCTTCGCCGTGGCGTCGCTGGGTTCGGACACCGGCGGATCGATTCGTCAGCCTGCGGCCTTCTGCGGCGTGGTCGGCGTGCTGCCCACCTACGGGCGCATCTCGCGCTTTGGCCTGATCGCCTTCGCCTCGTCGCTGGACCGCGTGGGGCCGTTCACCACCAACGTGCGCGACGCGGCCACGATGCTCGGCGTGCTTGCCGGTCAGGATGCAAAGGACGCGACCAGCTCCGACCGGCCGGTTGGCGATTATGTGGGCGCGTTGGAAAAGCCAGTCAAGGGACTGCGCATCGGCGTCCCCGCGGAGTACTTCGGCGAGGGGCTCAATTCTGAGATTCGTGCCGCCATCGAAAACGCTCTGGATGGACTACGCGCCGCCGGCTGCGAGATCAAAAAAATCACCCTGCCGCACACCAAGTATGCCATCCCTACTTACTATGTTGTCGCGACGGCGGAGGCCTCGGCCAACCTCTCGCGCTTCGATGGCGTACGCTTCGGACTGCGCGCCGACGGGGTGAAGACGCTCTCCGCCATGTTCCGGGAGACCCGCGACCAGGGCTTCGGCGCGGAGGTGAAGCGCCGCATCCTGCTGGGAACGTACGCGCTCTCCGCCGGATACTACGACGCCTACTACCTGAAGGCGCAGCAGGTGCGCACGCTGCTGACGCGCGACTTCCTCGCCGCCTTCGCGGAGGTGGACGCCATCGTCGCGCCCATCACGCCAACCCCGCCGTGGAAGCTGGGCGAGAAGACCGCCGACCCGCTGCAGATGTACCTGGAAGACATCTACTCGGTCGCAGCCAGCCTCGCCGGCATCTGCGCCATGAGCGTTCCCTGCGGCCAGACGGCAGCCGGCCTGCCCATCGGCGTGCAGATCATGGGCCCCCACTTTAACGAGGAGACCATGCTCCGCGTCGCGCTCTCAATCGAGACGGCGCAGACGTAGCCATGATTGGAGGTTGTCATGTCATCAACGGCTCTCCAAGATCAATTCCACGAGCGGATGTTGGAAATCTACATCCGCGCAAAAAGCGAAGCTAATTACAACGCAACAATCTTCCTGCGAATGCTAAACGATCACGGCGGATTGGAAACGGCTCGACGGTTGATTCATGCCCTTGCGGTGTCTGATGGATACACAGCTCTTTGGGAACGAAAACACCTTGACCTAACCGTCGAAGCAGTCATTCACGACAATCCAATATGGCATCCTCTATTTACGGAGGAGGAGCTAGAAATATGTGCCAATAGATTGCGAGAATATGAGTATCTCCCTTCCTAATCTTCCATCTCGCGTCATCGCCTTCGACGTGGGCGACCGGCGCATCGGCGTTGCCGTCTCCGACCCGCTGGGCTACACCGCGCAGCCGCTCTTAACCCTTCATCGCACCAACCACCGCGCCGACATGAAGTCCATCGCGCGCCTGTTGCGCAAGCACGGGGTTGCAGAGGCGGTCGTCGGCAATCCGCTGCACATGTCCGGCGATCAGAGCCCGCAGGCGGCCAAGGCGCAGCAGTTCGCCGAAGAGCTCCGCGCCCAGTTCGGCCTCACCGTGCATCTCTGGGACGAGCGCCTCTCCACCACCCAGCGCTATACCCAACTCACCACGTCGCAACTCGAGCAGGTCTACGACCGAACCCACCCGCGCGCTCGATAGAAAATCGGCGCCGCCGTCACTCCATAAGTTGCAACCGAGGCCGCACTCTCCGTTTGCAGCACACGAGTATATGCGGGCACGGTCAAAAACTCCGCAAACCGCGGCGACTGAATCAACTCGCGCATCAGTGCCGCAGCCTGCACATATGCCAGGAAGCGCGCCGAGTCCACCGTCTTCTCCACCCGCGCGAGTTCCTCGTCCATGTATCCCTCGCACATTTCTGCCGTTACTGTGCGCCCATCATCGAGAACCGCGCCATGGTGGACCCACTGCCACAACTGCGCCCTGCTGATCTCCGCCGTCGCCGCATCTTCCATCAGGTTAAACAGCGGCACGCAGCCAATGCCGCGC
>Ga0118677_10015217_pt1 | contig 10714 bp, 3 predicted proteins | sample AliMusrvi5mmetaG_FD_86154 | JGI IMG/M metagenome (GOLD analysis project Ga0118677, IMG submission 86154)
CAACAGGATAATGACCAAACTGAAAAGCAAACAACCCGAAATGATCGCAATGGCCATATTCTTCCGCTTTCTCTCGGTTCTCAGGGTTTGCTCATTCTTGTCGAACTGATATTGTAGTTCCAGTTTTGAAAGAGATTTTAATTTTTCCGCTTGGAACAGACTGTCTTGATATTGTTTCTCGATGATGAAATACCGAAAAGCACTAGCCGAATCTTTCCTTATGAGGTAAAGCTTGTTCAAAAGACCTGCAGCCCCGACTATAATTTCATTGTATCCCTGTTCCCTGCCAATTTTCAGGGTGTTCAAAGCAAGCGGCTCGCATTTTGCCAATTGGTCAGTCTCCATATAAATTTTGCCAAGCACCATCTGGCTCTTCGCCAAGCGCAGTCGGTTGCCAAGTTTGTCGAAAATTTGTCGTGCTTGTTCCACCTTGGTGATGGCTGAAGGATATTGATGTTGATCAACGTAAACATTGGCAAGGTTCAGGTAATTGTTGCCTACTAGATAGGAATTGCCCGTTTTGAGATTGATATCCAAAGCTTCTTTGTAATTCTGGAGCGCCTTGGCATACTCCTTTTTTTCGCAGTACACCTTGGCCAAATTGTTCAGATTGCTTGCGATGCCTTCCAAACTGTTCAGATCGCGGGCCAGTTGTATGGATTTTGAATAGTAATCCACTGCCTTGTCATAGTCTTTCTGATCCAGGTACAAAGTGCCGATGCGGCAGAAAGTGCTCCCTATTCCTTCCTTGTCTTTCAACTTTTCATAAATCTTCAAGCTGTTGAAAAAATTTTCCGAACTTCTGGCTTGGTTCCCGATGTCGTAATATATTGACCCTATGGCATCCAGAGACCTGGCTTTGTCAACATCTTGGTTCAGGTCTTCTGCCAAACTCTTAGCGTTCATGGCATATTCCATGGCCTTTTTCAGGTCCGACATGAAATAATAAATCCTGGCCAACAACAAACTCGAAGTCAGTTTATCGCGATTGTTGGATCTTTTTTCAGCCTGTTCATAAGCTGACAATCCGTACTTAAGCGATTTAGGGAGGTCTGTATTCGTCAACTCATCCGACAAACTCATCAAAGTCTTGAACCTTTCCGATTTATCACTTTGTAACGACAGAACATGTTCCAAACTGTCTGCAACTTTGTTCTTCTGAGCCTCCAATGCAAAAGACATCAGGCCAATAATAAGTAGAAACGTCAGTCTTTTGTGAGCCATTTATGGGGTCTGATCTATATTATGAGCAAAACAAATTTAGATTTTTTTCGGCTTGCCCCCAAAATAGATTCTCTAACATCGGCTTTCAGGTGCAACAACTGCATAGAAATGCCTACTAGGTTGTCACATTGATGCTATTTTAATCAGTAAATAGATTTCAATCCCCCCAATCTTTGACAAATGAAAAGAGGGGATGCAATAGAATTGCACCCCCTCTGAAAATTAATGATTGATTATGTAATGCTACTTTTTGTGAGGCCTGATCAGTCTCATCGGGCTTTTTGGAGTGTTCTGGCCTGCACCAAGTAGGTTGTTGTTGAATACTATTCCTACGTCAAGCACATCAATAAATCCATCGCCATTCAAGTCTTCAATTTGATAACCAAAACTGCCTTCAAGGTTTTTGTTGAAAACCATACCAACATCTACCACATCAATGTATTGATCACCGTTTGCATCACCAGCGAACAGGCAATAGGCCGTTCCCAATTGTTTCAGGTTGCTTCCCCATGCTTTGTCAATAGCATTGGTAAAGTCGTAAGAGATTGATGAAGCTGAGAAATCAACAAGTTGGCTCCAAGTCTCCACATGGTTCCTGTGCCTGATAATGATGTAATGGTTGCCTGTAATGGAGGATGGAATACTTCCCAAAACTATCGAGCCATCCTGATGCAATGAGTCGCCATGTGATTCATAGACTGTGGCCCAAGGATCGTTTGCATCAGCAATAGCTACAGAAATGGTATCTGAAACCGTACCTCCAAACACATTCCACTGATTGCCATCAGCATCAGCATTTTGCACTTTAACAAGTTGTCCCATCTCGGCGCTGTAGAAGCCTTCCGGGTAAACTTTTACATTCAGGGTTTTAGTTGGAGGGGCATTCACTGTCAAAACTCCACTCGCATTTGAAGTGCCATTCCAGAAGCCGCCACTGAAACCGCCATACACATAACTGCCAGTCCCGAATTGGAAGCGGCTAGCATAGAAGTATGTTCCAGGAGTTGTAATTGCAGCTCCCAAATTGGCTTTGAACTCATCGTTGTCATAAACCTGACTCGAGAATGGAGCTGGGACCCAGTTGGTCCAAGTGCTTGGGTCGGTGTTTGAAGTGCTGTATCCAATCCATGCTTGAAGTCCATAAGTGGCACCAGGTGCGTAAGTGATTCCATTACCAATATACACCTGCGCATAGACATCGTAAGCTCCCCCTAAATCAATAGTGCCTGAACCTGGCCATTGCAGGTTGGCCCAGTTGATCTGGCCACCCCATTGGTCGTTGATCACCGCATTTGATACAACGGTTGTCGAGCGGTTTGAGCCACCGGCATATTCGCCGCCATCCCAGCCTGCGTTCTTGAAATATTTGTATTCATAATTTCCTGAAGGTAGATTCAAGGTCAGGGTGTATGTCAAAGTTGATGCAACCCTGTTCATCAATAAACTGCCTGCGGCTCCTGGTGTTACCCAATTTGCAGTTGGGAAACCGCCTGACATATAAACCATGTCAGTACCTGGAACGAAACCTGCTGCCGTTGACATGTCAACATTGAAGGTAATCGTGGCTGTTGCCGAGGTTGTAAAGGTCATATCGTTGCCATAAGCAATCAAACCACTTACGGTGACTCCACGGGCACGGAAATGATAGGTAGTGCCTGCTGCCAGACCAGCCAGATCAACTCCAATCGTGGTTGCTGTTGACCCTGCAACAATCGAAGGATTGGCAGCAATCGAGCTGCCGTATGCTGTAGTGGTTCCATAATCAAAGAAAACACTCAACAACATTCCGTTGGCATTGGCTGTTCCAGCGAATTTGGCATTACTATTGGTTATTCCTGTTACTGCAGTGGTAGTGACTGTTGGATCGGCCGAAAATTCATAAGCTCCCATATCGCAAGGGTTCGTACGGCTTGCACCATTAATGTCTGTAGTCAGGGTTGGTATATATTGTCCCAAATGCGACATATTGGTGGAGGTTGGCAACAAATTGGTGGTTGATGTAAACTGAGGGTCGACAGTAGCTGAATGAGAATCATATCCTGTGCCAGATTGCCAATCAGTTAATCCGGAATATGTAGCCGAGCTAAAATATCCAAGATTTGGCCCAATTCCATCCACACGATAATCATTGTAGTCGCAATGAACAAAGGTATTGCCCGTGCCGACCGCAATGGCATAACTTGTCGAAGCAGGTGTCCCGGAAATAGGCTGGGACGAATTCTTCAAAATGTTGTTCCTAAAGTCAATCCCTGTATTATTATTGCCTATAGCCAAACACACTGACGAACCTGCGGTTGAGGCTGAAAGGTAATTTCCAGACAACAGGACACTGTTGTTGTACACCTTCAGTACACCTACATTGTTGGCAATTGAAATTCCTGTTGCGTTACCTGAAGTAATAGGATTTACGTTGGTTCCAGGATATTTTATGTTATAGACCACATTGTTCGAAATCTCTCCAACTGATGGGGCATCCACTGAATACACAATACCGGCGGCATTTGAGCCTAAAGCGGCTGCCGTACAGTTAAAATCGTGTATCTTATTTCTTAGTATCTTCACGTTTGTCCCATTGTAATTGAGAATGCCTCCAATTATCAGGTTTGTAGCGGTGCCATTGGGCAATCCCATTATTTCATTTCCTTCAATCAATACATTATCTGCACTTTGTATTTCCAATGCATGGCGCACTATGCCTGTCGCATCTGTGTATCCACCTAAAGTATTGTTGGTAAATTGAATATTGGTTGCATAGTTGGCAGCAGTTCCTGTAATTATAATACCAAATCTTACGGTATTGATGGTGTTGTTGTCGAATGTAAGGTTTGAGTACCCCCCCTGGCCAGCATTATTATCCATCAGAATTCCATAAGTCGCTGATATCCCTGCGATAGATCCTTGAATGATGGTATTCTTCAGAACGTCATTCGATGCTCCTGAAATTCCATCATGTGAATACCTGATACCACAGGTCAATACGGCAGATGAATTGTTGACGAAGGTAAGGCTTCGGTCGGTGCCACCGCTGTTCGATCCATCAATGTTCACATATTGTGCACCTTTCAGTTTTAACAAACAATCCGTTGAAGTACCTGCCATGCTTACTGTCTTGCCAACTGTCGGTCGTATGGTCAGTGTATTCGTACTGCTGCTGCCTGGATTGTGGTTCAGGGTGATAGGGTAAGTTTCTGATGTATAGGTTGCATCCATCAGTTCAAACACTACCGGGCAGGTGATTTCTTTCTGATTGTAATCAGCCACGGCTGCTGTTAACGTTGCATAGTTACGTCCTGTTCCAATCGTATAGGTGCCACAAAGAGGAGCTGAGATATAATAATACGACAGCGTTGATGGGTATGTCGAACATGCCGGAGGATTGATAGAATAACCGCTTGAACCAACCATCGGATATGTACCAACAGCAGGAGTTGTGAAATTATCCTGTGCTACTACAAAATAGAACACTGTGTCACCCTGAGCCACACCGTCACCAAATGTAAAGTTATACTGGTTCGAACCTATCGAAGTACTTGTAACAAAACTCCATGATCCGCTGCTCGATTTTTTCCATGCCAGACGTGGAAGGCCAATGCCGCTGGTAGGTACACCGTGTGGGTCGGTGATGGTAGCAGTAAGTGTATGTGCTGTGGTTGATGCTGTGAAGCCAATAAAGGTATATGAGATGATTGGTCCATTCATATCATTAGGTATTCCGCCAAACTCGTCGGCGCCCATATCTGGGGCAATGGCAGGAAAGCTTACATTATTAGGATAGCCTGAGTTGGGATATCTTGCATCTCCATCAAAATCCTGTGTCAAAGAAACAGGGCTTGAAATCACTGTCCCTGAACTTTCCACCTGTGCAGGTATGGCTGCATTCACATGAAGGTTATAAGGGGTAGTGCTTGTATTAATGAAATTGGTGTTTTCAGTCACTGATTGCAGTTCCCGTGGATTGGCGCGTTGTTTGAATCCGGCAAGTGTACGATCGCTGTTGGTTCCATCGTAATAAATCACTCTGGTTGGCGATGGAGTTCCGCAATAGTAATTGTTATTGTTCGATGTTGTCGAATAGTTTGTTAGACCAACGGCTGAATATCGCAAAGCTGATGTTATCCCTGTTCCTGTTGGGGTACATTTATTGATAACAATGTTGTTCCTGAAATCGTTAAATACAGCATTCGTATAGGCATAAATACCTGTTGAACTAAAATTTGCACCTGACGACACTGCATCCAGATAAATGGTATTGTTAAATACACCCATATTGTTTACCGATTGAGCATTCAGGTTCATACCTGTCACAGCAGGAACCGTATTTGTAGCATTTGGAGCATATAGTCCTGAAATAAAGTTGTCGTGGACAATCATATCTCCTGTCGCACCTAAACTGTTCAATACAAACCCTGATACTGTGCTAGCTGCCGAATTGGAAGTAACATTTGTAACGGTGTTGTTGTAAACATTCAAGGCAGAACCGCTTCCATTATAAATGCATTGCACTACTCCATTGGCATTGTTTATCCCACTTATAGTATTGTTATAAAGGTTCTTGGTGGTTGATGCATTGGACAAATAAATGCCATAAACGGTACCAGTAGCAGCAAAGGTATTGTTGGTAATGGTATTGCTGTATGTGTTTGAGGTATTCCCTTTATTGCCCTGGTATAGACAATAGGTAGTACCTGCTCCAAGCGTTGATTGAATACGTTTGTTGCCCGAAATATCATTGCTGTACACATCCGATGTGCCGCTTGTAGTTGGGTTGCCAAACAAATAAATATACGCCACCGTGCCGGTAGCAGTTGCAGAGGCAGAACCAAACGTATTGTTTGTCACCGAGTTTCCATGAAAAGAAAAAGTGGTTGCTGCTTGCGCTATATTCATATAGTAGCAAGTGCTTGTTGTTGCTGAAGCCAAAGTGCATGCTGTAACAGTATTGCTATAAATGTTCACAACGTTTGTATTTGTAGCTGTGGTACCCATATTATCATAGATCCCGTTGAATGATCCTGTTGTTCCTGAATAAGCTAACGAGATATAATTGTTGTACAAATCAAGATTGGCATTGGCGGATGATCCTAATTGAATTCCTGAACAAGTTGCATTGCCTGCAACTGAACCGGTAATGTTGTTATTGGCTACTTTCAGATTGTTCTGATAAATGGTATAGATACCATTCGATGCAACTGCGCCTCCTCCAAAATTTGAAATTTTGTTGGACCCATCTTTTCCGATCTCGTTGTTTTGGTCGTACAAGTCGTACGGAGCCGTAGTATGGTTATAGCCTGAGATTGAAATCCCTGTATAACAATTGTCGAAAGTGTTGCTGTATATTTTTAGGTTCGAATTCGCTCCTGAAGCTGTAGTCAGTACCAATTGAGTGATGGAAGTTGCCAGATGATTATTGGCATATACCCCTACCGTACTTGTGTTGCTCTTATTTAATTTAATGTTGCAGTTTTTGATTGTAACATTCTGCGAACCATCGGTCGCACTTGCCTTAAGAATAGCGTACCCCCATTCCATCTGAGTGGTTGTGGTAACATTGGCTGCACTTTCCTGCACATCAATACCATCGAAGGTGATATAATCGCAACCTGCTATGGTGATAATAGCATCCATCGTTCCAGTTCCTACAGGTGCAGTGACTATTGGGTTTGCACCATTTGTGCCAGATTTTTGGAAAACGATCGGACTGTATGATGATCCTGTGGTCGTAGTAATCCTTCCAGCAGTGGCAGAAGCAAAAGTCTCGGTATAATTTCCAGGAATATTAAAAACAACACCCCCATAACCTACACCTTGCGTGTTCAGGTCGGCAATAGCTGCAGCGATGTTAGGATAATCTGGTGTGCCAGGACCGCCTACGGTTTTGGTTCCCACTACTGTTGAATTGATTGTCGCATGGCTTCCCGTTAAATACGGAGATTCCAGGTCAGCTACTGCCACTATGCGATAAAAATAGGTAGCACCAAGGATCAACCCGCTTTCTACTTGCGAATAGACAGTGCCAGTACCTGCAACAGTGGTTGAAGGAATATCGCTGCCAACTTGGACGAAATTAACGTTGTCAATTGAGCGATAAACCCTGAATGCTGTTTCGTTGGTCGAATTGTCAGTCCAACCAATTGTCATGGAGGTCTGTGTGATGGCTGTAGCTGTGAAGTTGATAGGAGCCGCATTGGGAGTCACTGGTTCATATACCCGTATTTCATCAATGCCTATGTCGGTGGTGCCATTGTCGCTAGTTGCAGTGAATTTGATTTTCGTCGTGGCCGAATTACCCGGCAGTGTGATGGTCTTAAGTGCCCATGCTGCTGAAATCCCAAATGGTGAAGGCGATAATGCTGACGACCATGTAGTGCCATTGTCATCAGATGAATAGACATTCAACACATCAGCACCCGATATGTTGATATGATAGAATTCAAGTTTTACTGTGCCTGCCGTATAGGAAGAAAGATCAATGGAAGGTGTTATTAAATCACCAGTAGAGCCATTGGCGGCATCGAGGGAGTGAAACCTGGCTGACGAAGTAGTGGAATTAGCACCTAAAGGTGAATATGCACCAGAGCCGGTAATCCAGCCAACAGTGTAGCCGCTTTGATGCCACACATCATTGTCTGGTGTAGTCGTACCGCTCCATGCAGGAGACAAGGTCGGAGGCAATGTCCAGGCACTTTCAAAGTTCTGGATGTAGATTGTCTGGCTGTAGCTCATAAGTCCTACAAAAAGACAAAAGAGTAAAAGGGAGAACTTTCTCATAAATTTGATTTTGGTTTGGTGTTAGGATTGATGGATGATGAATTGACTTTTTTGGTGGATTATTTTTGTTGGGTTGTAGATTCAGGTTCAATCTCTTCGTTGCCTTCTCCAGTATTTTGGGTAAGTCCCTCAGCGATCTTTTTAAGCACTCGGTTCTGGAGTAGGATTTTCTGTACGAACAGATCAACATCTTCTGTTTTGTCTGTGTTTGAATCTCCTTCCAAATCCAGCTTGTGCGGAGTTTCCATGTTTTTTTTCGGACTCATCTTTATCAATCTGTTTTTTTTGATACGAAGCGTCATACAACGCATTTTGTCTGGAAGAGGAAGAAGAAGCAAGCACACAACTTGAAAAACCAAAACCGATTGCAAATATCTGACAGGATAAACCAGATGCCATCAAAACATACCCCTTCAAAACCTTAGCAAACACCAAAAAGCACCTCTATTTTACCTTAGCATATCTAATTGTATTTCATTTTAAAAGCATAACAACCTGAAATTAAACAGTATGATAAGATAGTGCATACAATTGAAATTCTCCTTCACTTGTATCAAGGAAGACTGTCATGCAGATGATGGGTGTGCTTTTCAAGATAACGTGTCCCAAAATTGTGTTATCCATCCAGAAGATTCTTGCTCTTTTACGAGTGAACCTTGCTTTTGTTCTTAGTTTTTCAATAATGAAAATGATTGATCCGACTTAGTCCTTGATAAGTTAAGGTATTGTTTCGTAATAGGGGCAGCCAAATATACCATCCATCTTGGGCATTGGGCTTGCCGATTTTCTCCCGCACAATTATTAATTGCGATGTCAAATAAAGACATGGCTTCAAATCTGTGCAAGAAATGAAACGAGATTGGTTTCAGAATTGGTAATGCCAAGTTTATGGCGAAGGCGGTAGCGAGCGTTCTCGAGTGTGTTCAGCCGCTGCCCTGTCAGTTCCGAAATTTCTTTCGAGGTCATGTTCAGCCTGAGAAATGCACACAACTTAATTTCGCTGGGCGTAAGATCAGGAAAACGTAGCAAAAGTTTATCGTAAAACTCTTTGTGGACTTCTTTGAACCTTAAAGAAAATTCTTTCAAAGTCTCCTCCTCAGTGCTTTTCATCAACTCTTTCCTTACGCTTCTCAATGTATTGCGCGTTTCATCGTGCGTGGCACTCTCCTCAAAACTGACTATTTTCTCCGAAATATCCGATAGCATCTCATTCTTTTTCATCAACGACAGAACATTGAGAGTCAATTCCTTTTTCTTATAATCAAGCTCCTTCTCCAAACCAATTTTCTCCAACCTCGATTTCTTTGCTCGGAGCCTGAGTTGGTTCAGGACTAATAAAATGATAACGATACCTAGCGAGAGAGTAATTATTATGGCAAGGTTAAAAATACTTCTCCTTTTTTGTTCAGCCCTATCGAGTTGCTCCTTCTTATCAAAGTGGTATTGCAATTCCATCTTCGTAAGATTTTGTTCCTTTTCACCCAAAGCTAGACTATCTTTCCATTGGTTCTCCAATACTGAATAGTTGTAGGCAATGTTTGTGTCTTTTTTGGCCAGATAAAGCTTGTGCAACAATTGATACGATTGATAAATCACATCCTTTAACCCGTTTTGTTTTCCAATCTCCAAAGCTTTGACAATATTGTCCCTTGCAAGAGCATAGTTCTTGATCACAATGTTAGCTTCTCCGATTCGAAGGTTGCAGAATGCAAATTTCGTCTGGTTTCTGGTCTTGTCGAAAATATCAAGTGCCTCTGTGTAGTAGTGCATAGCTTCGGGAAAGTCCCTCATCTTATAATACACTTTCCCAATGTTAAGGTAATGACTCGCTTCAAGGTTTGGGTTGCCTAATGTTTTCGTTATTTTCAAAGCCTCTTTCAAATAGTATAAGGATTTGTCGTATTCCTCGCTAAGGTTGTAAACACTGGCCAGATTGTTCAGGTTGGTAGCAACACCTTCATCTTCTTTCAGTTCCTTAGTTAGGTTTAGCGAACGAGTGAAGTATTCAATAGATTTGACATAATCCTTCTGATCCATATAAAGTACTCCAATACGGCTCAAGGTCCTGCTAATTTGTTCTTTATTGTCCAATTGTTCGGAAATTTTTAGACTGGAAAAATAGTACTCAGCACATTTTTTCTTGTCACCCAAATCGTAATAACACAATCCCAATCCATCGAGTAGTATGGACAGTTCCTTTTGCCTATTCAGCTTTTCTGCCAGACCTTTGGCCTCCAAAGCTGTTTCCATCGCATTCTTAACATCTGATAAGCTATAATAGATAAGTGATTGAACCGAGAGCGCCTTTAATTTTCCCAGATCATTATCATTTTTTACTGCGAGGTTGTAGGCTTCTTTGGCATACACCAACGACTCGCCGTGAGTGGAATGATCTGCTTCAGTTAGTGCTAGCAAAATATCAATCTTCTGATCCGAGTTTTTGCTTTTGTTTAAAACAGATTTCAGGCTGTCTGTTTCACTGCCATACACCGACAACACTAAACAAGGCAAACAAAGGATGGTTACCCAACAAATGCGAGAAAACAAAGAAAGTTTCATCTTGAGAAAATGCTGCTGGTTTCATCACAAATGTAATATAAAAAAAGATTTTAGGATGTTTGAAGATGAAAAGAGGGGATGCAATAGAATTGCACCCCCTCTGAAAATTAATGATTGATTATGTAATGCTACTTTTTGTGAGGCCTGATTAGTCTCATCGGGC
>Ga0118677_10015219_pt1 | contig 10714 bp, 4 predicted proteins | sample AliMusrvi5mmetaG_FD_86154 | JGI IMG/M metagenome (GOLD analysis project Ga0118677, IMG submission 86154)
AATAACAACAAGCCATGAAAAAAGTTGGACCATGCGCTTCTTGCGCCGTAACTAATATTAGCGGAGCTACGCACGATTTCAGCAATCATTGGTAAGCCACCTAATAAGCCGGCTATTAGATTACCTATGCCAATGGCGGTTAAGTCTTTATCAACATCGGATGTGCGTTGATAGGGGTCGAGTTGGTCGATAGCCGTGATCGCCAGTAAGCTTTCAATGCTGCCTACTAAGCTGATGCTAAGCACGGCGACCCAAAAGTCTAAGCTGAGTATTTTTGAAAAATCGGGAAAAGCAAAGCTGGCCATAAACTGATCGGGTAAAACAACTAGATAGTTTAAGTCATTATGGACGGCACTATTATCGAAATCAAAATGCCAGGCAAAAAGAGCTCCGACTAACAAAACAATGATTGCGGCTGGAATTTTGCTGTTCATTAACGGCCAAATGATGAGTATTAATAGCGCTAAAAAACTAATTAAAGCTACGTCTAAGTGCAGGGTTGCTAGGCTGTGAGGAATTTGGGCAATAATAGCAAAAAGATTGCCCGCTTCTGGAATGGTTCCTAGCATAACATGGCTTTGTGTCACCATAATAATAATGCCAATAGCGGCTAACATGCCATGTACCACCGAGGCAGGAAAAAATGCACTTAATTGCCCGAGCTTAAAAAAGCCCATTAATAGTTGTATTAGGCTGGCCACCACGATGGCTGCCAAGGTATAACGGTAGCCAGCACTCGCATCGCCGGCACCTAAAGTTTGCACTGCACTTAAAACGACGACAATTAAACCAGCCGCTGGGCCATTGATGGTTAGAAAAGAGCCATTAAGTCGCGACACCAATAGACCACCAATAATCGCAGTAATAATGCCTGCTGAAGGTGGAAAGCCTGATGCAACCGAGATACCTAGACATAAAGGTAGGCCTATGAGAAAGACCAAAAAACCAGACTGTAAGTCATAGCGCCAGTTTTCTTTTAAACCGGCTAAGCCCGTCTTAGGCAGAGTGGAAACAGAAGCTTGAGTCATCATTGTCCTAGAGAGTAAATACCTTATAGGCTAACACTATATCATTAGGCGCTTATGTTTAACGAAAAAAGGCCAAGTTATCTTAGATTAACTTAGCCTTTTTCTTAAATCTTCATAGATTATAATCTACCCATTTTAGCTAGTTTTAAGTTTTCTAGCCGCTAAAGGATGATCGGAGTAGGGGTCATGATATTCGATACCAAGAAACTTACAATGTCCTCCGCGTGCTTCATAGTTATGTTGGAAATCATGAAAGAATTCCATCACTGTATGATCCAGTAAATAAGCATTATTTAATTGGAATACAATCGTTTGGCCATCTAGCACTTTAGCTAACTCAGTTTTTAAGGCCATAAAGTTAGAAAATATAGCCGCACCCTCAATGGTCACCTCGAGATAGTTGGGGGTTTTCTCCTCGATAGAGTAGCGAATCTTAAAGAGGTTGTTTAATTTAACGCCGCGAATTAAGTGGATAGCAAATTTTGTAATGATGCCGATGGCAACGCCGATTAATAAGTCAGTAGCCAATACACCAATAATAGTCACCACAAACATAAATAGCTGTTCTTTGCCTACGCCCATCACCTTAGCGAATTCTTTGGGTGAAGCTAAACGATAACCGGTAAATACCAACAATGAAGCCAACGCGGCTAAAGGAATGCTATGAATTAAGCGTGGAAATAGCACCACGAATAAGAGCAAGAAACAGCCGTGGAAGAAGTTAGCCCAAGCTGTCTTAGCGCCATTAGTCACGTTAGCTGAGCTCCGTACTATCTCAGCAATCATCGGTAAGCCACCGATTAAACCAGCGGCTAAATTGCCTATACCTACCGCTGTTAAATCACGATCCAGATTAGAGTGGCGTTTGTAAGGATCTAGCTTATCCACAGCCATGGCGCTGAGTAAACTTTCTAAGCTTCCCACCAAGCTAATGCTAATAACTGCTTCCCAGAATTCTAGGGTGGCGATTTTAGAAAAGTCAGGGAAATAAAAGCTAGACATGAAGTTGTCAGAAATTGTGACTAAAAACTTAGGTCCGACTGTTTCTTCATGATGTAGTAAAAAACTCGCATCAGGTAGGAACAAATACAAATGTTCATGTTCAAGATCAAAATACCGCGCTAAAGCCATACCTGATAACACTACAATCAACGGTGCAGGAATCATCTTTAATAATGGATTTTTTAGCTTAGACCAAATAATTAAAATAAGTAGTCCAGTAAAGCCAACAATAGCAATTTCATGATTCATATTCATCAAGCTGTGTGGCACTTGAGCAATAGTTGAAAATAGACTGCTACCTTTTTCGGGGGCATTGCCCAACATAACATGTATTTGTTTAGCCATGATAATAATACCAATGGCGGCTAACATGCCATGTATGACCGATACAGGAAAAAATGAACTTAGTCGACCAGCCTTAAACACGCCCATAAGGATTTGTATGATGCTCGCTATAACAATAGCGGCCAAAGCATAGCGATAGCCACTCATCGCATCGCCGTCACCCAGTTCTTGTACTGCACCTAATACAACTACAATTAAACCGGCGGCAGGGCCATTGATAGTCACAAATGAACCGCTAATGCGAGAAACAAGTATCCCGCCAATAATAGCGGTAATAATGCCGGCTGATGGTGGAAAGCCAGAAGCCATGGAGATGCCTAAACACAGCGGCAAAGCGATTAAGAAAACCAGAAAGCCAGACAGTAAATCACTGTGCCAGTTTTCTTTTAAACCAGCAAGGCCAGTTTTTGGGGTTAATGCAGATTCAGTCATAATAAATTCCATCGACTTTTCAATTAAGGTTTGCCTATCCATTAGCGATAATTGTGCCAACTGCTGTGTAGCTAGATATCGCTGGAATTAAGTCAGTAAGTCCAAGATTTTAGATGAATATTAGTGAGGAAAGCTGCCGTTTCTGGGTGCAAATAAACCGTCCTATGGTTTTTTTGCACCACAAAGGCGAAGGCTTAGTTAGGTTGCGATTATTTAATCGTGCGGCGTGCAATAGCCTTAAGCTTATTTCTTTAGATTATCGTTGATGTCTGATGGATAGCGTGATGGTCGATTTAATTTTTTCATTCTTGTTGTGTTTACTTGAGATTTTAAAAAATCAAACTCAAAGTCTTCATGAGGTGCATCTAGATTGATGCTGTCTATCTTAGGCGAATTGCTACGGGGTGCAACGCTAGACGCTTTTTTGGGAATGGATGATTCGATGTCTGAATCTTTCAAGGCAACTTTTACATTTTTACTACTTGGGCTTTTTTTGTTCTTGGTGTGCCTGTTGTTAACGAAGCGCATTGCAATCCAAGTGAATAAACCTAATAAGCTTGCTGCTATAAAAGTTAATAACCAAGGATGATCTAGGATTAATAATGGGCTATTTGTGTTAGTTGAAGCGCTAGGATTAGCCGTATCTTCCACAGATATTGATGCTGCGATAGGCAATGTTTCTACTATAGTCTCTATAGGCGTCGTTGGGCTTATAGGGGGCATTTCCTTTTCTATTTTAGGCTCAACAGGCATCGTTAGATTTGCAGGTGCTTGAGTTTGTAAAACTGCCAGCTCTTTTTGTATTTGCTCCACATGATGCTCTAGCTGTTCAACCCTAGCTTGTAACTGTTGCGCATTAATGTCGCCTTGTAAGGGAGTTGAGGTTATCGGCGCAGGAATAACCGCCGGCTCAACTTTGCTAATAGTCGTTAAAGGTGTTGCAGTAATAATAGCTTTAGTAGCAATTGAGTCAACTTCTGCTGGCTTAGCTTCATTAAAATCAGGAATAACTAAAAACTCACCTGTTTTTAACGCGCCATGGGATCCTTTATGAAAAGCATTAGGATTGTTATGGCGTAAAGCATTGACTACGATTTTTGTATTGATACCGTGTAATTTGGCGATATGTTTGGCAATTTTTGTAAAAGAATCGGCTTTCTGAATCGGACCAAAGGTATTGTCTTTATTTAATCTTTCCTCAAGTGTTGCTAGTGGAGTAGCGACTGGCTTGGTATCAACATTAATGGCAACAGGTACTAACTTACTGGCTTCGATAACGCGACTGCTTACTTTATTTTCTGTTGCATTTTTATTTAGGGTAATTTTATAGCGCTGATAGGTAGGACCTTTGCGACTATTGATTTCTAGTATGAAATCTAAAGTAGGTGCGTTAATAGGGCTGTTTGATGTTATTTGAATTGCAGTACCAATGCGCTTAAATTGAACTTTATCAAGTAGCGAGTGCCGACTTATTTTATGCTGTTCAAAGACTATAGGTGCAGCCATTTTGACGCTAATGTCGTGGGGTTTTTCATTTGGAGCCAAACTTATAGGTATATCAGCATCAAGCTTTTGATTAAGTGCTGAATTGACTTCCATATCAGCCATAGTAAATGCAAACGTGACAGTGGGTGTCAGTATAGAAACCAAGAGTAGACTTTGTATTAAGCGTTGGCCTTGCATTTGATGACCTTTAAGGTTAAATAATTTAATGTTGTTTATTCTGCAATTAAGGTCGCTATAATTAAGCGGATAAAGCGCCATAGATTTACAATGATGGCTCATTATAAATCAAATAACGCAATTGTTATGGATAGTTATTGAGTTAACGAAATGGCTGTTAACCCAACATTAGATTTTTATTTAACGACACAACCAAACTCTAATAAGAGAAATTAGTTTGTCTTGATCAACCGGTTTAGATAGATAATCAGAAGCACCCGCATCTAAACATTTTTTTCGATCTTCTTTCATAGCTTTAGCCGTTAAGGCAATAATCGGCAGATGAGAAAACTCAGGTAGCTTACGAATACGACTGGTGGCCTCATACCCATCCATAACAGGCATCATCATATCCATTAATATTAAATCGACATCGGGATGCTTATTAAGTATTTCTAGCGCTTTTTCCCCATTATCTGCCTTGATTGGGTTCAGGCCGTGACTTGCTAAAATTTTAGTCATCGCAAACATGGTGCGCATATCGTCTTCAACGATCAATACTTTTCTGCCTTTTAAATGATCGTCAGATTCATGCAAATGTCGTATGACTCTTTTCTTGTCTTCGGGTAGATCATTAACCACACGATGTAAGAATAGGGCTACCTCGTCAATCAGGCGTTCTTGAGAGCGTACATCTTTAAGAATGATAGAGTTGGCATAGGTTCGTAGCGCGACCTCTTCATCCATCGATAAGTCACGTACCGTATAAATAATAACCGGCGGCATATCTATTTTTTCTTTGGCGATAGCATTGAGTAATTCCATGCCTTGCATATCAGGCAGGCCTAGATCCAAAACAACTAGAGAGAAATGACGTTCACGCAATGCTAGGAGTGCCTTTTCGCCGCTATCGACTTCTTCAACAAAAACATTGCCATTGCCCACCGCGCGCACGGTTTCACGACGCATGATGGGGTCATCTTCAACAACTAGCACGCGTTTTTCAGCTTGGGACGTAGCTTGTTCCAGGCGATTAAGTACCGCTTCAATATCTTCTCGGAGTACCGGTTTTCTTAGATGCCCGATAGCGCCTATACGCAGACCATCATTAGTGGGATCTTCTGAGGAAACGATATGCACTGGAATGTGCCGAGTATCGACATTTTGCTTAAGCTCAGTCAAGACTGCCCAGCCATCCATATTAGGTAAATGGATATCTAACACAATACCGTCTGGGCGATGTAGCGTTGCCAGTTCTAGGCCTTCTTCACCTGACAGAGCAATCAAGCATTTAAAACCGCGTTCGCGGATATTGCCAGCCAAGATTTTAGCAAAGCGTAAATCATCTTCTATGATTAATAAAACCCTATCTTTGTCTGAAAGCGCTTTTCGGTCGTCATCAACATTGATGGTTAGCAGCGGCATGGTCGCTTTTTGTGCAATTTTTATGGGGGCAGATAAGGCGTGTTTAGATTCTGCTTGTATCGTCTCATCCAGTACGATTGGCTCTTTACTGAGTACTTTAATAGGAATGTAAATACTAAAGGTTGAGCCTTTGCCGGGTTCGCTTTCTAGTTGAATTTCACCACCTAATAAGCTGACCAGTTCCCGTGAAATAGATAAGCCTAAGCCCGTGCCACCAAAACGTCTGCGATCACCAGAATCTGCTTGTTGAAAAGCTTCAAAAATTATTTTTTGCTTGTCTAGCGGAATACCAATGCCGGTATCAGTCACTCTGATAGCTAAGGCTTGGTTACGGTCTAAATGGCTGCGAGATAAATCAGCATCTACAGGGATTTTTGTAAAGGACACCGAGACTGAACCCTGTTCAGTAAATTTCAAGGCATTGCCGACCAGATTTTTAATGACTTGTCCTAAGCGTTGAGCGTCGGTGGTAATTGAGCGAGGTAGCTGTTCATCACAAGTGGTATTCAGCGTTAGCCCTTGGTTTTTCGCCATGTGTTCAAACTGAATATTAATCGTGCGCATCAAGTCCTTGATGTCAACAGGCTGTAGCCTTAACTCCATTTTCCCTGATTCAATTTTAGATAGGTCTAAAATCTCGTTAATTAAACTGAGTAAGTCACTGCCACTATCGTAAATAACGCCGGCTGTTTCAACTTGGTCTTCTGAAAGATTGCCGGTTCTATTTTCAGTTAAGGAGCGCGCGAGTAATAACAAACTATTCAGCGGCGTCCTTAGTTCATGAGACATATTGGCCAGAAATTCTGATTTGTACTTGCTAGCTAAGGTGAGTTCTTCGGCTTGAGTGGCCAGTTCTTTCCTAGCAAGTTCGTTTGTGCCTTTTTGCTGTTCTAATAAGCTGTTTTTAGATTTGAGCTCTACGTTAGAAATTTCCAGTTCTTCTTGTTGGGCTTTCAGCTCATCTTCAGAATCTTTAACACGTTGCATCTGGGCTTCTAGCTCGGCATTAATGTTTTCTAGTTCAGATTGTTGGGCTTTTAATTCCTGCTGAGATAAGGCTACTATTTTAACTTGAGCCTCAAGTTCTTCATTACTGGTTAACAAAGCCACTTGTTGGCTCTGCATACTGGACTGCGTTTTGGCAATCTCGAAGGCCATGGCAACGGCTTCTATGACTAGGCGTAAGTATTCCAGTTCAATGGGCTTTAAAGGCACAAGCGTACCTATTTCCAAAACTCCCTCTAGAGTCTGTTCGAAGAGCATAGGCGTCACGCAGATATTGCGAGGCACAGTATCACCTAGGCCAGAGCTGATACGAATGTAATCTTCAGGCACATTGTCTAGCAATATTTGTTTACGTTCTAAGGCGGATTGCCCCACCAAACCTTCGCCTAATTTAAACTGAGAAGACAGGTTTTTTCGATGCGTATAGGCAAAACTGCCTATCAACGATAATTCAAGGGCAGCCCCTACCTCATTAGCGATATAGACAGCGCCTACTTTAGCATCTAGATAATCAGCAATTTCGTTAATGACTTTACTGGCTAAGGTAGTAATATCCATTTGTCCAAGTACAACTTTATTGACTCTGACTACGCCTGTTTTTAACCAATTCAGTCGATTAGTTTCGTCTCTAGCATCTCTAAGCACATTTTGCATTTTGGCAATAGATTTTGCTATCTCGCTGATTTCATCCTTACCCTCTACGCCCACTTGGGTATCAAATTCATCTGCGGCAATGCGCTCAGTAGCGGCGATTACTTTACCTATCTTAGCGATAGTGACTTTAATATAGGCGAGTATCACTAGAGCCAGTAGTATTTTCGTTAGTAAAATTAGGATGATAACTAGGCGATTACTATCATAACCCGCTTGGCTACTTAAATATTCTTGCTTGGCAACATCGACCTGTATTTGTATTAAACGATCGATATCGTCTTCAACGATGACAAATAAAGGTCGAATAGCAGTCTTAATGATTTTTTCGACCGCTTCGGCATTACCTGCTTGTAGATAGTCTATGCCCGGTGTTAGACCTTCTTGTAATAGTTGCAGTTTATCCTTTTCAAATTTCTCGGACAGTCTAAATTCTTCTTGGGTGTATTTGGTGGCTCGGTATTCTTGCCAGAGCTTGTCTATGTCTAAAAGATTTTGTTTAATCGAACTAATGTTTTTTGGGGTTTCCTCCTTGAAGGCTAAGGAGTTGGCAACGGCTAGGCGATTAGATAGTATTTTTACCTTAATACCGCTTAATTGAGAAATACAAAGGGTACGATCCATATAAACGGTTTTTAAGCCATCGTTAGAATTGGCCATTCCAGTTAGGCCCAGCACTCCCATGATGGTAGCCAGTATAGCCATCAGAGTGACCACCCAAAACAGGTATTTCATGGTGAGTTTATTTAGCATAGTAAGAGGCCTTTAAAGTTTGTTTTTTCTTATTTTCAATACGTGCATGTTGCATTCAGGGATTAAAAGCTTCAGATATTAATTTGTAAGGAATGCCATATTTGGTCAAATTCGTGATGTATGCTCTCAAAGAGCATTATTAGTTCTGGATCAAAATGCACGCCACGGCCCTCGAGAATAATATCTACAGCTTGTTGATGGCTAAAGGGGGTTTTATAAGGGCGTTTGGAGCGCAAGGCATCATAGACATCAGCAATAGCGACAATGCGCGCACTCAATGGAATAGCTTCACCTGATAACCCTTCGGGGTAACCAGAACCGTTCCATTTTTCATGATGCGATTTGGCAATGTCAGAACCCATGCCCACCATTTGATTATTGGGATAACTTTTTACTATGGATTCTAAGGTCAAAAAGCCGATAGTCGGATGTGTTTTCATGATGTCAAATTCATCCGAATTTAGTTTTCCGGGTTTTTGCAAGATAGCATCGGCTATGCCAACTTTGCCTATATCATGCAAGGCAGAAGCATGATAAATCATCTCCACATAATGATCGTCTAGCTCTGCGTTTCGGTTACTGTGGTTTTGTGCGGCTTGTGCCAACCGCCGACTAAAAGAACCCACTCTATCGATATGTAAACCGGTGTCGTCATCACGAGATTCAGCTAATTTGGCTAAGGCAACAATCGTAGACAGTTGTGCTGCGGAAATTTCTTGTTGTTGAGCAAAAACAGTCTGATTTAAAGACTCATTACGCTGCTCAAGATCTTGTTGTAATTGATGCAATTCAATATGGGTAGATACTCGCGCCAATAACTCTTCAAATATGAAAGGCTTGGTGGCGTAATCAACGCCGCCATGGTTAAACGCCAGCACTTTGGCATCGGTATCTTGCATAGCACTTAAAAAGATAATGGGTACTGACTTCAATGTTGGCTCAGCTTTAAGGCGATCACAGGCTTGATAACCATCCATATCTGGCATATTAATATCCATGATTACTAAATCAGGCGTTTCATTCATAGCCATAGTGATGGCCATTTCTCCATTGGGTGCTGCTCTAACTAAATAACCTTCAGATAGTAACGCGTTTGCTAATAAGTGAAGATTTTCTGGGTTATCATCAACTATTAAAATATTATGGCGGCAATGGCTGTCATTCATCAGAGATTCCAGATGCGTCTAAAAGGTTTAATAAAGAGCTGTAGTCAAATTTATTAGCCATCAGTCTCAAACGTTGCCCCAGTCCAGCATCTACGGTTTCTATCTGAGCGATACAATCATTAATGTTGTTGATATAGCCATTGCGCAGTGCTTGTTGAAGTCCTGAGCGTAGCGATAAAGGTAGTGGGCTTAGTTGTTGCGGAGTCAAGCGTCGATTGTCGTTAGGCTCAGACGTCGAGACTTGTTCAAATTCATAGTTAAGCTTAAGTAGTTGGCCAATTTCGTTGAATAGATGTTGTTCACGCACCGGTTTACAAAAAAACTGGTTAACGCCAGCCGCGAAAGCTAAGTCTCGGTTAGCTTGCGAAGGCGAGGCGGTTAGCATAATAATCGGTAACTGCTTAGTCGTTTGTGAGTTTCGAATTTTGCGGGTTAAGGTTAAGCCATTAAAGCCTTCCATTTTTAGATCCATAATCACTAACGATGGCGCGAGGTTGGCTATTGCCGCTAATACTTCTGTGCTATTAGCGATTAAGTGAGTGGTAAAGCCTATAGAGTTAAGCATGTCTCCCAGCAAATTTAAATTATCTAGGTCATCGTCGATAATTAAAATAACAGGTGCAAGGGTATTAGATGCCAGATGCTTAATGATTTTGTGAGTACCGCGTCTATTTTCAAAGGCACTGCGTTCGGCTGTAAATTCAAATCTAAATAAGCTGCCTTTATTAACGTGACTACGCACTTCAATAAGGCCTCCCATCATTTTTGCAAACTCAAGGCTGACCGCCAAACCTAAGCCCGCGCCTATCTGCTGAGTGCCCGCTTTGGCTTGTTCAAAGGCGTCAAAAATATGCTTTATTTTTTCTGCTTCGATACCACAACCGGTATCTTCTACTTCAACAAAAATAGTCACTTGCTTATCATTGCTGGCAACTAAGCCAGTACGTAAATCTATAGTTCCGTACTCAGTGAATTTTAAGGCATTGCCCAATAGATTGATCAATATCTGACGAATTTTATTGGCATCGATAATTAACCAATCAGGTAAATCACTGGGGTATTGAATAGTTAAGGTGAGGCCTTTCTTTTGGGCGCATAACAGAAACATTCTTTTAAGGTCATTTAATAAATCGTAAAAACTGATTCTTGATGGCGTTAATGCCATGCGACCCGCTTCAATTTTGGCCATATCTAAGACGGAATCAATGAGCAGCAACAGATGCTCACCGCTACGATCTATGATGT
>Ga0118677_10005268_pt1 | contig 10713 bp, 8 predicted proteins | sample AliMusrvi5mmetaG_FD_86154 | JGI IMG/M metagenome (GOLD analysis project Ga0118677, IMG submission 86154)
GTACCCGTTCCCGAGTATAACTAAACCTAAATATGCCATACTAGAATATATTTTTGTATAATTATTAGTATTACAGCTAAACAGCACCATCCATGACCGCCAACGCACACCGAGCAACTCTGCAAATGCGCTTTAATTATACTCCTTTCCAATAACTTAGTCAAATCCACATTTGTAGTACGGCGCTGCAGCACCGCTTTCACACGCCCTCCCACGTCAACGCATATTAAGCTCGTAGTAGCGCCGCCGCCGCAGCAAGGCGCGTCCAGCAGCCACTCACCCAATCGTAAACCTGATCGGTAAATATGGAGTGCGGCGCCGCCGCGCCGCTTTCACACGCCCTCCCACGTCAATGCATATTGGGCTCGTAGTAGCGCCGCCGCCGCGGCAAGGCGCGTACAGCAGCCACTCACCCAATAGTAAACCTGATCGGTAAATATGGAGTGCAGTGCCGCAGCACCGCTGTTGCATCTGTACGAATTGATCACCACCCCCTCATCGAGAACGATACGGTGACACCAAAGCGGGGCTGCGCCTAAAAGAGGAAGGCGGTCGGCGTAAAGTTGGTTTCTGATGAGGGTATTGAGAAGCACGCTGAAGCGCGCTTTGACCGCAGACAACGCTTTCTTCACGCTGTGGCGTTCGCACATTCAAATTGACGGACTACCAGGGTTTGGAGGCGGGCTAGCAGCCTGTTCAGTGTAAGCTAATGTGACCTGACCGCGACTACGGATGGCTTACGATTCGATGGCATCGACTTCCGCCGGTTGTGGTTCTTTGTGCTGGTTATGGCTTTGCCGGTAAACGATAAAGAAGTAGAGACCGATGACGATGGCCCCGAAGGTGATAGAGGCCAGGGTCAGGTTGTGCAAGGCTTGCCGGGTACCCGCGGGTTCGCCAAAGGCGCTGTGCCGGACGATGATCGCCATATCTTTAGCCATGACCATCCCGAAGATCGTCAGCATGGTGCACCAGAGAAATCCGCCGATCAATGACATCAGCGTGAAAGTGCGAAAGCGCATGCCGGCAATCCCCGCCGGGATGCAGATGACATGACGCAGGCCGGGCAACAGCGCGGAGAAGAGCACGCTGACGGCGCCGTAGTTGGCGATCCAGCGTTCGGCTAACTCGAGTTTCCCCTCTGAAATCAGGCAGTATTTTCCGCAGCGCAAAATCAACGGGCGCCCCACCCCCCGCGCGATCCAGAAGAGCGCGGCCACGCTGATATAAAAGCCGAAGGTGCCGGCGAGAATTACCAGCAAGGCCAGACCGATGGCCAGCAAGGGATTACCCTGGCTTACTTTATAGACTTCAGTATAGGATGCCGGAGGGATCACCAATTCGCCGGGAAAAAACAGCATCATCATAAACATCACACCTGGAATGCCGATCTGTTCGAGCTTATCCAGGTAAGTTGTCAACAAGCGTTCAAAGAGAATCTGCACCCGCGAAACCCCTTTTCCTTCCCCGACCCTGATAGTAGCATTTGATTGCGTTGTCTGAATGTATTATACCATGCCGGACGAGTTATTAGTGAGTAGGGAAGAAAACTAGCCAGCGCAGGCAATTTGTGGTTTCATAGGCGGGTGGAATTACGCAGGTTACAATTAGACGATTTCCGCAATTATGCCCGGCTCGAGCTGGAGGTGGCGGCGGGAATGCACGTTTTTGCCGGGGCGAATGCCCAGGGAAAGACCAACTTGCTGGAGGCGGTGTATCTGGCGGCAACCGGACGTTCCCCCCGCACCAATCAGGAAAGCGAACTGATCCATTGGGAGCGTGAGATCGCGCGCGTGACGGCGGATGTTGTAAGTGAACGGCGCGGCGCCTTTACGATCGAAGTGTCGCTGGGACGCAAAGTACCCGCGCTGGAGCCGGAAAAGCGACGGGGCGGGACAGTGGAGAAGCGTTTCAAAGTGAATGGCACACCGCGCGCTGTCAGCGATCTGGCCGGTCTGGCGCCGGTGGTGCTCTTTCTGGTCGACGACCTGGAGATCATTCGCGGCGAACCGGCACGACGGCGGGAGTTCTTAGACACCGATCTTTCCGCGCTCAGCCGCACCTACCAGTGGGCGTTGCGGCAATATGGGCGCGTGGTCGATCAGCGCAACAAGCTGCTGAAAGATATTCGCGAAGGGATGGGTGATCCGTTCGCGCTCGGACCGTGGAACGAACAGTTGGCGACCTTCGGTGGCCGCGTGTTGGAAGTGCGCGCACGCTTTGTCGCCGATCTCAACCGCGAAACGGCACCGGTCTATCAGGGATTATCCGCTTCGACGCAGGAGATGACGCTGGCCTATCAGCGGGAATGGAGCGAGGAACCGGTGGGCGAAGGCACGCGAGACGACTACGCACGGTCGATCACCGCGGCGGTGCGCGAGATGGAAGGCGAGGAGATTCGCCGGGGTTCCAGCCTGGTCGGCCCGCATCGCGACGACATCAGCGTGCTGGTGGACGGCAAAGATGTCCGCCGTTTCGGTTCGCAAGGCGAACAGCGCACGGCGGCCTTGGCGCTGCGGGTGGCGGAATGCCGGCTGACCCGCCAACTGGTCGGCGAACCCCCGTTGCTGCTGCTCGACGATGTCCTGTCCGAACTGGACCATTCCCGTCGCGCCGCCCTGCTCGATCATCTGGCGCCGATGGGACAGGTGCTTCTCACCACCACTGATGTCGATGCCTTCGGTCTGCCCGCCCACACGGCGGTGCGCATTTCACAGGTGGCGCATGGGGTCGTGGCGTAAACGCGGCTATTGAATAAATCCGATCCCGCCGGTGCCATGATGGAAGTTGCTGAAGGCATTGATCACGACGCTGACGCCGATACTGCGCTCGACGGCGCGGTAGGAAAGAGCATACCCGAGGCAATCCTGCATATAGATGGCAGAAATGCTGTAATCGCGCTGGAAGCCGGAGGGCAGATCCACGCGATCCCATAGTCCCAGTCGCCAGGGACTGCCTTTACCCAGCGGAATTTCAATATCCGAATACAACTCATCGTTTGCGATCACGCGGTCGAACAGGAATGGCGTGAAACCGCTCTGTTGCGCATGCACGAGCGAAAAGTTGAAATAGGGATCTTCTTTCGCGCGGCTTTCCAGCGCCAACACGAGTTCGGTCACGCCGTGCGTGCCGGTCGAGTAAAAGGCTTCCTGCCGGCCGAGTTCCCCGCGTAATTGTACCGGGCCCCATACCGCCGGCTGAGATTGCAGTGTCGCCCAGCACTGCGAACGATCCTCCGTCACCCCGGTCGGCTGTTCGGCATAGCGACCGGTACCAGCGCCCAGGCGCAACTGCGCACCGTGCAAACTGCCGGCGAGCGGTATCGGTTTCAGCGCCACCAACAATGCCGGCAGGCGACTGTAGGTCAAACGTTCATAGCGTTGATCGGTATCGGAACCGGATGTCAGCACGCTGCCGGCGTCAATGCGATTCGCCGCGACCAGCGAAAAGACTCCCTGGACAGCGGACTGATCCATCGCGAACGCATGATTCAACGCGACTTCACCGCGTACCAGACGCTCGGTGCCGATGCGTCCCTGCAGCGCCAGATTGGTATTCGGTGCGAGCGGATAGGTGTAACTGCTCCCGATATAGGCGCCGTCAATGCTGTCTGAACCGGCGGTGACGGTAGGATTGATCGTCGAAGAGGTGCGGCCACTGAGGTCACCGCCGATATGCGGAATGGTGAACAAGCGGTGCCCGGCAATCTCCAACGACATCTTTTGCGCTTCAAAACGCTGATCCGGATACAACACCAGATCGTGCGCCAGCACTTGATAGTGGGGTGGATGATACACGCAGGTGGTAAACGAGGCTTGCTGGATACGTTTCACCTTTTTCTCATCCAGCGACATCCGGACGGCGCGAAAATGAAAGGAATCGAGAATGCCGGTCACCTCGTCGAGATATCCACTGCGTGTTCGGGTGTTGAAATGGATGTTGGCGGCGTTGAAACTGCCTTCCGGTGAGTGGAGTTCCGCGTTGCCGGTGGCCTGAATCTCCTCTGAAACGCTATCGAGGGTGATGGTATCGGCTTTGAGCTGATATGGTGGACGGTCGATCTGCGCCTGCGACGCTTTCGGCACGGGGATGACGGTCGAAGTCACCGCGGAAGCGGTGATATTCACCTCAGCGCACGATGGCAGTGCGCACAGACAGATTATTGCGAGCAGCGGTAGTACATAGCGCAGGGGCATTTAGTGAACTCCACAGGACATTTTCCGTCAATATCGCGTTTTTAGTCGGACGGCAGATAAAAATGGGTGAGCGGCGAATTTGTTTTGTATGGAAGGATGGGCGTCGCGAGCCGCGCGAAGCTAATTCAGCATAGGCAGGGCTCAACAGCGTTCATCTCCCCGACAATGGCTGACACCTGAAACCTATTTCACCCATTCTCGGTAATTATCCCCCCGCGATTCATCGGTAAAACCCGCCAGTAACCCGCGAGCAGGTTTTTACCGCCTTGACGCCGGGTACGCTCATATTACCGTTTGCCTGTCGAACATACAAGCAGACGCACGCGAGGTTTCTTTCATGCCGCAACCAAAATCACTCCTCATCCTGCTGGGATGCCTATTGCCGTTGTGCGCGCTGGCCACCGATATCACCGTCACGCCGCCGTCGGAAGTCAAGTTGGACCAGACGACCGTAGCGCCGCCGACGGCCCCGGCAGCGCGCGATTTCACCATCACCTTCAGCAGCGGTACCCCGGGTAATCTGTATCTGCCCGGGCAACCGGTGGATATCACCGCGCATGTGACGAATGCCGGGAAATCGCAAAAAGTGCTTTTGACCGTGCTGGTTACCGCCAGGCAAGGCTGTCAGATTTATTTAAACGCCCGCTCCGTGCAGCTTACGGATGGCGGCACGCTGGATTGGCCGATCGCGGCACGCGAGATCAGTCGCTTGCCGAATGGGTGTTATCACATCGAAATGTGGGCGCAAGGCGACAATGGTATTGGGTATAACGTCACCGCCTTGACCATCTGGAATGGCCCAGCGCCCACCGCCAGCGATAGCTTTGGGGTCAGCTACAACGGCCCCTTGAATACTGAACGCACCTGGAAGGACCTGGAGTTATTTCGCTTGGCCGGCATTAGCTGGCTGCGTTTCCCCCTTCATGGCTGGTTGCCGCAGGGGGATGCCATTCCGCCGGAAGCCTCTCTCTACGATCAATTCGTCTCACAGGCCACGCAGCGTAATTTCACCTTGCTGCCGGCCTTTACCCCGGGGTTGACCGTCGATCCGGCCGTCGATGAAGTCCAGGCGGATAAACAGTATCGCGAATCGCTGCTGGCTGCCACCACCCGCTATGGCTTCAAAGTGAAGACTTGGGATTTACTGCAAGTGAAACCGGACGCCAAATATCCCGAGTTACGCGGGATTCATGCCAAACAATTGCAGAGCGGACGCATGGCGATGGACACTGCCGACAAGACTTTGCACGCCGTTTTCACCGTTGAGGACCCCTTTAAATGGAATGCGATCGATCTATTCGCGCAGAAGCTTCCGCTAGCAGGTGACGCGGTAGGCATGAGCCACAATTTCATCGGCTTACCGGAAATACAGGCACAACCGACACCGCCCATCTTCTCCGCCACCGAGATTAACGCGGACGCGCAGACGGCGCTTAAACGGACCCCGCCGCTCTGGGTAACCGAATATGGCTTCGATCAGAGTAAAGGCGCGCGCTTGCCATCCCCCACCCTGCAGGCGGCACTGATCTCGCGCGCAATGATCCTCAATGCGGGACAAAAGATTTCGCGCACGTTCTGGCGCCATACGCCCGATCGCCAGAATGACTGGCCGTTGACCAATGCCGATGGCAGCGCGGAACCGGGCTTGCTGGCGATTCGTACCACGCTGCAAATGCTGGAGGGCGTCACCAGCATGACGGAAGTACCGGTTCCGGTCCTCGGTACTGATCTCAACTCGAAAAAGGTGTGGGCGTTCTTACTGCGCTACGATCCACCGAAAAAAGACCGCAAACACGACACGCACAAATCGACCCGCGCGACACCGACGCGCACCCACTACCAACTGGTGGCGTGGAGTGAAGCACGAATGTCCAGCGTCACGCTCAAAACTACGGCACAGCACGCCGTAGTTACCAACCTGTGGGGCAATACGGTTGAATTGCAGCCGGTTGACGGCGTCATGCTCTTTCCGGTCGATGAGTTTCCCCGTTTTGTCGATCTCGGAGAAAGTAAGTTGATCGAGGCCTCTGCGCCGTTTGCGCGCTTCACCCCGTCCGCATTGCTGGTGACGGAAGGCGGCACCAACCGCATGGTGCTGGATATCTACAATAACCAGCAACTCTTTCATGGCAAGATTTCGCTGGAAGCGCGCACCGATTTCTGGCCAAGCGACAGCGGGACGCGCTCACGTCGTATCGATCTCGATGTGCTGGACCGCGTTTCGGTGAAAGAGGATATTGAAGTGCCGGCCGGCGCGCGCAAAGGTCAGATCTACGAAGTGCGCACCGACTTGTTGGTCGGATCGCGCCGCATCGGCTTCTTGTTGCTGCCGATCTGGTATCAACCGAAGACAGATACCGTGGAGAAATAGCGCCGGAAGACGGCTTTCCAGTTTCCAACTGTTGCCGTGAACGCTGATTTGTGTGATGCACTAATGGAATATTTTGCTGTCGTCAGCAGGCACCTTTGATGAAGATTCCGCTGTCGCACGAAATCATTCCATTAGTGCATCACACAAATCAGCGTTCACGGCGATAAATCAACTTCATCCTTCTCATCACGCTTCACGGCAATCCAGCCGCCACCCCGTTGCGCGGCATGGCGGATACGAACGAGTTATCTCACTACCTTGCGTGTCTACGCATATCGTTCGACTAAGCGAACTCCCACTATGCAAAGCCAGGTTTAGCCATGTTTCACTATGGGTAGAAAAATTTCAACAAAATATTCTGCAAGGCACTTGACAAGTTTTGACTCAAGTCATATGATAATTGCGGAATCACCAGCGCCGTCAACAGCTAGCAGGCGGCCCATACATAGGAGGAAATCACTATGGCAAAAGTTATCGGGATTGACCTGGGCACCACGAATTCCGTGGTCGCGGTGATGGAAGGCGGCGAACCGACCGTCATCACTAATCCTGAAGGCAGCCGTCTAACCCCCTCGGTAGTCGCCTTTACGAAGACCGGAGAACGGTTAGTCGGGCAGCCGGCGAAGCGCCAGGCGACGATCAATCCGGAGAACACAGTGTTCTCCATTAAACGGTTTGTCGGACGGCGATATGACGAAGTAGCGACCGAACGCAAGATGGTGCCGTATAAGGTTATCGCCTCCGCGAGCGGCCTGGCCGCGGCGGAGATCCAGGGGAAGGAATACACCCCGGAGGAAATTTCCGCGATGATCCTGCAAAAGTTGAAGACCGACGCGGAAACCTACCTGGGCGAAAAAGTCGAGTCCGCCGTCATTACCGTGCCGGCCTATTTCAATGACGCGCAGCGCACCGCGACCAAAACCGCCGGCGAGATTGCCGGTTTGAAAGTGTTGCGCATCATCAACGAACCGACCGCGGCCTCGCTGGCCTACGGGTTAGACAAGAAGAAAGATGAAACCGTGCTGGTGTGGGACTTGGGCGGCGGCACCTTTGATGTCTCCGTGCTGGAAGTCGGCGACGGCGTTTTCGAAGTGAAATCGACCAATGGAGACACCCACCTGGGCGGCGACGATTGGGACGAGCGCATCGTCAACTGGCTGGCGGATGAATTCAAACGCGAGCAAGGTATCGACCTGCGCCAGGATCGCCAGGCATTGCAGCGACTGCGCGAAGCCGCGGAGAAGGCGAAGATCGAGTTGTCGAGCATGGTGCAGACGACGATCAACCTGCCGTTTATCACCGCGGATCAGAATGGCCCGAAGCACCTGGATATGACGGTCACGCGGGCGAAATTCGAAGATTTGACCACGGAACTGATCAAACGGATGGAAGGCCCCTTCGCCAGTGCCTTGCGCGACGCCAATTTATCCGCGAGTCAGTTGGATGAAGTAATCATGGTCGGCGGCGGTACGCGCATGCCGATGGTCATCGATCTGGTACGCCGGCTGGCGGGCAAAGAACCCCACCGGGGCGTCAATCCGGACGAAGTGGTCGCGGTCGGCGCGGCCGTGCAGGCATCGGTACTGGCAGGTGAGCGCTCGGATATCGTCTTGCTCGATGTCACGCCGCTGACGCTGGGCATCGAGACCGCGGGTGGTATCTTCACCCGCATGATCGAGCGCAATACCACCATTCCGACGCGCAAGAATGAAACGTTCACCACCTACGGCGACGGGCAGACGATGGTGAATATCATGGTCTTCCAGGGCGAGCGCGAGATTGCGCGGGAAAACCGCTTGCTCGGGCAATTCGACCTGACCGGTATTCCGGCAGCCCCCCGCGGGGTACCAAAAATCGACGTGACGTTCGACATCGACGCGAATGGTATCGTACACGTCAGCGCCAAAGACCAGGCAACCGGTCGCGAGCAGAGTATTACCATCACCGGTTCCAGCACGCTGGATAAGTCGGAAGTGGATCAGATGGTACGCGACGCGCAGGCGCATGCGGAGGAAGATCGCCAGAAGAAGGAAGTGGCTGAAACCCGCAACAACGCCGATACGCTGGCCTATCAAGTGGAAAAACAGATCACCGATCTCGGTGAGAAACTCAGTGCGGCTGACAAAGCCACCCTCGAACAAGGGGTGAAAGAAGTGCGCGATGCCATGGCGGGCGACGATGTGGCGCGCATCCGCACCGCGACGCAGGACCTGAGCAACAGCATGATGCAGGTGTCGCAACGGATTTACGAAGCCACCGGCGCGCAGGCCGGTCCGGGTCCGGGTGGTCCGCAGACCGGCGGCACGGAGCAAGGACCGCATGGCGGCGGAGATGACGATGTCATCGATGCCGACTACAAAGAAACGAAATAAAACCAGCATTGCGGGGCAACAAACCGCAAGCACACGACCTAGACCCATATGGGGGACAGAAAGGAGACGACTATGAGTCTAATTCGTTGGGATCCCTTCGGGGAGATGAACCAGTTGCGCAGTCAAGTCAACACGCTCTTCGAGCAGATGTTGACCCGCGGTGGAGGCGAGCTCAATACGACACAAGCCTGGGCACCGTCGGTGGATATTTGGGAAACGGAAACGGCGATCGTGCTCCATGTCGAGGTGGCGGGTATCAAGCCGGAAGACATCGATGTCTCGATCACCGGCGACACGCTGACGATCAAGGGCGAACGCAAGGCGCAGAAGGAAGAGAAAGGGAAGCAGTATGTGCGCATTGAACGCAGCTACGGCGCTTTTCAGCGTTCCTTTACGCTGGGCGTCCCCATCGACCAGACGGGGGTGAAAGCCCAATCGAAAGACGGCGTGCTGGAGGTAACCTTGCCGAAACGCGAGGAAGTCAAACCGAAACAAGTAAAAGTGGAAGTGCATCCAACGCTGGAAGCCGCGGAAGTCACCACCAAGTAAGTAGCCGAACGGGGTGGTCGCAAGGCCACCCCGTGTCGATTTTGGATTTTAGATTTTGGATTTTGGATTGGCAAACCCACATGGGGATGTTGGATTTTGGATTGGGGATTGGAATTTAAGATTTCAGATTGCTGGTTTGAGGGAGTTTGGGATGGATGAAGAGACTTTTAAGGCGCGGACGAAGCATGTTGCGCTGGCGGTGATTCAATTATGCACCACTCTTCCACGGAGTCTCGCGACAGATACCATCTCTCGACAGTTAATCCGCTCCGGCACTTCGGTAGGAGCAAATTATCGCGCAGCATGTCGGGCCAGATCGAAACCGGATCTCATCGCGAAATTAGGTGTTGTCGAAGAGGAAGCCGACGAGTCGATCTACTGGCTTGAATTATTGATCGATTCCGGCGCATTAGCAAAACCGACTGCCATGACAATTCGAAATGAAATGAACGAAATATTAGCCATGACCGTCGCATCGATAAGAACGCTCCGGCAACATAGCGAAAATCCAAAATCCAAAATCCAAAATCCAAAATAAGGAGACCTTGATGGCGGCAGCAAAGGATTATTATCAAATATTGGGCGTGAGCCGCACGGCGACGGAAAAAGAGATCAAAGCCGCCTATCGGAAGCTGGCGCGCAAGCATCACCCCGACGTCAATCCGGGCAATGCCGGCGCGGAAGATAAGTTCAAGGATATCTCCGAGGCATACGATGTGCTGTCCGATGCGGACAAACGCAAAAAGTATGACCAATTCGGCCATTTGGGCGATGCCTGGAAACACGCCGGCGAGGGAGGATTCGGCGCCGGTCAGGCCGGCAATCCGCAGTGGCGTCAACACGGCAATCCCAACGATATGGGGATCGATCTGGAAGACCTGCTGGGTGGGATGTTCGGCGGGCGCGGCGGAGGATTTCGCCAACAGCGCATGCCGGCTAAAGGGGAAGATTTACAATGCGAAGTAGAGATCACGCTGGAGGAAGCCTATCATGGAGCCGAGCGTGCGATTTCCTTCGCGGTGCAGGAAGTCTGCCCGACCTGCCAGGGAACCGGCGCCGTCAATAATCGCGGGTGCGCCACCTGCGGCGGCGCAGGAGTGATCGAGCGACCACTCTCACTGACGGTCAAGATTCCCCGCGGCGTGCATGACGGCGCGAAGATCCGGCTGGCCGGCAAAGGGGGACCGGGCAGGCAAGGGGGACCGGCGGGTGATCTGTTTTTGTT
>Ga0118677_10015220_pt1 | contig 10713 bp, 8 predicted proteins | sample AliMusrvi5mmetaG_FD_86154 | JGI IMG/M metagenome (GOLD analysis project Ga0118677, IMG submission 86154)
AATCCCTCCCACTTAATTGAACCCGAGCGCCGGAGACCTGACCAGAAAGCGTCAACGACTCCTCCTATGAAAGTGATCATATCGGCGGAACTATTCCTGAGATTAGATATCCCGTGCTTGATTTGCGTCGCGACATCAGGCTCATCGATTCCGTCTAGGATTCCCATGGTAGCGTGAGAGTCTGACAGGCGGCTCTCCAAGAAACGTTTCCCCCCTGACGGAATGTTTATCAACGTGGCATTGTTACTGAATTTGTTACAATTTCGGACAAAATTCCTGATTACGGCTATACCGGCTCCATCGAGATAATCAAGTCCTCCTAAATCGAGTTTTACATTTTTAAGCGGCTGAGCTTCTAATATGTTCAATAATTCCCGATCGAGAGCAACGGCTTCTTCGACCGACGCATTTCCAGTGATCTCTATCAGGAGTTCATCAAACGATTGTTGTCTAAATTTTATTTGAAACATTTGATTCTCGGGGCTAGGACCAAGTCAACTTCTCAATCAAGCCGCATAAAGTGAGATTGCCGGCGCTCCACACTTAATCATTGAAATCGAAGAACTCTTTCAAGTCGCTAAGTGACCTCGTCATAGGACTCTTTTGCAGACTCTGAAAAAACATCTTGCCATAACTTTTTGACAGAATTCTAGGATCCATGACACATAAGGCGCCTCTGTCGTTTCTAGTTCTAATGAGTCTCCCCAGTCCCTGTTTCAAGGCAATTACAGCCATTGGAACCTGAAGCAGAAAAAAGGGGTTCTTTCCTGCCGATCTCAAAAGATCAACGCGAGTTGACAAGATTGGATCGTCGGGAGGAGCGAATGGCAATTTATCTATTATGACACACGACAAAGATTCACCTTGAACATCAACCCCTTCCCAAAAGGACGATGTCCCCAAGAGCACCGCTCCGCTCTTGGATTTGAATTCCTCGATAAGCCTCGATTTCGGCCTCGTGCCTTGCAGGAGTAACGGGAAGCTCATGGTTCCTTTCAACTTTTCATAAACACTTTCCATATTCCTGATAGACGTGAAAAGCACAAACGCTCTACCTTGGGTCACCGAAAGGATTTCTCCTATGTTTTCCGCCAGGAGCGAGACAAATTCTGCGGAATTAGGTTCCGGCATTGATTTGGGGATATAAAAAAGAGTTTGAGCGCCATAATCGAAGGGGCTCCCGAGGATCACCTCTTTAGGGGAAAATGTTCCATTCAGTCCAACACTGGATCTAAAATATTCGAATGATCCACTTGTAGCCAACGTGGCAGAGGTAAAGACAAGACTTGGAATTTTCTCGTACAATCTTTTCCGCAAGGCTGAGCCAATCTCTATCGGACACGCGTGCGCGCTGACGACCCGATCTTTTTTCTCGATCCATGTCGCATAGTCTTTGGCGGAAGAAGTTCCAAATATAGTGTCTATTTCGATGCGAAGATCCTGAACCCTTTGGATCAGGATCTTGAGTTCTTCTCTCGCCTTGGGGCTAGCCGATATCATCGAAGACAAACTGTCTAGAGATTGAGACAAGTTTTCTCTGGCCTCCATGACACGTCTGTCCGTTGAGTCTATTTTAGCTTTTTGAATTTGAATGTCCTCAAATATACCAAACAAATTCCTTGCGTTATCGTCTGTTTTTCTGAGTTCCCTCTCAAATTTCTCTCCATGAATTTCGGCCTCAGTGAGTTGGAATCTGCAATCTTTAACAAACTTTCTAATCTTGTGGACTCCGCAATGGAACCCAAAATGTTGAGTCACCGCTTCTTCAAAACCATGCGCTTCATCAATTATCAGGGCGTCGAAACGCGGTATGACCTCCCCTCTGCCGCTTGACCTAACAGCCATATCAGAAGCCAGCAGACTGTGATTGACTACAACCAACTGAACATCACCAGCCTTATACCTCATTTTCTGGACGAAGCATCGCTCAAAGTCCTCACAGCTACGCCCCAGACATGTTTCAGCCGTAGAACAGATCTCCGACCAGACACGACTTTCGTCCGGGAGGGAATCTATTTCGACTCTGTCTCCATCGCCCTGAACTAGGGTTATTTGGTACCATTTTAGAATTTTTTCGAGAAGTTCGCTTTCCCATTGCTCGTAAAAACTCGCCTGTCGGAGAAAGTCCCTAAGCCTTCTGTGGCATACAAAATTGCTTCTGCCTTTCATAAGGGCCGCTTTGAGGTCGGGGAAAATGTTTTCTTTCACAAAGGGGATGTCTTTGAAGAAAAGTTGTTCCTGAAGATTTTTAGTCCCAGTCGAAATGGCGACTTTTTTTCCACTTAAAACAGCGGCGACCAGGTAGGCCAACGTTTTTCCAGTCCCGGTCGGAGCTTCAATGATCAGGGTATCATCAGCCATCATCGCTGAGAGGACTGCTTCGCTCATGGCAAGTTGCTGTCCCCGAAATTCATATTGAGCGATAGAACTTGCCATAATCCCATCAGGTCCAAAAATATCGTGGATTTTACCTATACTTGAATCTTTGTTGTCGTTCTCTCTCAATCGCTTACAACCAGTCATGCCTTGAATAAATAATTTGGGGTTAACTTTTATCATCCGTCTTGGTAAAAGACGTCTCATGGTAATTCTGGGCCTGATTCAAAATACCCGTAGCCCATAAAGGCGCCCCGAGAGTGTGCAAATGAAGATAGGTCCCCAGCGCCTTATACCGGAATATACCATCAACAGAACCATTTATTCCGTGTCCCCGAATAACTTTGAACGCGTAAGAGTTAGTGTTGATATTATCTGAAGGAATGAATGAATAATGAAATTCATGGCCTTTGAGTACCGATCCCACGGGGAAAAATGGATTTGAAACGACGACGTTTACGACCATGTATCCATGTCCCTGAGGTCTTCTCTCCAGTACTGTCTCAACGTCAAAAACACCAACCATTGGATAAGTTGTTTCGTCTATGGTTAATTGTCTGGCAAGATACATTAACCCACCACATTCAGCGTAAACAGGTAGGCCTGATTTTATAGCCAAAAGCAAAGACTCCTTGAATGTTGTGTTCTTGGCCAGAACTTCAGCGTGCGTCTCCGGGAAACCTCCGCCAATGTAAAGGGCGTCGACTCGCGGCAGTGGCCTTGGTTCCATGGCTGTAATCTCAACCAAAGTGGCCCCTGTTGACGTCAATGCCTGCAGGTTCTCGGGATAATAGAATTGAAATGCAGAATCCCTCAAGATGCCGATTCTAAGATTTTCGTGTTCTAACATGGCCCTGGATTGGTTTTCCAAAATCCTAGGGCAATCAAGAGGATCTGCGGACTTGGCCAATTTCATCAAATGGTCCAGATCTATTGACCTTTCCACCAGATTGGCCACTGTCTCAACAATTTCATTGGCCCCGGAGTGTTCGGAAAGAGGGAGAAGTCCCAGATGCCTTTGAGGGAAATCCTCAAGATACAGTTTGTTTATGGCTCCAATAACGGGTATTGAACAATACTCCTCGATAGAATCCCTGAGTGTTTTTTCGTGTCTCGGTCCAGCAACTCTATTCAAAATTACCGACTTGATCAAAACATCAGAATCAAGCGCTTGACATCCGAGCACCAGAGCCGCCGCTGTTCTTGTCATTTTAGAGGCGTCCACTACTAAAATTACCGGAGTCTTGAGTAATTTCGCCAACTCGGCGGAACTGTATTCCCCAGAAGCGTTAACGCCATCGAATAATCCCCTGTTTCCCTCTATTATAGATACATCTTGGTCTTTCGCCCACTTGCAAAAGGACTTTTTAAGAGTTTCCTTGTCAAATAGATATGAATCTAGATTCCTACAGGGACGCTGAGCCGCCTTGCCTAACCAGCCGGCGTCAATATAATCCGGTCCTTTCTTGAAGACTGCGACGGACAATCCTCGTCTTCTCAAAGCGGCGGTGATTCCTATTGAAAGTAAGGTCTTGCCTGATCCGCCCCTTAGAGCTCCGATAATTATCCTCGGCGCATTTTGCATTCTATGTGTCCCAAAGAATCAGTTACTTGATATTTTCTTCCACTGAACAAGCATCGGATTTTATCTTCCTGGCAACGCGGAATTTTCCGGCCTTTCGGACAATAGAACCTGCCCATTCCGGCTCACCTAGAGAATGGATATGCGTGTAGAGACCCAGAGCGTTTTTGACAGCAAGGCCATCGTGCGCGCCATCAATTCCTTGACCACGCAAAACATCGAAAGCCCAAAACTCTTGATTTGGATAATCCAACACCATTGTCGAATAATGAAATTCGTGTCCTCGCAAAATTACGCCGCCATCAAAAAAAGGGTTGGACCCTCTAGCTTTGAGCTCAACATATCCCAAACCCTGTGGTTTCCGATTCAATACTGATTTGGCCGAGAAAACGCCCGCCATCGGAAATACCTTAGTGTCTATCACGAGGCTCTTGGCTAGAAACATCAACCCTCCACATTCCGCATACACCGGCCCTCCAGATTCAACAAATGATTTTATTGATTGCCGAAATATACGGTTTTCAGCAAGTCTTTCGGCGTGTGTTTCGGGAAATCCGCCGCCTATATAAAGCGCGTCTATATCCGGCAGAGGTTTGGACTCAAGGGAATTTATTTCAACTATGTTCGCTCCATTCAAAATTAATGCTTCAAGGTTTTCCGGGTAATAAAACTGAAAAGCGGCGTCGTGAAGAATACCTATCTCGATACTATTGACGCTTCCTGATTTGAGCAACTCAGGCTCCAGATTCAGCAGATGAGAGTTAGGAGGAATTGGGCCTTGAAAGGCTATCCTCTCTATTTCCGCCAAATCTAAACCACTCTCTATGATTGCCCTGGCTTCTTCCACGAAATCGATGGCCGATGGATGCTCCTGTATGGGTAATAAACCAAGATGTCTTTGAGGAAAGTTCCTGAGCTTCATACTGGGAATAACCCCCACTACTGGGATTGTGGTTATTCGCTCAATCGCCTGCCTAACTACATGTTCGTGCCTCGTCCCTTTGATCCTGTTCAGAATTATGCCTGAGATCTGAAGCTCCGGATCAAACTGTTGACATCCCTTAACTAAAGCGGCGGCAGTTCCCGTCATCTTGGAGCAATCAATTATCATCAGTGTGGGACTTCGCAAAAGCTTAGACAATTCTGCGCTGCTCGAAGACCCACTATTGTCAACACCGTCGAAAAGACCTCTATTTCCCTCGATTATGGAAATATCCGAATTTAGAGATCTTCTGATGAACGAATTTAAGACGGTCTCTTCGGAGAAGAGGTGTTGATCTAGATTATAACAGGGCCTCCCGGCGGAAAGACTCAACCATCCCGCGTCTATATAGTCCGGCCCCTTTTTGAACACGCTAGGAACCAGACCCCTTTTACGAATAGCAGCCACAAGGCCTACAGTTACAAGTGTCTTGCCTGATCCACCTTTAAGAGCAGTGATGAGAAGACTGGGGATCCTCATTTGTTATACTTGGATGTCTTCAAGAGAGATAATTTCATCAGCGAATGAAAGGGTCTGCCAATTCTGGAATACGGTAAAGATGTGGTTGACCAAGTTTTTACTGATTATTTTAAAATCAGGAGCTCTATTATCATAAGACTCCAATATTGTAACGAACACCTCTGTCCATTCCTGGATGGTTTTCAATCGTGCTATTTTAACAAAATTGTGACAAAATTTCGTCATGTCACTGTCCAGATAATTTCTGGCGATAATGCCTCTTATAAAACCGCGCATTATGGCCTCGAGGAATCCGTCCCCCAACCAGACAAAATCCCCTACCCCGTCAATGCGATCGAGTCTGGCCCTTACCGTGATGTTGGCTAGAAACATTATCAGAGCGTCATTTATGTTTTCCTCCGAATCCTCAGTGAAGATGATTCGATTTCCATATTGCCTGACGGTTATCAACTTTAAATCAGGATTTGGAGACAACTTGGCGATGAAATCTCCAGCAGCCAGATGCCATGGATAAATCTCCCGGAGTGATTCAAAATCGAAAAAATAGGTGAGTATGTAGGCGACTCTTTCAATCATCGGAACCGCTAAGTCTTCTGTAATCTCTCTATAACCATTGTCTGTATCCCAAAATGTAAAAACAGCTTGCTTTCCTGGGACTAAACTTGAGACATGGAATTCATGATAGCCTCTGAACCACTCTCCCAAGAACATCAAGTTGGGTGTTTCAGTAATATTTGAACTACGGTCCGATGAATCGCTTATGAAATAAACTTCGGGAACAAATCTCTGATAGCCCATGGTTCCCAAGAATCTCATCAATTCATAATCCTGCTTGATTCTTGAAATTCCTCGATCGGTCAACGCTACGTTCGCCACAAACCATAGCTGGTCCTGGCCAGTGTGGACTCGGACTGATGCCGGGAAATAATCAGCGCCTCTTTTTTCAGCAACCAGATCTATCAACTGGATTTCTTTATCAAACCACTGGGCCTTTTTTTTGACAACTTTTTCAAATTCTTCAAAGTTCTCGACAATAAAAGTTTGTATTGCCGTCAAATATGAACGGTAGGTTAAGGAACCAATCGTTAGGATGGAGGAATCTTTACAAAGCGGGACTGCGCTCTTCAGGAATTCAGGGAGGAGAACTCGTGTTTCTGAGTCTGCGGATGATAGCATGAACCGAAAATCGGGCATTTTGTTTGACATATTTTGTTTTATATCATGCATTCGGTCTTGAAAGATTTGAGGAACCCGATTTACGCCGAGCCGGTTCTCCATTGGCCAGCTAAGCATATTAGTCTCTATTGAAAAGAATGTGAATAGATTCATCTGTGGCTGCTGTGTAGGGGACAAAATCCACTGACATGGGGCCCTTATTTTCATAAAACTTCTTGAATAGTCTCTTCAAACGGACCCACTCAGTGGGTTCAATTAATGAGAAGTCTGAGAAGATGTTATTTACTAAAAATGTTGGGATTTTTATCTTGACTTAATGAAGCCATTTGCATTAAATTTTTAAGAATCTTCAATTCGGTGGCCTTTTTCATTCATGCTCTATAAATTCGATGGTTTGACTACATTTTAATTTGCATGAAAAACTTGAACAGTCGGGTCTGCCGGCGTTTTTTTTTCTGGTCACTCGAATAGATCGCGATTAGTCGAAACGAAGAAGACCCAAGTAGAGAGGAGGAACCTTTTATGGGAAAACACAATACCCCTATGCTTGATGAATTGGAAAAGGGACCGTGGCCCAGTTTTGTTTCTGACATCAAGCAGCAGGTGGCAAACGGAAAACACATTCTTAAAGAAGCTCCTGATGACTTATTAGGAGTGATGGAATTGTCTTACGTGGACAAGGTCACCCACTGGAAACATGGTGGAATCGTTGGCGTATTCGGTTACGGTGGTGGGATCATCGGACGTTATTGCGATCAGCCTCAAATGTTCCCCGGCGTGGCGCATTTCCATACAGTGCGTGTGAACCAGCCCTCCAGTAAATTCTATACCGCCAAGTACCTGAGAGAGCTTTGTGATCTGTGGGAACGCCATGGAAGCGGCCTCACCAATATGCACGGATCCACCGGCGATATCGTGTTCCTAGGAACAACCACTGATCATCTTGAACCCCTGTTCTTTGAAATGACTCATGAACTAAATCAGGACCTTGGTGGCTCCGGATCTAACCTGAGAACCCCCGAGTGTTGTTTAGGTCAGTCCAGATGCGAATTCGCTTGCTATGACACTCAGGAAGCTTGTGACAACCTAACTCACGAATATCAGGATGAATTGCATCGACCAGCTTTCCCTTACAAGTTTAAGTTCAAGTTTGATGGTTGCCCGAATGGTTGCGTGGCCTCCATTGCGCGTTCGGACATGTCTTTTATCGGAACCTGGAGAGACAACATCCGTATCGACCAGGCCGCAGTCAAGGCTTACGTGGGCGGAGAATTTGCTCCTAACGCGGGCGCTTATTCAGGTCGAGACTGGGGAAAATTCGATATCCTGAAGGAAGTTGTTGACCTTTGCCCCACGAACTGCATGAGATGGGATGGGTCCAAGCTCGAAATAAACGATAAGGAATGCGTCCGCTGCATGCATTGCCTAAACGTTATGCCCAGGGCTCTGAGAAAAGGTCTGGACACTGGAACTTCAATACTTTTTGGCGCAAAAGCTCCGATCTTGGAAGGCGCCCAGATGTCAACTCTGACCGTTCCTTTCCTGAAAATGGAATCACCCTTTTCTGAAGCGAAAGATCTTGTCGAGAAAGTTTGGGATTGGTGGATGGAAGAAGGCAAAAACCGTGAGCGTCTTGGTGAATTGATTCAGAGGAAATCCTTCCAGGAATTCCTCAGAGTCTGTGAACTGGATCCTGACCCACGAATGGTTGATGAGCCGAGATCCAACCCGTACATTTTCTGGAAAGAAGAAGAAGTCGAGGGTGGATGGACCCGAGACATCGACGCTTTCCGAGCGAAACATCAGAGGTAAAGGGAGGTCAACAAGATGCCTTACGATCCCAGTGCACCGTTGAAAGATAGAATTACCGACATTGGCCCCAGACACTATGGGGAATTCCTTCCACCCGTGATTAAGAAAAACAAGGGCAAATGGCTGTATCATGAAATTTTACAGCCGGGCGTGCTTGTTCATGTCGCCGAGTCTGGAGACAAGGTCTTCAGTGTTCGTGTCGGTGGCTGCCGTTTGATGAGTGTCGAGCATCTCCGTGAGATCTGCGACATAGCCGACAAATACTGTGACGGTTATCTCAGATTCACCACTAGAAACAACATTGAGTTCCTTCTGGCCGATGAATCCAAACTAAAACCCCTAGTTGACGATCTCAAAAGCCGCAAATTCAGTGGAGGATCTAACAAATTCCCCGTAGGCGGAACAGGGGCGGGCGTCACCAACATAGTTCATACTCAGGGCTGGGCCCATTGCCACACCCCGGCGATTGACGCTTCTGGAGTGGTCAAGGCCGTCATGGACGCAATTTATGATGAATTCGACCACATGAAACTACCGGCCCCAGTTCGCGTATCTCTTGCATGCTGCCTCAACATGTGCGGCGCAGTCCATTGCTCTGACATCGCCATTCTTGGTATTCATCGCAAGCCACCCATGGTGGATGGTGAGTGGATCGATAAACTCTGCGAATTGCCACTTGCGATAGCAGCGTGCCCGACAGGGGCTATTAAGCCGGCTAAAACGGCTGATGGAAAGAAAAGCCTTGAAGTCAAAGCTGAAAGGTGTATGTTCTGCGGCAACTGCTACACCATGTGCGCAGCAATGCCTCTGGCGGACGAACTAGGCAGTGGAATAGCCATTCTGGTCGGCGGAAAGTTGTCGAATAGAATCAGCAAGCCCAAGTTCTCCAAGGTCGTTATTCCGTTTATACCCAACGAACCCCCCAGATGGCCATCAACCGTCGAGGCGGTCAAGAATATTATTGACGTTTACTCCAAAGACGCCCATAAATATGAGCGGCTTGGCGACTGGGCGGAGAGAATTGGCTGGGAAAGATTCTTTGAGAAAACCAACATTCCATTTACTCATCATCTAATTGATGATTACCGTTTTGCATACACAACATGGCGGCAATCGACTCAGTTTAAGTTTTAATCGGTGGAAAGGAGCTTTTCATGACCGAGGAAGAAGCAAAAAAAATCATCCTTGAAGCGCTGCAAGGCAAATCAGCGGCCAAATCCAAGTTTTATCTCAAGGATTTTTACGCTATGATCCCTGACATGAAGGCTAGGGAAGTAAAAAACATTGTTAACCGGATGGTTTCCGAAGGTACACTTGAATATTGGTCCAGCGGGAGCACCACGTTGATCGGTCTAAAAGGTATGGGTAAACAACACTCAGAGGAAGATTAATATCCGACCCTAAGTTTTGTTGGACTGATCTCAAAAACTCAATAGCCGTCAAGAAGAGGGAGACCTATATAAAAGGTCTTCCTCTTAATCTTTGTTACCACTAACTTTCCTTCTTTCTGAAAACCAATCCGTTCCATTCATTCATGTTGACAGTAGTTTCTAGGACTGTCTTTTCACTGGAAAACTCTCTCTGAATTAAATCAACCATTGAGTCCGGTATCCCCGATAGAATGAGATAATTCCCTGAGCGAGCAATGAGTTCTGTTTTAAGCCGTCTAAGGACTGGAGCGGCCAAATTTGCCGCCACAAGGTCAAATGTGCATTTAACTGCGTCTAAAGGACCAACGTAAAAATGTGGGCGTCTTTTATGAGCTTCGGAACGCAGATTATAATTGAGAACGACGTTCCTCTGGGCCTGCCAGATGGCGGCAGGATCCAGGTCACAAGCTACAATGAAACCACACCCCAAGGCTTCGGCGGCTATGGCAAGCACACCTGTGCCTGTCCCAATATCGAAGAGGGATAGCGGTTGCCGACTGCCTGCCATTTGATTAATTGTCTTTTCCAGAAGTTCAAGGGCGATCAGTGTAGTAGGATGATCCCCTGATCCAAATGAGGCGCCTGGATCCACCACAATATTTAGGCGGTCCGATTCTGTACGCCAACAATCCCAGTAGGGAACTACTCTCAAAGTGTCCCCTACATCAACAGAAACCAATCCACCAGTCCACCATTTGCCCATGGATTTAGGCCTATTTCGCTTTTTCAACAGACGTCACCTATCCATTTGAATTGAAATCCATGAACAAAATTGGAACCACAGACTCAACTATGGGTTGGAAATCTCATATTGCTCCTGGTGCAAATTCTGGTCCGGATTCAGCTCTATGGTTGTAATGTGCTTCTTCTGGATT
>Ga0118677_10011244_pt3 | contig 10712 bp, 5 predicted proteins | sample AliMusrvi5mmetaG_FD_86154 | JGI IMG/M metagenome (GOLD analysis project Ga0118677, IMG submission 86154)
ATTTTTTTTCAGGGCAAACATATTGGCATTCTGTTCGTAATAGGGATCAGAAAAAGCGATTTGTTTTTTCCGCTCTTCTGTAATTGACATTACTGCCGCACTCATGTCAATCTTTTTACTTTCAAGAGCCGCAATCTGGTTCGAGAATTCAAGATCCCTGTAAGTGATCTGTCTACCGGAATACAGAGCAAACCTTTCAAGCAACTCAATATCAAATCCAACCAGTCGGTTATTGATAACGACATTAAAAGGAAGACCATTGTCACTGACGATGCCCACGACAAGGGGTTTAACCGACGCTGATTTTTGAATTACAGGCATTTCCACCGCATGACCGGTCATCCAATGACGTATCATGGTATCATACTGACCGTTACTGCGTATATGCTTCAGAAACCGGTTAAACTCCGTACGCAGCTCATTATTATCCCGATGAAATCCCATGCCGATCGGTGTTGAAAACAAAGCATCACCAATGATGCCGAGATCCTCATGAGTACTTAACAACTGCATCAGCTCATCGTAACTGTAGATTGCGGCATCAACCTTTCCGGACTTTACCCCGAGCACCAGATCAGAAGGAGATTTATACTGCAGAATTGAGGCATGAGGATACGTTTTGTTGGCATACCTGTCGTGGACAGAACCCATCAGCACCCCGATCCTCTTGTCTTTCAGGTCATCAAGCGATGAGAGTGGTTTACTGATGAACCCCGAACAGAGCAGGCAGCCGGCTACAATAAAAAGGAGTCTGTATTTCATACCAAGGTTCAACATGTCTTTCGCTGTTTTCTTTTGAATTTAGGATCAGTTACCCGTTCAACATACTCTATGGATTGCATGAGAACCCATGAAATCAAAAAGTAAAGAACTGCCACCATAATGAGAGGGAAAAAGGCATCAAACGTACGACTGCGGATAATATCACTTGCTTTTGTCAAATCCTGCACAGCAATGTAGCCGACAATTGAAGTCATTTTCACCAAAGAAATAAACTCACCCTTATAGATCGGTAGAATTCGCTGAATGGTTTGCGGCAAAATTATGAACAAAAAAGTATTGAGCTTCGTAAATCCCATGGCAATACCAGCTTCGGTCTGCCCTTTATCAATACTCTCTATACCTGAACGGAATATTTCCGCAACGTAAGCGGCAAAATTCATCCCGAAAGCAATAACAGCAACAAAGACCGGATCAATATTTACTGATGCAAAAACTACATAAAATATAAGCATTAAAAATACCAGTACAGGAGTACCCCGCAACACGGCAATATAGATGGAGGCCGTCATTTTAAGGAGACGATGCGTAGACATGCGCATGGAACACACAAGAGCTCCAAGAGCGGTACCGAACAGGGTCGAAAACAAAGAGATGATAACTGTAACCCTTAGTCCATCAAGAATGAGCTCCCATCGATTTTCCTGAACTATGTTACTTTGAAAACTGTTTGCAATGCCTTTCAAGAATGAAGGTGCAGCAAGCTCTTTTTCAGGAGCCTTGCTTCCCTGTGTTACAATATTTTTTTTAAGGGCAAACGCACTTGCACGCAGGTCATAATAGTCGTCTGAAAAAGCTATCTGTTTTTTTCTTTCCTCAGTAATCATCAACGTACTTGCAATCATATCAATCTTGTTCGACGATACAGCAGCAATAAGTCCCCCAAACTCCATATCGCTGAATTTGAGTTCTTTTCCCAGATATCCGGCAAACCTCTCTGACAGTTCAATATCAAAACCGATCAACTTGTTATCCTTCAGTATGGCAAAGGGCATTCCTTTATCACTCACTACGCCAACATTCAGGACGCCATTTGTTTTTTTGTTTTCGACCGCCGGCATTGAGGTTTCGCCCTTTGTCATCCAGCGATTGACCATATCGTCATAGACACCGCTTTTTTTTATCTCCTTCAAGAACACATTAAATTTCTCACGCAATGCATTACTCTGCTTGTTAAAGCCAATACCTACAGGAACCGAAAACAACGGTGGATTAATCATTCCCAGATCATCATTCGTGCGGAAAACGTCAAGAAGAGTCTCATAGGTATAGATAGCAACATCCACCTTTCCCGTTTTCACAGCCAACACTATGTCCGAGGGTGTTTTGTACTGCAGGATGGTGGCTTTGGGATAATTTTTTATAGCATAAACATCATGAACAGAACCCAAGAGCACACCGATTCGCTTGTCTTTCAACTCAGCCAACGATGAAATTCCGGTGTTTACATGGTTCGGTACGTCAATTTTCCTGCCATCAATTTCCTTTGCACCTGCCGATTTTGTTGCCGGGAAACGCCTGACAAGTGCTGAAATATCATTTTCTATATAGGGCAACGAAAAAAGAACAAGCTTTTTGCGCTCCTCCGTTACATTGAAATTTGAAAGCGCAAAATCAATTTTTCCAGATTGAAGCGCCGGAATCAGTGCTTCAAAATTCATATCTATTATTTCAATTTTTTTCCCTAGACGTTTGCCTATCAACTGACTAAGTTCAACGTCCATCCCTGTCATTTTGCCGTTCGACTGAAATGAAAATGGCTCGAGATTCGCACAGGTACCCATTTTCAACACACCGTTTTCAGGATGTTTATTAATCGGTGGCAACGGTGGTGTTACAGCATATTTTGAATCAACCCATTTTTTTCTCAACCGGTCAAGAGCGCCTTCTTTTTTTAACGAAAGGAATGCGCTGTTCATCTTGGAAAGCAGAGCTTTGTTATCTTTTTTTATGGCCGCAGCCACTTCCAGCTTGTCTACAGGTTCATCAATAATGACCAGCTCAGGATTTTTTTCGACAATGTTCAGCAGCACACTTTTATCATAAATAAAGGCATCAGTCTTGCCATTTTTGACCGATAGCGCTATATCCGCCGAATTAACCATTACCTGAAAACTCGAATGGGGAAAATGTTTCCGAGCCGCCATATCACCTGCTGAACCCGACAGCACGCCGATTCGACTGCCATCAATCTCTTGTAAAGATGTAATTGGCTGGTTCCTGCCGGCAATTTTTTTCGACGGGGCAGGGTGAAGAACACTTGGTTTGTCGCCGGGTTTTTTGACGATCATGACCTCTGCATTGATAGCATAAGGCCGAGTAAAATTAACTGATTTTTTACGTTCACTGGTCGCTGTCATACTGGTGACAATCAGGTCCACCCTGCCTGATTGCAACGCAGGTATCAGCGCCATAAATTTCATGTTATAAAACTCAATGGGGCGATGGAGTCTGGCTCCAATGATACGAGCCAGCTCTCCATCAAATCCAGTCACCCGCCCATTTTTATCCACAAAATTAACCGGCTCACGATACGCGCTGACCCCTATGTTCAAGATCTTTCCCTCGGTGGGAACATCAATCTTTCTTTCTTCATAAGGGCCAAGATCCTTTTTGAACCAACGCTTCTCCATGTCTTTCAAGGTACCATCGGCTTTCAGGTCACCGATAATATTGTCCACTGCAAGCAACAGTTCATCGTTCCCTTTTTTAACCGCAATAGAGGTATCCTCATACTGAAGGGGCTCGGGAAGACAATAAAATTCAGGATTCTTTCTGACGACCTGATGTGCTGTAAGAGTTGAGGTAATGACTGCATCCAGTTGCCCGGCCTTAATGGCCGCAATGGCATCCATAACGTCATTAAAGCGCTTGATCTTCGCATCCGGAAACTTCGCAAGAGCAACAGCTTCCCCGGTAGTACCTGTGGTTACCCCGATGGATGCATAGCGTGCATCAGCGAAAGACGTAATGACAGGCCTATTGTTACACCCTGTAAAAAGAGTCAAAAGCAACAACGCTGAAAGCACTGACAGTACCCATTTTTTCATCTGCGACTCCATAAAAGCACTGTTATTCAGCGACTACTGCAGCAATACCACCAACATAATAAGGGGCAGAAAAGAGAACTTTTTTAGAGCGCTCCTCTGTAATGGTTATACATGCACCAATCATGTCAACCTTGCCGGAAATCAACGCAGGAATCATTGCGCCAAACTCCATATTGACGATTTCAAGTTTTTTGTCCATCTTTTTCGCGACATAACGGGCAAGTTCTATATCAAATCCGACAATACCGCCCGAGCCATCAACAAAAGAAAACGGTTCTGTTACACTTGCAGTACCAAACCTCAACACACCTTTTGTTCCAGTTAACGGTATGACAGGCATGGGAGCCGGATTTCCTGTTTTTGGGAACCAGCGACGCATCATATCGTCATAACCGCCATTTTTTTTCAGCTCGGCAACAACAAGATCAATATTTTTTTTCAAATCCTGATTATCAGGCTGAACAGCAAATCCATAATTATCGGTAGTTATCATCTCCGGAAGAACCACCATCCCGCTGTTTTTTGCAGCAATATTTTTCAGAATCGGTTCATCATACGCTGCTGCATCAGCTTTGCCCGATTTAACCGCCAATGCCGCGTCCATAACACTGTTGAAATACTTGAACTTTGCATTGGGCAATTTTGAAAGTACAAGCTTATCGGCAACGGTTCCGGTCGGGACAGCAAACTCTTTACTATCAAGCTGTTGAAGCTTGGTGATTTTCTCCCTTTTGCTGCAACCCGACAGCATGACAAATGACGAAATAAATACAACCAGCAGAATCCTAAAAACTTTACCTGTCATAACCATTCTCCTTTTTTTGTTAAATGTGCATTCCTGAAACAAAAACAGAACAACTCCCTCATCACGTACTTATTCCCCGGTATTTTATGGCCACCATGGTAACGTCATCGGATTGAGGAGCACTATTCGCAAATTTTTTCACTTCTGAGCGAACACGATGGATCATATCTGCAAGATCATCTTTAGGGCCATCCTGCAGTGCCTGCAACAGTCGCGACTCACCGTAGAGATCTTCTTCAGGATTTTTCGCTTCAGTCACACCATCTGTATACAGAAAAAGAGTATCCCCAGGCTGCAAGGTCAACCGCTCGGTTTGATAGAGTGAATTCAAAACAGGGCCAAGCACAAAACCTGATTTAAGTGTAATATAGCGTATTCCCTGCGACTCAATGATCAGCGGTGGATTGTGTCCTGCATTAGCAAATCGCACCTCGCCTGACCGGGTGTCGAGAATGGCGCAAAATACCGTAGCAAACATGCAGCTGTCATTATCTGTAGCAAGAATATTATTGACATAAGAAAGAATCATATCCGGCTCCCCCAGTCTTTGCCCCTCAGACTTCAACAAGGTTTTTGCAACCATCATATAAAGAGCCGCCGGCACACCTTTGTCGGCCACATCGGCAATAAGGAAACAGAGATTATGTTCATCAATGAAAAAGAAATCGTAAAAGTCGCCACCGACCTCTTTCGCAGGATCCATTGAAGCAAATATATCGAACTCAGGACGATCCGGAAAAGCAGGAAACAACCTCGGTAAAAGACTGGCCTGTATATCAGTTGCAACCTTTAGCTCACTCTGTATGCGCTCTTTAGCCGCAGTCGTCTCGGTCAGATTTTTGATGTACTCCTTGAGCGACGTGACCATCGACTGAAACGATGAAGTCAGCACGCCAACCTCATCATTCGACCGAACCATGGGAAGCTCAACATCAAAGTTGCCAGAAGCCATAACTTCAGCAGCATTCGCGAGCGATCGGAGAGGCTTGGTAATAGACCTTGCAATGGAGTATACTGCCAATGTCAAAAGCAGAATTCCTGCAAGTCCCATACCTGCCATGGTCAAGCTCAGCTTTCTGACGTTTTCGAGCAGCTCCTCTTCAGGGAATACCACCGCAAGAGTCCATCCCGTTGAACGGATCGGAGCAAAATACATCCAGCTTTTAACCCCGACAAGGCTTGTATAGAGTACAAACCCGGACTCCCCTTTGACCATTTTCTTACCAAGGTCCCGCAAGGAAGTATCATGCCGCGACTCTGCAATACTGAAAAAAGTCTCATTCATGATAGCATCCTTCAAAGGATGAGCAAGCACCATTCCGTTACGGGAGAGAAGGGCTGCATACCCGGTCTTGAGAATTTTAACAGAAGAGATCAGTTCTGTAAGCGAGTCGAGAGGGATATCCGCTGTCACAATTCCCTGGAGACTTCTGGTTCCACCCTGTTCTTGGTAAAAAGGAACGGAACAGGTAGCCATCGCAATATTACCTCCGCCATCATCATAATACGGCTCACTCCATTCCCGTTTACCCAACTCCCGCGGAATCTGATACCAGTCCCAATAAAGGTAAGGCACATACTGATACGATTTTTCAAGACGAATGAACGTAATTTTTCCTTTATCTCTGTAAAAATAAGGAGCATACAGACGATTAGCTTTACTGAAAGCATAGGGCTCAAATGCAATACCTACCCCATATATCCTGGGATTATCTTCCACAGTCGTTCTGATCCGGGAAAGAAGTTCCTTTTCAGAATGCCTGCCAGTCTCCATCGATCGGGCCACTCCTTCAGTAACCTTAGTAACCGACACAAGCTCGCTCTCTACCCTGTTCACCAACGACATGGCAAGATTACGCGCATTGTTTTCGAGCTCTTGTTCGAGAATAAGGCGCGACTCGTAGTAGTTATAACCAAGTGTAACAGCAAAAATAAGCACACTGCACAGCGTGATTACAAGAATCAGCTTAAAAACAATGCTTTTATGGCCGGGCATCAGACCTCCTCGTAAACGCTGAATAATCAGAATAACTTTGAATCAGGCCTTCACGTCGCATAGCGTTTCCAACCGCTTCATAATCCCTGCCGTTGAGCGTCCCGATCGCGCCCTTGTCCCTGCCAGGCTTAACAATGTCCCGCATTCGGTCAAGCATCCATTTCTGGTGAATCCGGTTCGCAGGAACCTGAGCCAGATGCATATACTTAATAACGATCTCAAGCGCTTCGTCAGGATGAGCAAAAGCATATTGCCACCCTTCAAGCGAAGCACTGACAAAGGCATCTACAAGAGCAGGGTCCCTTGTAACAGTTTTTTCAAGAGTATAAAGACCATCCTCCGGGAAATTCATACCCTGCTCACTGAGAAACACAGCATTCAACTCCCCAGCATCAACTCCGGAATTGAGTATAACGTGATACTCGTTATACCACATGGCTGAGGTCACATCAATTCCACCCCGCAAAAAAAGGTTCACCGTGTTGGAAAGGGGCACCTCCCTGACGGTAATACCATGTTTTAAAAATAACGTCCGCGGAGGAATGGAAAGGTCGCCCCCCCACAGTCCGACCTTTTTTCCATTCATATCATCCACCGTTCGGATACCGCTGGATTTTTTGGAAATCAGCATCATCGATGACCTCTGAACAATTTGCGACACATTGACAAGCTTTGTGCCGGCATAACGATGCTGAAGGGCTGTAGTGAGCCAGAGAACTGCAAAATCAGCCTGACCACGCTGTAATGATTCGGCGGCAGAATGGCCTGCACCACCCTTGAGTATGGTCATATCAATCCCATGCCTGGCATAAATCCCTTTATCGAGAGCAACATAATACCCTGCAAACTGAGCTTGCGGGCTCCAGAGAGGAATGAGGGAGACTTTTTCAAGGGGTGTTATCGCAAGGGCAAGAGCAGTATAATGAGAGAATAGCAGGAATATGAAAAGGATAGTCCGGAACGGCATAACCGGCATCCATCTATTAAGACTCAATTGCCTCACCATAAACATGAGCATCTCTGTTCACTCCTTTGAGGATAAGCTTGATAGATGGAAAACGTTCATAACACTATTCGGACTGTACGAAACGGTGTAGTACCAAACCCGGAAAACATCTTCACCGTACGGGGGTTCTAAAACTAACTACCAATGTAAAAAATAATCATAACCTATTATAACTCATTCTGATTATAGACCTTAAAAGCAGTCACTTTCTTTTTCATCCGGCTTAAGCAAGCTAAGCAACATTGTAAATACTGTCACCGCCTTTTATATTTCAAGTGTAATTGCTTCAAAAAAAGGGTAACTTTTTTAATAGCCTGCAAGATACGATTACAGATAACATTGTTCAAAGAAGAGACAAGCCATGCAAAAAAAGCCATCTTCCAGTCTTCAAAAAAAAGCAACTAAAATTTCTGCTGCTCAACCAGTACCAGTCACCTTTTTTCCAGTAATTGGCATAGGTGCATCTGCGGGAGGGCTTGAAGCGATTGAGATCTTCCTGAAACATGTTACGACTCCCTGCGGAATGGCTTTTGTAATTGTTCAGCACCTTGATCCTACTCACAAGGGAATTATGGTTGAATTGCTGCAGCGGGTTACATCCTTACCTGTCATGGAGGTCAGTGATCGCCTGAAAATTGAACCGGATCATGTCTACCTTATTCCTCCTAATCAGGACATGACGATATTGCATGGAGTACTGCATCTGCTTGACATGATCAAACCGAGAGGATTGCGCCTACCCATTGACTTCTTTTTCCGTTCTATGGCCGATGACCTTCAGGAAAACTCCGTCGGAGTAATTCTCTCGGGCATGGGTTCCGATGGAACACTGGGGTTACGTGCTATCAAAGAAAAAGGTGGCGGAGTCTTTGTACAGGATCCTTCTTCAGCTAAATTTGACGGCATGCCCCGCAGTGCCATTGATGAAGGCCTTGCTGATGTTGTTGCCCCGGTAGAGGCTCTTCCCGCGATGATATTGGCGTATCTTAAACATGTCCCCCCATCCTCAAAATCTCTTGCCGTTCTTACTGAAAGGGCTCAAAGTGCCTTGGAAAAAGTGATTATTCTGTTACGAACCCAAACCGGTCACGATTTTTCACTTTATAAAAAAAATACGATTTACCGGCGTATTGAGCGACGCATGGGAATCCATCAGATTGACAAGATTACAAACTATGTGCGCTTTCTGCAGAATAATCCGCATGAAATAGAACTGTTGTTTAAGGAAATGCTTATCGGGGTAACCAATTTTTTTCGAGATCCTGAGTCATGGGAGGTCTTGAAAACAAAGGTCATCCCCTCTATCCTCGCATCCAAACCACAGGGAGGTGTTCTGAGGGCATGGACAGCAGGTTGTTCAACGGGAGAAGAGGCCTATTCATTAGCAATTGTTTTCAGAGAAGTCATTGCAACTCTTAAACCGGCTGGAAATTTCAAACTCCAGATATTTGCAACAGACCTCGACAAAGATGCCATTGAAAAAGCACGTACTGGAATTTATCCCCCAAACATAACAGCAGATGTTTCGCCGGATCGCATCAAGCTTTATTTTGAAAAAGATGAAAAGGGCTTCAGGATCTCAAGAGAAATTCGCGAGTCAATTGTTTTTGCTCCGCATAACGTCATCATGGATCCACCCTTTACAAAGCTTGAAATTCTGATATGCCGCAACCTGCTGATCTATATGGAACAGGAACTTCAGAAAAAGATACTTCGGCTTTTTAACTACAGCCTGAACCCTTCCGGCATTCTATTTCTCGGCAGCGCTGAAACCGTCGGGACCAATAGCCAACTGTTTGAAGCATTTGACCTTAAAACACGTCTTTTCAAGAAGATTTATCAGAGTGCCACAGCCGAACCTCTTGATTTTCCGATATCGTTTACTCATAGCAAACATGGAATTCAGAATAATACAGAGGTTCAATCAACGTCCAAAACCGCAGGACTTAACCTTCAGACGATGATCGATACACTGCTGCTCCAGCAATTTGCACCGGCAGCAGTGCTAACGAATGATCAAGGGGATATTATTTATATAAGCGGACGGACTGGAAAGTATCTGGAGCCGGCAGCAGGAAAAGCCAACCTGAATATTTTCGGCATGGCACGAGAAGGGCTGCGATATGAGCTTACTATCATGTTCACAGCGGTAATTCGTCAAAAAGGCCAAATAACCAAGAGAGGACTCACGGTAGGAACAAACGGAGGAAAACAGAGTGTTGATGTAACTGTTAAACTCATTGAGTCGCCAGAATCCCTGAAAGGGATGGTCATGATTGTGTTTGCTGACGTCGCCAAGAAAGTTTCAGAGCCTGACCCCGTTCATGCTTCACATGCCGAAACCGGCAGCAAAAGGGTCGTGCTGCTTGAAGAGGAACTCAGGCAGGCCAAGGATGAAATCCTTATTATTCGTGAAGAAATGCAAACCTCCGAAGAAGAGCTCAAATCGACCAATGAAGAGATGCAGTCGTCCAATGAGGAAATGCAGAGTACAAATGAGGAGTTGACTACTTCCAAGGAAGAGATGCAGTCGTTGAACGAGGAACTACAGACGGTTAACCAGGAACTACAATCGAAAGTGAGTGACTTGTCGCAGTCGAACAATGACATGAAAAATCTGCTGAACAGCACTGATATTGCGACACTCTTTCTGGACGACGAATTGAACATTCGCCGTTTTACCAACCGCACAGCCAACATCATCAAATTAATAGCCAGTGACATAGGTCGTCCTATAACGGACATTGCCACAGATTTGCACTATCCTGACCTGGCTGAAGATGCTCGTATGGTACTTCAAACGCTCGTATTCAGTGAAAAGCAGGTTTCAGCAAGTGACTTCCGCTGGTTTTCAGTAAAGATCATGCCTTACCGGACACAGGAAAACAGGATAGACGGCCTGGTTATCACCTTTACAGACATCAGTATGTCCAAGAAATTAGAACAACAGCTTCGAGAGAGCGAAGAACGATTTTCTTTTTTGATTGACACCATGCCTGTCGGCAGTATTTTTCAGGATGCAGAGGGAATAATCATGATGGCAAATCGCGAAGCAGAACGGATTACAGGAATCTC
>Ga0118677_10015221_pt1 | contig 10712 bp, 10 predicted proteins | sample AliMusrvi5mmetaG_FD_86154 | JGI IMG/M metagenome (GOLD analysis project Ga0118677, IMG submission 86154)
GTTTGATGCGTTGCGAGAGATTGAGTTCCTCTTCTGGGGTGAGCAGCGGGGTTTTCGAGATCTCCCGCAGGTAGAGTTTGAGACTGCCTTCTGATTCGTATGTCATGGTCGTGTGTTGTTGTTGTTGAATCGCCACCGGAAGATTTCCATTATCCGGATTGCTGCGGGCCCATCAGATGAAGAACAGGATCTAGCCCACGAAGAATACGATAGGCGCGATGCCAATGACGGTGATGAAGGTGGTAGCGCATGGCTTGGCTGGATGGGGATGGCTGGGTGGACATTGTGACAAGGATCAGATTGGTTTTGGGCGACACTGACGAGGTAGCCCCGGTCAAGTGAGAACATAGTGTGTCAGAAATGCATGGGCTGACATGGGGTATTGTCCCCAATCCCATGCGTTTGTTTGGACATGGTTCACGCACCTGGTTCTCTCCAAACACACGCACCATCGGGCGGCCCGTGCCTGCTGGACGGCGAGGAAGAGAGAGCCAGCCTGTGTTTTTGCCGCGTCACCCAGCAGGGATTGGTGCGATTGCTCACCACCGCCGAGGTGCTCGCAGGCTACTTGCCGTCGCCTGCATCAGGCTTGTTGGGCAGCCCTTTGAATGAGTCTTTTGAGTAATAATAGATGCAGCTGCGATATGGCACGTCCAGGCTTGCGCCGTTGACAAACGGCTGGAGGGCTGGAGCTTTGCCTTTTCCTGTAGCGGGATTGTAGGGATCGCCCAAATCGTGCTTGTAGGTCAAAATGATCTTACAGGATTTCCGGAAGGTAATCCTGTCTGCATCCCGAGTGCGTAACAACGCCACCAGAGTGCCGTTCTTTGGCGTGGATTCGTAGCGTATGATGGCCGTGTAGAAGTCCGATTCGAGCCCGCCGAATCCCCAGGAATGCCCGTAGAAATCCTCGACGCCAAGGCTCTCGTAAGTAGGTGTCGGATCACCATCGAGGTAGATTTCATGATTCCCCTCGCATGTGCCCTGTCCGCCGGCGCAGGAGGGGTGATCGCCAGTCAATTGCAGCCAGTGGGCAACAATGGTCCCTGCTGAATTTAGGTCACATAGTACCAGTTCCTCATGAGGAAACTTGAATGTCGCGGACTGGCAAACCACCCGGAGATAGCCTGACCGTGACGGAATGTCCTTCGTTTCATCCCATTGAGTTTCGAAATAGCCGAACGCATTGCCATCTGTGGGGTTCTCAACTTCGATTTTGATATGTTCACGGAAGGGCATAGGGAGACGGAAGTTGTGTGACCCGCGAACACGTGAGAAGTAGATCGTATGGTAGGGTTTTGCCTTCGCCTCTATATCTCCAAGGAAATCCATCAATGGCAATTCGATTGCCGGTTTCTTTTCACCGTCGTACCACACACGCAGGATCAACTTACTTTGGTCACAACCAACCTGATCTGACACGTGTAACCCCGTTACTACACCCGGACCTTTTTGATCGAGGACGACCACCTTGGAGTGCGCCTTCAGTGTCTTAGCGTCCGGGTATTTATCAAGCGTCCAGGTTGCAGGAACCAAGTGCGTCTTTCGATCTTCAACCGCGCTCATCTCCTGCCAGCGTTCCAATGCGTCTTTCGCGTGAATGGCCGGACGCATTCCGAATAAGATCACACATCCAAGAAACCAACTATTGATGGTAGTTTTCATTATTTCTCCTCTCTTGCCCAACAGTTTTGTCACACAACGTGTTCGTTTAACCCTTGTTATACGAGGGTGTCGTTGAACAAGGGGTAAACCGAACCCGGAAAGCGCTCCGCCTCACATCCCGTCCATCAGGACCGAGTGAACACTTTCAGGGTGGTGTGTCAATACCGGAATTACCGCGAGACTTGCCGGGCTGGCGGATCTGTTTTATCTTGGCACTGATGAGCCGCACGTTTCACTGGTCCGATTTCCTACCCACGTTCCGCCATGCGGCAGAGGTGGCGGGATTTTCCCCGGCGGTTCTGGCGGAAACCGAGTCCGGGCCATTGGTGGTGTGGGAACGCCCGGCAAGTGGGCCGCGCATCTATCTGTCGGCCGGGATTCATGGTGACGAACCCGCCGGGCCGCTGGCTTTGCTGGATCTGATGTCCGCCGGGTTTTTCGTCCCGGGTGTCGATTGGGTGGTTTGTCCGGCGCTCAATCCGACCGGGCTGGCGGCGGGCCGGCGCGAGACCGCGGGCGGCATCGACATGAACCGCGATTACTGGAGACGCCGGACGCCGGAGGTGGCGGCCCACGCGGCATGGCTGGAATCGAAGCCCGCGCCGGACTTGTTCGTTTCCCTGCATGAGGATTGGGAAACCCAGGATTTCTATCTGTATGAAATCAACCTCGGCGAGGACGATCCCCGCCGCTCGCACGAAATCATCGAAGCGGTCAATCCGTGGTTCCCGCCGGAAGCCGGACCCGTGATCGACGGCCACATTCCCCGCGGCCCCGGCTGGATCTATCACGCCGCCGAGGCGGATGTGCCGCAAGGCTGGCCCGAGGCGATTTTCCTCTCGAAGCTCGGCTGCCCGCTATCATTCACCCTGGAGACCCCCAGCCATGCGGCGCTCGACTCGCGGGCCGCCGCGCACCGCGCGGCCTGTCATGCCGCCTGCCAATCCGGGTTGCGCCGGGATATGTGCTGAAACCCACAGCGGATTCAGGGAACATTGCCTGAAATGGCATATTGCCCGAGGGATCGGCAGTCGGTATAGCCGTCCACCGGATGCCATTCGTTGTCAGGTGTGATCATGCAACGGATCCGGCAGTTGATATCATCATGTCATCGCCCATACCACAAAAAGCCCGGCTTGTAGTATGAAGCGTGATATGACGGATCTCCTCTCACAACAATCATCTCACCCCACCCATGAGGCGTCTGAGCCACGGGGCACATAACAACATCACGACCATCGCACCACCCACCCAGAGGGATTGATTGAGGAAAAATCGGGCCAGCGCGTTGCCGTCGGTGGCGGTGAACTCACCGGACATCACGCCAGCGAGTTTGTTGCCCAGCGCGGCGGCAAGAAACCAGATACCCATCACCAGGCCTAGCAGTTTTTTCGGTGCGAGTTTGGTCATGGTCGAGAGGCCCACCGGGCTGAGGCAGAGTTCGCCCAGCGTTTGGAGGAAGAACAGTCCGACGATCCACAGCGGGCTGACTTTCCCATCAACTGTGAGTTTGGCGGCGGGCACCATCAGCACGAACGACAGCCCGAGCAGGACGAGGCCGAACGTGAATTTGAGCGGGGCGGACGGTTGTTTGTCACCGAGCCGCACCCATAACCATGCGAAGACCGGGGCTAGCACAATCACGAAAAGCGAGTTGACCGACTGGAACCACGCCGAGGGGAACTTGTAACCCAGAATCTCGGTGCGCGTGAGTTGGTCGCCAAACAGCGAGATGGTGGAACCGGCTTGCTCGAAGAACGCCATGAATACCAGCGCCGCCAGCGAAAAAAACAGCACCGCCGCGATACGCCTCGCATCCAGGCTGGCGCGCGATCCGAACCAAGCAATGGCCAACACGGGCAGCACGACATAACCGTAACGCAACCACTGGAAACGATCGTTCACGTCCGACAGGCGGACCAACCCGAACAACACCGCCGCACTGGCCAGCACCAGGGCGAGCTTGCCCCACGGGCGGGCGCTGTCAGGAGCGGGTGGCTGGCCGACGTGCGCGAGGCGTTTCCCGGTGATCAGATAGACAATCAGGCCGACGGTCATGCCCACGCCGGCGGCGGCGAACCCCCAGTGCCATGAATGCGTGGGATCCATGCCCCAGCCGGTGAGCACGCTCTTGAATTGGCCGCTTTGCGCGAGCCAGCCGGTGACGAGCGGCGCGATGAATGCGCCGAGGTTGATGCCCATGTAGAAAATCGAGAAGCCGGCGTCGCGGCGGACGTCGCCGGTTTCGTAAAGACTGCCGACCATCGAGCTGATGTTGGGTTTGAGCATGCCGGTGCCTACCGCGATGAGCACCAGGCCTAACAAAAACGTGGTTTCCGACCGCAGCGCGAGCGTGAAGTGGCCGCAGGCGATGATGATGCCACCGACCAACACGGAACGTCGTGCGCCGAGGAAGTTATCGGCAAGGAAACCACCCGGAATCGACAGCATGTAAACACTCATGGTATAAGTGCCGTAGATCATGCCCGCACGCGGGACGTCGTAACCGAGTCCGCCGATGGCGGCGGGCGCGACCATGAAAAGCGTCAGCAACGCCCGCATGCCGTAATAGGAAAAGCGTTCCCAGAGTTCGGTGAAAAACAACGGATAGAGTCCGCGCGGATGGTTGGAATGCATCATGGACGGGGGTTGTCGTGAAGGCCAACTGCCCGGCGGGCAAGAAAATTGCGGCAATTCCCCAAAAGGAATCTCATGCGGTTTCCGGATGGAGGTGTGACAACAAACCGCCGTGGCCACGGTGGCCGCGGCAAATCAGCTTTGTTGCCACGCGCCGCGCACCTCGCAGGTCATCTTGGCGTTGAGTGCCTCGGGCGACTGGATCTTGTAGGCCTTGGGATCCCAAACCACTTCGCCGCCCGACTTGATGGCCAGCAACGACAGGTGGCTGAGCGCGTCGGACCGCACCGCGTCCTCGATGGGCGCGATGGAAGGCGACCGCTCGCGCACGGAATCCACAAATGACTTGTAATAATGGTTGTGATAGAGCACACGTTTGGCGCCTTCGCATTCGCGCAGCTTGAGCCACTCCGGGTTGCTGGCGGCGCAGCCGCCGCGGCTCAGGCTGACCCAGCCCTTTGAGCCGAAGAACGTGGTGCCATCGCCTTCCCAGTTCTGGCGATACTTCTTGACGATGGGCTGGGCGATATTGTCGCTCATGAAATGCATCGGCAACCCGCCGGCGAACTCGATTTCCACATCCCAGGTGGCGCAGGTGTCAAACAGCGCGTTGGGTGTCGGAAATTCTCCCTTGCCGCGGAATTTGGCCGGGCCTTTCTGGTCGTAGTCCATGCCCCAGATCGCGATGTCCAAAGGATGCGCGCCCCAGCCGGCGATGAACCCCAACGCGTAATCGGAACAATACCACGAACCAAAGTTGGTGATCCGGTCCTTGCTGCACGGTTTCATCGGCGCGGGACCGATATACATGTCATAGTCGAGGCCGGCCGGCACCTGGATCTCGTCGAGCGAGCCGCCGCCTTTACCCGCCGGCGCCCACACCTCGATGCGCTGCAAATCGCCGATATAACCGTTGAGCACCAGCTCGATGCCCCGCTTGAGCAACTCCTGGCTGCGTTGCTGCGTCCCGTATTGGAAAATCCTCTTGTTCTTCTGGCAGGCTTCCAACATCGCCTTGTTCTGCGCCAGCGTGTGACCCAACGGCTTTTCGATATAGACATCCTTGCCCGCGCGCACCGCCGCCAAGCCGACCGGCACATGCCAGTGGTCGGGTGTCGCGATGATCACAGCGTCGATCGACTTGTCGGCCAGCAACTCGCGGAAGTCATTGTAAAGTTTCGCCTCGTGCCCCTGCGAATCCTTGACCCGCTTGCCCGCCGCCTCCCGCCGCTCCTGGTAGGGATCCGCGATGGCGACGCTCACCGCGCCCGGCACCCCGAGGAAATTCTGCACCAGACTGGTGCCCTGGCCGCCGGTGCCGATGTGGCCGATGTTGATCCTGCGGCTTGGGACATCCGCGCCGAACAGGCGTGAAGCAGGCAGAATGAGCGGAGCGGAAAACGCGGCGGCGGTGCCGGTGAGAAAGGAGCGACGGGTGGTGGTGTTCATGATGGTCATAGGTCAGGGGTCAGGGGTCAGAGGTCAAAATCCATAATTCAAAATTCATTGGCCGGCCCAGTTGCGGAGGCGTTCGGCGGAGACTTTCACGGCTTCTTCGCCGGCGATTTCCAAAGTGGTGGGGCCGTCGAAGCCGGTGGCGAGAAGTTCTTTCACAATAGCCTCGATGCCGACGATGCCCTCGCCTAACGGAATGAGGCCCATGCCGCAGCCGAATTGATTGCCGCGCATCGGCAGCATGTCCGCAGGCATGTCCTTCCAATGGACGTGTTTGATGCGTGCGCCGAACGTTTTGACAAACTCCAGCGGATCGCCGCCGCCGAGCCAGGAATTGCCGGTGTCGAGATTGATGCCGACGGTTTCCTCATTGCCCAAGGCGTCGAGGATGCGGGACATGCCGTCCACGGTGTCTGTGAGGATGCCGTGCGGTTCCAACAATAAATCAATACCGCAGGTTTTCGCCCAGCGGATGGGTTCGTGGAGTTTCTCGCGGATGCTGAACAGCCGTTGCTCATCGGTGAGTTGATGGCCGAAATCCGTCTTCGGATCACCTTCGGTGGTGATGACTTGTGTCACACCGAGGAAGTGGGCGAGCTTGATGGCCTTGATGATTTCCGCCGTGCCGTAGCGATCCGGCGAAGCGGGATCTAACAAATTCGCATGGGCGCAAACGCTGGTCAGCGTTAGACCGAACTCGTTGACCATGTCGAGAATGGTGGCCGGGTGGGAATCCAGGCTGAACGAGGCCGAAAACCCGTATTCGGTGCCCAGGGTGGCGCCGTCATGGTTGTCGGTGAGATCCGCGTAGTCGAAGCCGAGTTCGCGAATGAGTTCGAATTGCCGCCGCATGGGCGAGAACGGTTGGATGAGGGCAAAGCAGCCGATTTTCATGGGGGTGGGTGGTGGTGGATTTGGGTGATGGAAATGAATCAGGGTTTTGCCGGGGCGGCGAAGGCGCGCCAATCGTTTTCAATTTGTTCCGTACTCATCGGACTGGAATGGATGAGGATGCGATGGTGGTCATGCCGGTGGAGGCCCACTCGGTGCCGCGCTGGAGGAGCGAGCGCCAGGCGGGGTTTTTCATGCTCACCACATCGTGGCCGAGGAAAATGGCGAAGCCGCGGCCGCCGCCGGTTTCGGTGGTGAAAAGGATGTTTTCCGGTTTGCCGCTGCCGTGGGACGCCGGGTCCGGCGTCACGCTGGCGAGGACCTTGGCCCCGGGGGCATCCGTGCCGAAGGTGTTGAAATTGCTGAGAATGACTGCATACGGCGCAAACGCTTCAGGTTTCATGTCCATCACATGATCCTCGATGTCCACCACGAAGCGTCCGGATTCCTCCAACGCCGCCTTGATCGCGGGCGTGGTTGTCTTGCAATCGTGATTGTTCGCCCCGCTGAGGATGAGCACTCGCAGCATGGCATCCGCCCCAAGAGCGCTGCCTGCGACAAGGCCAAGCACAGCGGTAAAACCAAGGAAAATGCGAGAGATACATGTCATGAGGGCAGAAGTCTAGCACCCGCGGCGGAAAGAGGCTTGTAAAATATTCCACCGGTAAATATTACACCAGCGGGTCTCATGAACAAGCGCACCACCTTCCGCAGCAACCGGGAACTTTTCCACGCCGATACCTGCCAACCGCTCAAGGCGGCGGCCAGGCAGGGAGACTTGTGTCTGGCCGCGCTGGGTCGCGGGAGCTATCTCACCCGCACCCGCATGGAAGCCGCCTCCCGGTTCCTGACACTCCAGCCGGAACTGAGCGTTACGGAGATCGCATTCCGCTGCGGATTCCAATCGAGCCAGTATTTTGCCAATGTCTTTCGCAGGCAACATGGCCATTCCCCCAGCGAACACCGCAGGTCGATCTTATGAAGACCATTCACCTCGCGACCCTCGCCCTGGTCACCGAGAATGCGATTCCCGAGCAGTAGCCTGGCGGGACTTTTGACCTGTTGATGAAGTGCGTGGTTGTTGGACGCTTTGGAAGGCGTCAGCCTCTTCTGGTGATAACTTGGTGACATGCGCGTTGAACTCCTCCTCGTATTGCTTCCAGATTGGTTCCCTGGGGACTTGGATGGAGAGGCTTGAGCGTACGAGACGATCACGCCCGCGGATGCGCGTCGTCGTAAGCCTTCCTCAGGCGCTCCTTGGTCACATGGGTGTAAATCTGGGTGGTGGAAAGCGAGGCGTGGCCTAACAACGCCTGCACGCTGCGCAGGTCCGCCCCCGCGTCCAACAAATGCGTGGCGAAAGTGTGCCTGAGCTTGTGCGGGCTGATGGCGAACGGAATGTCGCTGTGTTTGAGATATTTTTTGAGCAATTGATCCACCGCCTGCTGGGTGATGCGGGTCCGGCGCTTGCTGAGAAACAGGGGACCGGACGTGACCGCTGCCTCCTGCCGGTACCGTTGGATGGCGCTGACCGCCGGTCCGCCGACGGGCACAATGCGCTCCTTGCCGCCCTTGCCCATTACCTTCACCGTGTCGCCGAGAAAATCCACGTCCCGCACGTCGAGCGCGAGCAACTCGGAGATGCGCAACCCGCATGAGTAAAACAATTCGAGGATCGCCGCATCGCGCTGCGGCAGCCACGGCGGGCCCTTCTTGTCCGCCGGCAACCGCAGCGGTATCCCTAACAAACCGTCGATCTGGGCGATGGTGAGCACCACCGGCAGACCGCGTTCGGGTTTCGGCAACTGCACCTCGGCCACCGGGCTGCGGGCCAACCCGCGGCGCAACACCAGGAATTTGTAAAACGAGCGCAGGGCCGCGAACCGCAGCCGGATGGTCGCGCGCTTGAAGCCCCGTTTCATCAGCGCGAACAAATGATCCCGGAAATCATCCGCCACCGCCTCCCGCCAACCCGCGAATCCCTCACCCCGCCACGCCCGGTAGGCGACCAGCGCTTCCCGGTAGTTCGCCAGCGTCCGCGGCGACGCGCTCCGCTCGGTGTCCATGAAATCAAAAAACGCAATCTCGTCCGGGTCGGTCATCGGTGAGTCGGTTGGATATCCTCAAAGTCCGGGTGAAACCACTTCAAATCCCAACTCGCGAGCCGCCCCGGCCTGCCGCATGTCATGTGTCATCAGACGCTTCAAGCCCAACTCTTCCATGGCGGCCAAATGCAGGCGGTCCAAGGACCGGCAATGCGCGGTGGCCATTTCATGCTGGACCAGAGCCGTCTGGAAAACGGCACCGGAGAGCTTTTTGCGAATAAATGGGTCTTGTGCCAAAGTGTGGGCCAGAACGCTCCGAACTCGGAAGGCTCTCGCTTCGCTGATCTTTCCACCGAGATAGTGCGCCTTGATTTGAACGCCAGCCTCAAGTTCCGTCAACAAAGAGACCACCACTTCTTCTTCCAATGAGAGTGCCAAGTCAACCTGGACCGAACACGCGTCCGGGAGAACCAGTTTCAGCAGGCTGCTGGTATCGACGTAAATCATATCAACTTGCGCTCTTCACGGTCTTCCAGCAGTCCGGTCAATGAATCGAACTCCACCCCCTCGCCGAAAATCGCCTCACGCCTCCTCCGGTGTTCCGCCGGATCAAAGCGCTTCCTCACAGGCTGCTCCGTCTCCATCGGCATCAAACGCGCCACCGGCTTGCCGTCACGCGTGATGATGATCTCCAACTCCGTCGCCAAGGCCCGCTCCGCTTCCGGCCATCGTTGACGCACATCCCTCACCGTCATCGTTTTCATAAAACAGGATTAACATGTTTCACAGGACCGGTCAACAATTTTTTCCGGATGATTCCAGATGGCCTGCGGGAAAATATGTCTTCAGCCATGTTCCGAAATTTGACCAGGAAAATGATAATTTTCACAGATTTCTGATCCGCAATAGCTCTAAGTTGTAGAATAAACTGTCATTTTCACGCATGGAATATGAAAATATCACATGTTTCTGAAAAAAATCGAAGTTTTCGGTTGCAATTTCAAACAGATGCGGTCAATTTGTCCCCGCAACACGCATTTTTATGATGAAAGAGCAATTGGACGGCGCACAGGCACTCATCAAGACCCTGGATGAGTTGGGCATTGAATACATTTTCGGGTATTCCGGCGGGGCGGCGATTCCGATGTTCGATGCCTTGGAAACGGTCAAGACCCGGATGAAGTTCATTCTGGCCCGCCACGAACAGGGCGCGGTACACATGGCCGACGGCTACGCCCGCGCGACCGGCAAGCCTGCGGCGGTGTTGGTGACTTCCGGTCCCGGTGCCGGCAATACGGTGACCGGATTGATGACCGCGATGATGGATTCCGTGCCCATGCTGGTCATCTGCGGCCAACAGGTGACCTGGATGCTCGGCAAGGATGCGTTCCAGGAAGCCGACATCTTCGGCATCACCATCCCCGTGGTGAAACACAACTACCTCTGCAAGGACAGCAACGCCCTGCCCCGCATCGTCCGCGAAGCCTACCACATCGCCACCACCGGCCGCCCCGGCCCGGTACTCATCGACGTGCCGAAAAACATCTCCCAAGGGCCGTTCACCGGCGACCTGGAACCCGTACTCGATCTCCCGGGCTATGATCCCTCCACCGCTTTCAACATCTGCCCCAAGGCGCTCAAACAAGCCGCCGACATGATCGCCAAGGCCAAACGCCCGGTGATCCTCGCCGGCCAAGGCTGCATGATCGCCCGCGCCGATCAGGAACTCCTCCAACTCGCCGAAACCCTGCAGTGCCCCGTCACCACCACCTTGCTCGGCAAGGGCGTCTTCCCCGAAACCCACCCGCTCGCCCTCGGCATGATCGGCATGCACGGCACTGCTTATGCCAACAAGGCCGTCGTCGATTGCGACCTGCTGCTCAACGTCGGCTCGCGCTTCGATGACCGCATCATCGGCCAACCCGCGAAGTTCTGCAAGGACGCCCAAATCATCCACATCGACATCGACCCCGCCGAAATGCGCAAGATGATCGAACCCACCCTGGGCAACGTCGGCGA